>Ga0299915_10002302_pt1 | contig 13967 bp, 12 predicted proteins | sample RVTome_13_FD_200263 | JGI IMG/M metagenome (GOLD analysis project Ga0299915, IMG submission 200263) | Soil microbial communities from uranium-contaminated site in the Upper Colorado River Basin, Wyoming, United States - RVT92D227 (version 2) ...
GCAAGACTCGCTTCCGGCGTGGTGGTCTCCACCGTCGCCGTCGGGATTTTCACCCGGGGGTCGCAATTTGAAGTTTTGGTGTTACCTCCTTCCCTTCAACCAGGCTTTGCCTGACGCACCGCCAGCAGGAACGCCACCAGAAGAATGTGTTTCGCGCCGCCTTGGTGCGAGCGGCTCTCGTGAAGATCTCTTCTGGCGATCTCTTCTGGCGTTCTTGCTGGCGGCTTGTGGCGCTCCTGGCGTTCCTTCTGGATGTAGAGATTGGGCCTCGAACCGAGAGCGGTCTGAGCGAATCGAATGCTCGTGCAAACGGTAAGTGAGCGCTAGATGACGAGGCCCTGCTCCGGATCGAAGCGGGCGATGCGATCGGTCACCGGCACACGGGACCAGTCGAAGGTCTTGACCAGCTCCGCCGGCGTGCAGGCGAGCGGACGATCGATCAGGCCCGCGGCGTGGGCGAGGATGCCGCACAGCGCCGCGCGGTCGTAGCGCGGGCGAAGCTGCGAGAACGGGATCGAGCCGTGCAGCTTGGCGAGCTTGTCGCCGGCGGGCTCGAGGAGCAGGAAGTGGTGGCGATAGCGCGGGGTCGGGCGTGCGAGCAGGCGCTGGAGCATGACCTGGGTCGCCGTCGACGGTGCGATATCGCGGCCGCGGACGACGTCGGTGATGCCTGCGTCGGCATCGTCGATGACCACGGCGAGCTGGTACGCGATCACGCCGTCCTTGCGGCGAACGATCGGATCGCCCAGGTCGCGGGCCGGGGTCTGCGAGAGATCGAGGCCGCCGTCATCGACCAGCGAGATGCGATCATCGTCGAGCCGGACGCGGATCGCCTCGCGCGAAGTCCGCCAGTTGCCATCTTGCAGCGACCGATGGCGGCACGTGTTCTCGTAGGCCCAGCCACCGTCGGGGGCGCGGCGCCCCCCGCTCCGATCGGCACGGCTGCACGTGCACGTGTAGAGCCGGCCGGCGGCTCCCAGCGCGTCGAGCGCGGCCTCGTGTGCGGTGCGGCGCGCGCTCTGGACGACGACCTCGTCCCAGTCGAGGCCGAGCCAGGTGCACGCGCCGATGATCTCGTCGCCCCACACGGGCTTCGTCCGCGTGACGTCGAGGTCCTCGAGCCGGAGCACGACGCGGCCGCCACGCGCACGCGCGTCGAGCCACACGAGCAGGGCGGAGAGCAGCGTGCCCGGGTGCGCCTCTCCGGTGGTCGACGGCGCGAACCGCGAGATCACCCGGTAGTTATACGCCGGGCTTGTGGCGCGCCACGACGGCGGGCCTGCGGGCGAGCTCGGCCCAGAACGGCTTGTACGACATCTTGCCGTAGGCCTGCGTCCACGACGTATCGTGCATCGTGGGCCGGGTATCCATGTGGATGAACTGCTCCTCCGGATACCAGCCGACGCCGACCTCGGTGTACGTGCGCCACAGGTAGTCGCGGACCTCGCGCAGCGACACGCCGCGGATGCGGAAGTCGAGCGCGCGGGCGTCGCGGTGCGGTGACGTGGTCGACTCGCCACGCTGGACGCGATACGCCGAAACGAACTCGATCGGGTGGGGCTCGTAGCGCTCGGCCAGGTCGGCCATCATCGCCATCGTCTTGCGGGCGATCGGGTGAGACCGCTCGCTGCGACAGCGAAACAAATGCGTGACCTGCTTCTGGGTCGCCGGGTCCATCGAGCCGTCCCGCTCGATGACCACGGTCGCCGAGACCCGGCGGTTCTCGTCGTAGAGCGAGACCTCGATCGGCGAGGCGACCTTCGCCTCGAACACGAGGGCTGCCGCGGCAGCGGGGATCGGGACGGGGCTCGCCGCCGACATCCAACCCGCCATCGCCGTGGTCGCCAGCTTGATGTGAAAAATGGCTGCGAGCATCCAGACCTCGGCACCAGAAGGTGACCTGTGGAGGATCGAGCCTCGGATGATTCAGGAATCTGCACAACCAATATGATCCGTTTCGATTTCACGCACTTGGAGACTCCGACTTGGCGTAGCTGTTGCTTTGTGAAGCCCACTACCCGCGGTACGTTGGGTGACCACATGCGCTTCACCGAAGAACACCAGCAGCTCCGTCGGACGGTCCGCGACTTCGTCGAGAAGGAGATCAATCCCCACGTCGACGAGTGGGAGCGCGACGGGGCATTTCCCGCGCACGAGGTGTTCAAGAAGGCCGGTCGGCTCGGCCTGCTGGGCGTCAACAAGCCCGAGGCCTACGGCGGCATGGGCCTCGATTACTCGTACCAGATGTGCGCCACCGAGGAGCTCGGCAACTGCCGCTGCGGTGCGATCCCGATGGCGTTCGGCGTGCAGACCGACATGGCCACGCCCGCACTCGCCCGCTGGGGCACCGACGAGCTGCGCAAGGAGTTCCTGGCTCCCGCGATCGCCGGCGAGATGGTGACCGCGATCGCCGTCAGCGAAGTCTCGGGCGGCTCCGACGTCGCCGCGATCAAGACGACCGCGCGCAAGGATGGCAGCGACTACGTGATCAACGGCTCGAAGATGTGGATCACCAACGCGGCGCAGGCCGACTGGCTGTGCCTGTTGGTCAACACGAGCGAAGGTGCGGTCCACGCCAACAAGACGCTCGTGATCGTCCCCACGAAGACCAAGGGCGTCGAGATCGGCGCGAAGATCGACAAGCTCGGCATGCGCGCCTCGGACACCTGCCCGGTGTTCTTCGAGAACGTGCGGATCCCCCAGCGCAATCGGATCGGCGAGGAGGGGATGGGCTTCATGATGCAGATGGTCCAGTTCCAGGAGGAGCGGCTGTGTGCTGCCGTCGGATCGCTCCGCGGGATGGACAAGCTGATCGACGCGACGATCGACTACTGCAAGGAGCGCCACACGTTCGGGGCTCCGTTGATCGCGAACCAGGTGATCCACTTCCGGTTCGCCGAGCTCAAGACCGAGGTCGAGGCGCTGCGCTCGCTGGTCTACCGCTCCGTCGAGGAATACGTCGGCGGCAGCGATGCCACGATGCTGGCCTCGATGGCCAAGCTCAAGGCGGGCCGGCTCTCGCGCGAGGTCTCGGACTCGTGCCTGCAGTACTGGGGCGGCATGGGCTTCACGTGGGACAACCCCGCGGCGCGTGCGTTTCGCGACACCCGGCTGCTCTCGATCGGCGGTGGTGCCGACGAGATCATGCTCGGCATCATCTGCAAGCTGATGGGCATCTTGCCCAGGAAGAAGAAGTAGCGGCGCGGTCCGAGGTACGCTCGCGTCGTTGCGCGCGCTGGTCATCGCGTTCTTGCTTGCGTGGGCAGCGCCGTCGCGCGCCGATTCGCTGGACCTGGTCGCGGACGTGCCGCGCAAGATCGTGGGTTTTCGTGTGGAGGGCCCGTCGAAGCTGAAGGTGCGCGCGTTGCGCTACCTGGCGCACCTCGAAGAAGGCAAGTTCGTCCGCGAGGCGGACCGTCCGAAGATCGTCCGGGCCCTCATCACGAGCGAGCTGTTCGAGAAGGTCGACGTGGCGTTCGAGGACGCACCCGGCGGCGTCACGCTGGTCGCCACGCTCGACGACAAGCACTCGTGGCTCGTCGCCCCGACGTTCTACTGGCTCTCCGGCAAGCGCTCGATCGGCGTCGGCTACGCCGAGAACAACTTCATCGGCCTCAACCAGAAGCTCTTGCTCTACGGTCAGCTCGGCGAGCGCGACTCGTTGTTCTTCGGCACGTTCCTCGATCAGAACGTGCGTGGCTCGAAGCTGACGGTGCGCGTCGACCTGTACCTGTTTCGCAAGCTCGTCGACGAGTACGCGAACCCGCCCGGCGACGGTACGTCGCGCGACATCCTCCGCACGACGCAGTCGAACTACATCGGCGGCGGCGCCCTGATCGGCTGGAACTTCGCCTGGTGGCTGATCGGCGACCTCCGGCTGCGTGGCGCGTACGTCTACTTCCGCGATCCGCAGGCGCCGGACGGGACGCCGCTACCGGCACCGACGACCGACGGCTACGACATCAGCGTGCAGCCGCGGATCACGCTCGACGCTCGCCACCATCACTTCGGCGTGACGTGGGGCCCGTACGTGCAGCTCGTGCTCGACCAGACCATCCCGGGCCTCGACGACTACGACTACTCGACGGCGCTGCTGCGCGCCTACTACAGCTGGCGGCTGAACACCTCCCACCAGCTCGAGCTGCGCACCCACCTGAACGTCGGGCGGCACCTGCCGATGCACGAGGAGCTCACGCTCGGTGGCGTGATCGATCTACGCGGCTATGCGGTCGATCAGTTTCGCGGCGACGTGCGCGCGATGTTCCGCACCGAGTACTCGCTGCCCATCGCGAAGTGGAAGTTCTTCGCGTTCCGCGCGATCGGGTTCTGGGACTCCGGCTATATCGGCTACCAGTTCCGCGACCCCGACGGTCGCCGGAACTACCTCGCGAACCAGCACAACAACGCGGACTGGTTCCGCAACGACGTGGGCCTCGGGATCCGTATCTACATCAAGCGGATCGTATTGCCGCTGCTCGGCCTCGACTTCGCGTACGGCATCGAGGGCCGCGCGCCCGAGGTCTACTTCCAGGTCGGGCTCACGGATTTTTGATCGATCGCGTTACTCGGGGACGACGCCGTTGATCGGGACCCAGATCGTCTCGCCGGTGCTGCCGACCTCGAGCTCGTAGTAGCCCTGCAGCAGCTGGCGCACGGTGGCCGATTGCATCAGGCCGTTCGGCCCGGGCACGAGCACGCGATTGCCCGGTGGAACCTTCACCGGGATCTCGCCGGCGACCGCAGCCGAGCCGATATGCGACATCCCGATGCCGAGGATCGAGCCACGCGCTTCCTCGGCGGGCTCCGGCTTGCGTGGAGGCGTGCTCGGTACCGGTGTGGGTACACCGGGCTGGGTGATGTCGTCGGTCGAGCGCTCGACGGGGCCCGGCGGTGATGTTCCCACCGCCGGAAGTTTCGGTGGCGCTGGAACCGGCTGCTTCGGACGGACGAGGATCTCGCCCGAAATCGGGGGGGTCACGTCGACCGGAGGCACACTCGCGTGGCGCTTCTTCGGGAGGATCTCGCCGGACTGACTCGCCTGTGGCGGTGGCTCCGGTCTGGGTTGTCCCCGTGCCGTTTCGACGAGCGAGATCTCGGGCTGCGATGGGCGCTGCGGCTCGCCGTTCGGGACCTGATGACTGCCGGACCAGTCGGGGAGCATGACGTATGGCGAGCTACCGTCGTCGGCGGCGATCACGAGCGTGCCCATGCGGATCAGCTCGATTCCAAAGACCGCGCCCGCGGTCGGGTTGTAGGCGACGAGCTCCTCGATGATTCCCGGCAACATCCCCGGATCGGTCACCGCGACCGGCGATGCGGCCATCACGACCCGCCGGGTCAACAAGCGCGCGAGCATCCGCTCGATGCTGCGCGCCACGCTGCGCAAGATGCCGTCATTGACGTGGTCGAACGGCAACCCGACGAACTGCGCGATCAGGAGCCCCGGATCGACGCAGCGCACCTGGAGGGAGCCGGTCGCCCGCAGCCGCACCGGCTGCCCGGTCGCCGGGACCACGAAGCCGGTCGTCATGTCGAAGGCCGCATCGACCGGCGCCGTCAGCACGAAGAACGCACCGACCGGTTGCATCGGGTTGGGGGTGCGCCAGCGGTGCCGCCCTGGTCCAAGACGATCGCCGACCATCCATGCGGGACACATGACGACTTGCTCGTCATCGCCACATGTCACCTCGCACTCCGGGCCGATTGGAAACGGCCAGGCGTAGACGAGATGGTCGGACGCGACAGCGTCGCGCGCGATGACCGTCATCGGTTCGATACTACCAGCATGGGGAAGTTGTCGGGGGCCTTCGATGTATCAAGCGCTAGCCGTCCTCGGGTTCGGTCTCGTCGAAGTTCGCGACCGGGTGGATCCGTACGCGCCGGACGCGGCGGGGAGAGGCCTCGATGACCTCGAGGACAGTCCCGTTGTCCGTGGTGAGCTTCTCGCCGGCCTGGGGAATGGCTTGTGCGAGGGACATACACAATCCGGCGATCGTCGTCCGGTCCTTGCCGACCGGCAGGTCGAGCTGGAGGTCGCGGTTGACCTTGCGGACCGACGCCCAGCCCTGAACGAGAATCGTTCCCGCAGGTTCGCGGGTGAAGAACTGCTCGGGGACATCGTCCTCGCTCATGATGTCGCCGACGAGCTCCTCGATCAGGTCTTCGGTCGTCACCAGCCCCGACAGCCCGCCATTGTCGTCGACGACCACGGCCATCTGCGTGCGGCGGCGCTGCATCTCCCGCAGTAGATCGAGCGCGCGGGTCGACTCGGGGACCTTGTGGGCGGGGCGCAAGATGTCTTGCAGCACGATGAGCCCTTGCTCCCACGCGAGCGCCAGGACGTCTCGCGCGACCACGTAGCCGACGATGTTGTCGATCGTGCCTTCGTAGACCGGCATGCGGCTGTGGCCTTCCTCGAGGATCATGCGCTGGATCTCGTCGTGGGGCGCGTCGCGGCGGATCGCGACCACGCGCGTCCGCGGCACCATCACCTCGGCGACCGTGACCTCGCCGAATCCGAGTGCGCGGGACGCGATCTCGCTGGCGCGCGGATCGACCGAGCCGGTCTTCGCGGCTTCCTCGACGAGCTGCTGGAGCTCGTCGCGCGACAGCCGCGCCTCGGTGAACGTGGTGCGATCGCCGAAGAATCGCAGGATCAGGTTCGAGACCGACGTGAGCAGCCAGACGACCGGCCGCAAGACGATGGAGATGAAGATCAGCGGGCGCGCGGTCAGGAACGAGTAGCGATCCGAGTAGCGCAGCGCGAGCGACTTCGGCACGAGCTCGCCGATCACGAGCTCCAGGAACACGATCAGGATCACGACGATGACGAGCGACGCACCATGGCCGAGACCGACCCTCTGGAGCTGCTCGGCGAGCACCGGCTCGAGCGTCGCGCCGCCGTAGACCGACGCCGCGGTGCCGAACGTCGTGATCGCGACCTGTACCGTCGCGAGGAACCGCTCGGGATGATCGCGAAGGGTCTTGATCGCCATCGCGCGCTTGTCGCGCCGGCGCAGGAACTCGCGGAGCCGCGTCTTGCGAACGGAGAGGATCGCGATCTCGGATCCTGCAAAGAGTCCGTTTCCCAGCAGGAACGCCAACACGATCAGAACCTCGGTCCCCATTCCGTGCTCGCGCGCAGCATACCGGATATGCTGCGCTCCGTGTCGCCGCGGGATCGACCGCCACCCCCGGACGCGAAGAGCGACGAAGAAGAAGAACCCGAGCCGACGAAGGCCCCTCGGCGCTCGCCGCACATCACGCCGGAGGGCGCGAAGAAGTTGCGCACCGAGCTCGACTGGTTGTGGACGAAGGAGCGACCGCGCGTCACGCAGGCTGTCTCCGACGCCGCGGCCCTGGGCGATCGCAGCGAGAACGCGGACTACATCTACGGCAAGCGGCGCCTGCGAGAGATCGATCGCCGGGTGCGCTTCCTGTCGAAGCGACTCGACGAGGTGAAGATCGTGAACCAGGCACCGGATGATCCGCGGCGCGTGTTCTTCGGCGCATGGGTCACGATCGAGGATGAAGCGGGCACCGACAAGACGTACCGGATCGTCGGCGCCGACGAGTCCGACCTCAACACCGGCTTCATCAGCATCGACTCGCCGGTCGCGCGCGCGTTGCTGGGCAAGGCGGAAGCCGATGAGGTCACCGTTCGCGTGCCCAAGGGCGACGTGATCTACACGATCACCAAGGTGGAGTACCGGTGACCGGAGTGCCGGCGATCCCGGAGCCGGTCCGCGACGCGCCGTCGCGCGCGATCGTGGTGCAGCTGCCGAAGTCGCTCGCGCCGTATGCATTGAGCGCGCTGCGCTGGCGTCCCGGGTGCGAGGTCGGCGTGCTGCGCGACGGCGACCAGACGTTTCCCGCGATGATCGCGGCGATGTCCGGTGCGAAGCGATCGATCTGCCTCGAGACCTACATCCTCGCCGCCGACACCACCGGCAATCGCTTCAAGGCCCTGCTGATCGAGCGCGCCAGGTCCGGCATCGCGGTGCGCCTGATCTACGACGCGGTCGGATCATTCGGCTTGCCCGGTGGCTGGGTCGACGAGTTGCGCGAGGCCGGCTGTGAAGTGATCGACTTCAACCCGATCGCCCCATGGCGGCGGCGGTTCCGGCTGTCGCATCGCGACCACCGCAAGATCATCGTCGTCGACGACGAGGTCGCGTTCACCGGCGGGCTCAACATCTCGGACGACTACGCGGCGGTCGCCGACGGTGGCGTCGGGTGGCATGACATGCACTGCCGCGTCACCGGCGCGATCGTGATCGACCTCGCGAGGATGTTCCGTCGCACGTGGATGCGGGCCGGCGGCAAGTACTACACGCCGTTGCCGTCGACCTCGGGCAGCACCGCGAGGGTGCTCGGCACCTCGTTCGTGCGGCTGCTCGACAACACGCGGCGCCGCCAGCGCTCGACCGTGCGGCGCACGTACCTCCACGTGATCCGCGCGGCTCGAGCAGCCGTGCTGATCCAGAACGCGTACTTCTTGCCGGATCGCGGGCTGCGGCGCGCGCTGGCGCGGGCCGTGCGACGCGGCGTCGATGTTCGCGTGATCGTGCCCGGGCGATCCGACGTTCGCATGATCGAGTGGGCGAGCCTGTACGTGATGCGCGGGCTCGCACGGCAAGGCGTCCAGATCCTGCGCTGGCGCGGCGTGATGATGCACGCCAAGACCGCGGTCGTGGACACCACGTGGTCGACGATCGGCAGCTACAACTTCGACGCGATGAGCCGCTTCAACAACCTCGAGGTGACCGTCGAGATCCTCGATCCGACGATCGGCGAAGCGCTGGTCGGCAACTTCCACCGGGATGTCGATCACTGCGATCCATACGACAACGAAGGCTGGAAGCGCCTGCCCTGGTACACCAAGGCGCTCGCGTGGTGCTGCTTCCGGCTCCGGCGCTTCTTGTGAGCGCACGCGCACGGTGAGTGACCGGACCCTCGAGAGCGAGACTCCGGACGATCCTCAGCGGTTCGATCGTTCATGCCGTTGCGCGGCATGTGGCCTGCACGTGACGATGAGCTGACCATGTCTCTGGCGCATAAAGCCGCGCGCGGCGCGCTGTGGACGGTCATCTCGAGCATGGGCGGGCGGGCCGTGGGCGTGATCGGGACGCTCGTGATGACGCGCTTTCTGACGACGAAGGAGATCGGCGAGGTCGCCGACGCGCTCGTCGTCGTGATGTCGGCGAGCTGGATCACGATCTGGGGCTTCGGTCAGTACGCGGTCGTCAAGGGACGTGGCCCCGACGCGGCCGAGGTCACGTGGCACGCCACCGTGGCGTACTTCGTGCTCGGCACGATCTCGCTCGGGTTCATCGCGATCTTCGGCGGGTCCTTCATGCCGTACCTCGACGCGCCCGCGGCCGCGGCCTACGTGCCATGGCTCGCGCTCGCGTTCTTCATCAAGCGGCTCGGCGCGATTCCCGAGCGCGTGCTCACGCGAAAGATGAACTTTCGGGCCTCGGGGATGGCGCTCGTCCTCGGCGAGGTGATCTACAGCGTGGTCGCGGTCTCGCTCGGCGCGCTGGGCTACGGCGGGATGTCGATCGTGATCGCGAACATCGTGCAGTCGTGCGTGGTCGTCTTCATCATCGTGCGCGCCGCGGGGCTCGAGAGCTGCGTGACGCCGACGCCGCTTCGCATGGAGCGCATCAGGGACATGTTGCGATTCGGCGTCCCGCTCGGCATCCAGGGCATCGCGAGCCAGGCCGCGCGCTACTGGGACCGGCTCGCGATCTCGTACTATCTCGGGACCGACACGGTCGGCGCGTACAACATGGCCTACAACCTCGCCGACATCCCGGCGATCCAGGTGGGCGAGCAGATCGCGCTCGTGCTGATGCCCTCGATGGCAGAGCTGCCTCCCGAACGCCGCGCGAACGCGCTCGAGCGATCGACCGCCCTGCTCTCGCTCATCATCTTTCCACTCGCGGTCGGGCTCGGCCTCGTCGCGTATCCGTTGATCGCCTTGCTGCTGCCCGCGAACGAGTGGCAGCTGGTCGCGCCGCTGCTCACGGTGCTCGCGTGTCTCTCGGTGTTTCGGCCGATCACCTGGGTGTTGTCGGCGTATCTCGAGGCCGAGTCGAAGACGAACCGGCTCATGTTCCTCGAGCTCGGCAAGATCGTCCTGTTGCTCGGCGGGATCGCGGTGCTGCAACGGTACGGGGCGCGCGCCGCGGCGGGCGCGGTCGGCATTGCCTTCGGTGCCACCGCGATCGCCGGGGTCTTGATGGTGATGCGCGAGGGGCCCTCGCCGCGCCGGCTGCTCGCGGGCTTCTTCCAGCCAGTCGCGGCCTGTGCCGTGATGGCGCTCGCCGTGTGGAGCGTGCACGCGCTGCTCGTCCAGCTCGGTGCCGACCATCCTGCCGTGCTGGTCGTCGCGATGATCGTCGTGGGCGCGCTCGCCTACATCGCGACGGTGTTCGTGATCGCGCGCGAGACCACCGCCGACCTCCTGCAACTGCTGAAGAAGGCGCTGAAGCGGCCCTGACCACCCATGCTCCGTTCTGGAGCAGCGATCGTGTCGAGATGAAGCGTGAGCGGTGGCCCGAGCTGCCAAGTGGGCGCCGCAACTGGGCTTCAAAGCTGGCATTCCGGGTGCTCTACCTCCCTGGCAACTACTCAGGAGGTCCATGTGTCCACGAGCGACCCTGCTTGCCAGGATTTGACGGTGAGGTTTCTCGGTGTTCGCGGCTCGATCCCGACGCCGGGCAAGGACCACTCCGCGGGTGGCAACACGGCCTGCGTCGAGGTCTGCGCCGGCAACACGCGGATCATCCTCGATGCCGGCACCGGGCTACGCACGCTCGGCGAGGAGCGGATGGCGAGTGGCCCGAAGCATTCGACGATCCTGCTCTCGCACCTGCACTGGGATCACATCTGCGGGCTGCCGTTCTTCACGCCGATCTACGTCCCCGGTCATCGCGTCGAGATCGCGAGCGGTCCGAACGGCGTGCTGCCGCATGACGAGGCGATCCGCTCGCTGTTCCGGGCGCCGTTCTTCCCGGTCGACTTCGCGGATCTCGGCGGACAGGTGTCGACCCGCGAGCTGCGTACGAACGAGCGGTTCACGATCGGCGACATCACGATCACGATGGCCAAGCTCAACCACCCGGATCCGGTCTACGGATTTCGCCTCGAGCACGATGGTCACTCGATCGTGTACGCGACTGACACCGAGCACTTCGCGTGCGTCGATCCGACGCTCAAGAGGCTCGCGGCCGGCGCCGACATCCTGATCTACGACTCGCAGTACACGCCGCAGGAATACCCGGCGAAGGTCGGCTGGGGGCACTCGACGTGGGAGGCGGGCGCGGAGCTCGCGCGGGCCGCGGGCGTGCCACAGCTCGTGCTGTTCCACCACGACCCCGGTCGCACCGACGCCCAGCTCGCCGCGATCGAGCACGAGGCGCGCGCGAAGCTGCCGGGTACGGTCGCGGCTCGCGAGGGGATGACGCTGTGTGCACGAGATGCGGAGCGTGCAGCAGCAGCATGACGATCATGCATGCCCGATCGGGTCTCCATAACCGTGCGATGCTGGGCTCTCGTATGAGCGAGCACGAGCAACGGTTCGAGCTCCTGGCCGATCTCGGCGCGATGATCGCCGGGGAGGTCGAGCTCGACGACCTGCTCGCGACCTTCGCCGGCCGCGTCGCCCGCGCGCTCGGTGCCGACCGCGCCACGCTGTGGCTCATCGACGGTGCGACCGGTGACATCCGATCGCGTGTCGCGACGCTACCCGAGATGCCCGAGCTGCGGGTACCCGCGGGCCGCGGCGTGGTCGGTCACGTCGCCCAGACCGGCGAGATCGTGAACATCCACGATGCCGGCTCGGATCCGCGGTGGGCCGAGGACATCGCCGAGCGGATCGGCTACCGCGTGACGTCGATGCTCACCGTGCCGATCGTGCGGCGCGAGCAGATCCGCGGCGTGTTGCAGGTACTCAACAAGCGCGAGGACGTGTTCACGACCCGCGACGAGGAGTACGTCCGCGTGCTCGTCGAGCAGATCGGACGTGCGCTCGACTACACCACCTTGCGCGGCGACGACGAGCAGCGCGGGCTGACCCTGCGCGGCCGGTTCAACCACGTGATCGGCACCTCGCCCGCGATGGCCGCGGTCTACGAGATGATCGTGCGCGCCGCTCAGACCGACGCGACGGTGCTCCTGCACGGCGAGACCGGGACCGGCAAGGGCCTGCTCGCGCGCGCGATCCACGTCAACAGCGCGCGTCGCGAGGCACCGTTCGTTCACGTCGACTGCACGACGCTGCCGGCCGCGCTCGTCGAGAGCGAGCTGTTCGGTCACGAGCGCGGCGCGTACACCGGAGCCGACAGCCGCGTGATCGGCAAGGTCGAGGCGGCGAACGGCGGGACGCTGTTCCTCGACGAGATCGGCGAGCTGCCCCTGCCGCTGCAGGGCAAGCTGTTGCGCTTCGTCCAGGAGCGCAAGTTCGAGCGCGTCGGCGGACGCGAGACCCTCGCAGCCGACGTCCGGCTCGTCGCCGCGACCAACCGTGACCTCGCGGCGATGTCGAACGCCGGCCAGTTCCGGAGCGACCTCTACTTCCGGCTGCGGGTCATCGAGATCGAGCTCCCACCGCTCCGCGCGCGCGGCGGCGACGACATCGTCGAGCTCGCGGACCACTTCGTCGATCAGCTGGCGCGGCGCTATCGCAAGGGACCGCTGCGGCTCTCGAGCAGCGCGAAGCCCGCGCTCGCGGCCTATGCATGGCCCGGCAACGTGCGCGAGCTCGAGAACGCGATCGAACGTGCGGTGGTGCTGTCGCAGGGCCCCACGATCTCGGTCAAGGATCTGAGCCTCGAGCCGCGCCGGACGACGACGACGGCGAACGACTCGATGGTGGGCATGACCGCGTTCTCGACCAACACGTCGATCCCGATCGCGACGGAGACCGCCGAGCAGAGCGACGTGATCGCGCTACCGCCGAACCTCGGGCTCGAAGAGGCCGAGCGCCGCTACGCGAAGGCGATCCTCGAGCGCAATGACGGGAATCAATCCGCCGCGGCGCGCGCGCTCGGGATCAGCCGCAACAAGCTCGCGCGTCTGCTGAAGGAATGACTGCCATCGACGTGCCAGTGCACACGGAGTGAAACCGCCTCGTAAGGGTAGCAAGCGTATGCCAAGCGCATGGCAACTCGAGTTGCCAACCCGGGCTAGCCCACCAACTTCATGACCCGCATCGTGTCCAACGCAGCAGCGGCTGCCATCGCCGAGCCGCGAGCGTGCGTGTAGAAGCGAGCCTGATCGACACTCGTGCGACGGCCCGCTCCCTCGGCGATGTTTCGAGGCTGCGACTGTGCAGCGCGTAGCAGCTGATCGGCCTCGGCATGACCCCTCGGAAGCTCGCCGATGATCTCGAGTGCCAACGCGAGGAACTCGATCGAGCGCTGATAGACGCGAAGCTTCTGGAAGCTGAGCATGCGCCGCCATCGACCGACGCACTCAAATGTTGCTTGGTCAACGTCAACGTCCAAGGTGGCGTCGACGTTCAGGGTCAGGTCAACGTCAACGTTATCTGAGCGGCATTGGCGCTAGCAGCAGCTCGATCAGCCACGGGACTTCAGGCACCGGTCTCTGTCCCCATCGCCCCGCCGCCGTGTCACTTGCGATAGAGGTCGATGCCGATCGTGCCCATGAACCGCGTGCCGAGCTCGACGTCGGCGTCTCCGGAGAGCGTGAACATGATGCCCATCTGGAGCCGCAGCCGACCGAGATGGAGGCCACCGCCGAGCTCGAACGCCGGGTACAGCCGCGAGAACTCCTCGAGGTTGGTGCCGTTGGTCGCGTTGATCTCCTGGGTGTAGATCGAGAAGCCGATCCCCGCGCGGCCGTGAACGGTGCGAGACGACATCGTCCGCAACCCGACGAGCGCGATGATCTCGGAGCCCTTGACGGTGGGCTCGTCGAAGACGCTGCTGGACTCGCCG
>Ga0299915_10002304_pt1 | contig 13963 bp, 10 predicted proteins | sample RVTome_13_FD_200263 | JGI IMG/M metagenome (GOLD analysis project Ga0299915, IMG submission 200263) | Soil microbial communities from uranium-contaminated site in the Upper Colorado River Basin, Wyoming, United States - RVT92D227 (version 2) ...
GAGGCGCCTGTGCCTTATCGGCGCAGGCCGGGTAGCCGTCCGGCCTTCTCATACGGGGTTCAGGGGAGCGCAGGCCGCCCGGACTGGCCGGAATTGAAACGACCGGCCCGTGGGCCGGTCGTATTGATCGGGCCATGATCAATAGGAGAGAGCCTCCTGTCATCCGCCGGACGGCCGGCACTGCCGCTCTTGCCGGAAGGGCTCCGCGTGGTCACACTGTACGGAAGGGCGTCACTCCAGCCGGTCGGCGCATTCTTTTCCCGAGCAACTCCCGGGCGGGAGTGCGGGCAGGTTGGCCGGAGGTGTAGCCTCGGACTACGCGGGCCATGCAGTCCTTTGGTGGCCTGAGGCTCTATTGCACACACTTTAGCGGTCTCCTTGTCGCAAGTCAAGCGCGGCACGCTTAAAAAAGGTACTAACACTCAACTCAGACATCTACTGCTATTCGCATCGAGGTTTTGACTATAATTGAATAACAGTTCTAAGTCAGGTGGGATTAGGGGGAATGGGTCCGCCTGCGCCCGCCTTGCGTGATACCGGAAAGGAACTGCGCCGTCTCGCATCGGCGGTGGATCATTGTGCCGGGGTGCAGTTCCTCAGCGGCGAAGCCAGGCACGAACCCAAGATCGAGAAACAACTTCCGCATCGCTCGGTTCGCATACATCGGAATGGGTCGCGGACACCGCGCTGTAGCAATCTCCACGACGCAAGACGAAACGCCTCGGAGGCCGCAACATGACCCGCATCAGACTTATCTTCAATGCACACGCAGACCGCGGCCGGGCGTGGGACATCGCCTCTTCCCTACAATCCGTGATTACGCGGCACAGCAACGTCGACTGGGCGCCGACGGAATACCCGGCCCACGCGACCGATCTGGCCGAGGAGGCCGCCCGTCAGGGTTTTGATATCGTTGCCGCTCTAGGCGGGGATGGGACGGTGCACGAGGTGACAAATGGCCTCATGCGTGTCCCACCCAATCGGCGGCCGATGATGGCGGCGGTGCCCATCGGCTCCGGAAACGACTTCTGCTCGAACGTCGGTATTCAGGCAGACCCAGAAGTCGCCATGCAGAGGGTCTTCGCCGGAGAGACCAGAACGATCGATATCGGGAAACTCAGTGACGCGGATGGCCGGGTTGTGTACTGGGACAACACGATGGGAATCGGCTTCGACGCAACCGTCACCTACTATTCCTACCAGATCACCCGCCTACAAGGGTTCAGCATGTACCTGTGGGCGGTCATTCAAACGATCCTGCGGAATCATAACGCCCCTCGGATGCGAATCGTCACGGACGAGGAGACGATCGAGAAGGAGGTCCTGATGTTGGCGCTGTGCAACGGGCCACGCGAGGGAGGCGGGTTCTTCGTCGCTCCCGAGGCGAAGCCGGACGATGGACTGCTGCACTACGCCATGATTGAGCGGGTGTCGCGCCTGATGATGTTCCGATTGATCCCCGAAGTGATGAAGGGTACCCACGGTCGTTTCAAACCGGTTCACCTGGGCAGTTTCCGCCGGATGCAGATCAGCTCGGAAGCCCCGTTGCCCATCCACACCGACGGCGAGATGTTCGCCGGGCTGACTTCGAAAGTGCGCGACATCGAGGTCGAGATCATGCCTGCCGCGCTTCGAGTGATCGTCTGAATCGTCCGGTTGAACGCCCGGACGGGCTTCGTCCACAGACCGACGGGCGATCAAGACCATCCAGCTCATCGCATGCCAACTCTAGCCGTCGCGCTCCAAGACCAGGACCCCGGATATCTGCGCATCGTCGCCGCCCTGTGGGGTCTCGATCTCCGACGCGGGAGTGCCGCTGTGCTCGCGGGCGAGCTCTCCCGGTCTATGCTCGATCCCGGACTGCTGTCCGAAATCATCGAGGGGCTCCCGCCGCTCGCCCAGGAGGCGCTGGAAGCGATCCAGCGTAACGAAGGTCGCCTGCCCCTCGCCGATTTGACCCGGAGGTACGGCCCTTTCCGCCAGATGGGGCCCGGCCGGCGCGACCGGGAGCAACCATGGCGCAAGGGCCCGTCGGCGCTCGAGGCCTTGTGGTATCGCGGCTTGATCGCGCGGTCGTTTCTCGACACCCCGGCTGGACCTCAGGAGTTCGGATACATCCCGGACGATCTCCTGGCCCAGCTGCCTGCAACCGAGGCAGGCCCCGAGACGATCACCCTGAAGCCTGCCACCCAGCTCGAGCAAGTCTGGCCCACGGCCGATTGGGCGGTCGATGACGTGGTCACTCTCCTGGCGGCGCTTCGCCGCCGACCGGCCGCTGCCAACAGTCTCTCGGCGGAGCGGGTGAAGGGCCTGGTATCCTTTCTCCACCAACCGTCATCGATCCAGCTGCTGCTGTCCTGCCTTGTTGAAGAAGGTGTCCTCCCCGGCGACAAGCTCAAACCCGATCCCGAGGCCGTCCGGGAGCTGCTCGATTCCAACCGGCGTGACATCCTGGACCGTCTGCGACGTACCTGGAATGGAACGAAGAGGTGGAACGATCTCGCCCAGATCCCCCATCTTCGAGTGGCCCAAGGGGGCTGGCCCAATGATCCATTGGTTTCACGGCAGGCTATCCTCGAGTTCCTGGTGCAGGTCGCCCCTGGCGACTGGTGGGACCTGGCTGGGTTCATTCAATCGGTGCAGGATATCCGCCCATTCTTCCAGAGACCGGCGGGGGCCTTCGACGCATGGTACTTGCAGGATACGCGGACCGGGGCATTCCTGCGCGGGCTGGGCCACTGGCACGCCGTCGAAGGCGCTCTCATCCACGGTTTGATCACCGGTCCCCTCCACTGGCTTGGGATGGCAGACCTGGGCAGTACCGGTTCCGATGGCCCGATCGTCGCCTTCCGTTTGACGCCGGCGTTCGCTGCCTTGTCGAGACCCGCCGCACTCTCGCCTTCGAACACTCCCGAGATTCCAGGTAAGGTCATTGTGAGACCTGACGGCTTGATCACGGTTCCGCGTTTGGCGCCTCCCGTTGTGCGTTACCAGATCGGGCGCTTCTGCGCCTGGGAGGCCAGACAGGCTGAGGTGTACCAATACCGGCTGACACCGGACAGCCTGCGGGCCGCCTCGGAGCAGGGGTTGCAGGTCGGTCATGTACGAGCGATCCTCTCTAGTGCCTCCGAAACTGAGCTTCCTCAGTCTCTATCCCGGGCCCTAGATCGTTGGGCTGAAAGGGGCACCGAGGCTCGTCTTGAGCGCCTGCTGGTGTTCAGGGTCGGCCAAGCCGCTGTTCTGGAGGAGCTCCGGTCGAATCGGGCTACCAGCCGCTTTGTGCGCGAGGTCCTCGGGCCAACGAGCGCCTGTGTCGCCGAGCGCGACTGGCGCAAGCTGTGTGAGGCGGCTGCCCGCCTCGGGATCCTCATCGAGCCCCCCGGCTACAGCCCCGGCGAAGCTCCATAGCCGAAACGCGAGCAATGACTCCCGCTTGTGCTGCGGGTGAGCCTCCAGGTGTGGAATGGCCTCAGACACGCTGTCAGAGGGGCGGTGGATCGGCCTTGCGATTGGCGCGGCGAGAGACAATGCTGGGGCTTGCGATCACGTGGACTTAGACGCTTGTAGTCAATTCCGAGGCAGCGCGGTCTTGATGGCCTCTTCCAATTCATCGATGGACACCGGCTTGAAGACGAAGGCATTGGCACCCAGGGCCATGGCTTGATCGACCTGCACATCGGTGGTTTCGGAAGAGAGCATGACGACCGGGATATCCTTGAAGCTCTCCTGGCGTCGCAGGAATTCGAGCATGTCGATCCCGCTGACTTCCGGCATGTTGATGTCGAGAAGAACAGCGTCCGGCCGCTTCCCTTGCATCAAATCCTGGACCGCGATCCGGGCCGAGCGGTAGGCCGAGACCGTGCAATCGAGGAGCTTAAGCATCAGCTCAACGGCGTGGATCATCTCATCGTCATCGTCGATAATCCAGATTTGAGGCATCGCCATCCGACTCCATACAGCCTGTCCCAGCAGCCCTTGACTTCACGCGCAGCCGGACGCAACTCGGCGGCCGCAGGTCACCCCCGCCCGGGTCGCTTCAGGGGACAGGTCTCTCCGTCACGGCCGGTCTAACGGTCGTCGGCCCCTTTCATTGTCTCAACGCTGGGGCCGCAGGGGAATGGGGCTTTCGTCCGGTCCCTGCTTCCGACCGAAATCCACAATTGGAGCTTCACAATCCGGCTTTCACGCGTTCGGCCAGAACGCGGGTGATGCCGGGAATGTTCATAAGGTCGTCGACCGGTGCCTGTCGGATCCCATCGAGCGAGCCAAAGGCCCGGATCAGCGCTTTCCGTCGGGCTGGGCCGATTCCGCTGATCGAGTCGAGCTGGGAAGCCAGCCCGGTCTTGCGTCGCTGCGTCTGGTGTTGACGAAGGGCAAAGCGGTGAGCCTCATCCCGAATGCGTTGCATGAGATACAGACCGTCACTGCTCCGAGGCAGGATGACCGGATCGGGCTGATCCGGGAGGAAGATCTCTTCGTGGTTCTTCGCCAGGCCGGCCACGGACATCGAGCCGAGTGAACCGAATGACTCAATGACCTTCAGCGCGCGCCCCAGCTGTCCCTTCCCCCCATCGACGATGAGCAGGTCGGGCAATATGCCAAAAGCCGGGTCAAGCTTGCCGCCCGGCTTCTCCGCTTCCTCTCGAGAAACCTGCCAGCGCCGAAGTCGGCGCTGGAGCACTTCTTCCATGCTGGCAAAATCGTCCTGACCCTGAACGGTCTTGATCGTGAACTTGCGGTAAAGACGCCTGTTGGGACTTCCCTGCTCGAAGACCACCATCGAGCCGGCCGCGGCGGTGCCCTGCAAATTCGAGATGTCGTAGCACTCGATGCGGTTGGGCGGGAGGGGGAGCCGGAGAGAATCCTGAAGCTCGGCCAGCGCCCGGACATGCTTGCTCCGGTCGGCTTCCCAGCGCGCTCGTAGCGAAGTCAGGGTTTCGGCGGCGTTCTCCGCCGCCATCTGAATGAGCTGGCGCTTGGATCCCCGGCGGGGGACGACCAGCTGGACTTTCCGGTCATCGCGGCGGCGCCCGAGCCATTCCTCGATGATCCGACTTTCCTCAATCTCCGTCGGGAGAAGGACGCGCTGCGGAACCTGGGCTGATTCGGTGTAGAACTGCTTGACGAACGCTTCCAACACCTCCTTATCGTCCGCCTGGCGTGTGCCCTCAAGCACGAAGTATTCGCGGCCGATCAGTTTGCCCCCTCGGATAAAGAAGATCTGGACGCACGCATCATTGTCGTCCCGGGCAAAGGCGATCACATCCGAATCGATCCTGTCTTGTGAGACGACCTTCTGCCCTTCCACGACCTTCTCGATAGCTGTCAGTTGATCGCGAGTGGCCGCCGCCCGTTCGTACTGCATCTCCTCCGAAGCCTGGTTCATCTGCTTGCGCATGCCTTCGACGACGGCTTCGGTGTTACCTTCCAGGAAACGACACAGGTCATGGATCATCGCCCGATACATCGTCTGGTCCACCGCGCCGATGCAAGGCGCCAGGCAGAGTTTGATGTCGTGGTACAGGCACGCCCGCGGGTCCTGGCCCGTGATTACTCGGTCGCACGTAAGGTAGGGGAAGATCCTGCGCAGGACATCGAGGGTCTGGTGGACGGCCCACATGCTCGTGTAAGGGCCGAAATAGCGGCTCCCGTCATCTTCCATCCGCCGGGTAACGGTCACTTTGGGGAATGGATCGGCCCAATGCACTTTGACGTACGGGTAGCGCTTGTCATCCTTCAAGCGCACGTTGTATTTCGGCCGGTGACGCTTGATGAGGTTCATTTCCAGAATCAGTGCCTCGAGCTCGGAATCGACGACGATCCACTCGATGTCACCGATGTGACCGACCATCTCAGCCGTCTTGCGGGAGTGACCGCTCGAGGCGTGAAAGTATGAGCGCACTCTGTTGCGCAGATTCACAGCCTTGCCGACATAAATCACCCTCCCCGCCCGGTCTTTCATGAGATAACAACCAGGCTTGGAGGGAATGCCTTCCAGTATCGGCTGGATCCCGTCGAGCTCAGCCATCATGGGCGGATTCTAACATAGGCCCCACGCGGCGAGACCCATCGCCGTTCGCGAAAGTCCTCCTCGTGCTCCCTGTGAGGCGACGTTCCTGAGGCCACACGATCTCGTTGAGAGGAGATACATGGCCGGCGCGTTTCGCGAATCTGGCCGGGCTGTATAATTCTCGGTCAATGGAATCACGGTTCGGCACTTGGTCGGTGATCGCGGCTCTCTTCCTGACGGCATGCGGCGCCGCCGGCCCACCCGCAACTCCCCTCGCTTCTCCGCTGCCGCCTGGGGCGTCTCCGACGGTCGAGGCTACGCTGACGCGCGAGCCCTCCCGACAAAGCCTGACACTCTGGGTCCCCGATACCTTCTCGCCGGAAATACCCTCCCCTGCGGGAAGCCTGCTGGCCGATCGCCTGGATTCATTCGAGGAGACACATCCGGGAGTCGACCTGGCGGTCCGCGTCAAAGATGTTGGCGGACCCGCCGGCCTGCTGGATACCCTGGCGGCGGTATCTGTGGCAGCCCCGGCCGTGCTCCCAGATGTGATCGCCCTGGATCCGGTTGGTCTCAGCGCGGCGACGGTCAAAGGACTGATCGTCCCGCTTAGCGGGCTCGTGGTTGAGCCCGTCTCACCTGAGTGGTACGCACATGCACTCGGGGTCTCACCATCCGAGGGCGAGTTCTTTGGTCTGCCTTTCGCCGCCGAGGCCGAGATCCTGAGCTACGACCTGACACGCTATCCGCGGCCGCCGTTGAGTTGGGCTGAGATCCTGGCCGGCCCAGCCCCCTTCGTCTTCCCCGCCGCAGACCCGTATGCTCTGTTCACATTGGCAGAGTACGTCTCCCTGGGCGGTTCTCTTACGGACGAAAGCGGACGCCCATCCCTCGACGCTGGCATTTTGACTGAGGTCCTCTCGTTCTACGCCTCTTCCCGCGCCGCGGGTGTGATTCCACTCTCAGCTCGCCAATTCGCCGCCGACAGCGATACCTGGGCTGCCGTTCGGGGTGAGCGAGCAGCGGGCGGGACCGCACCCCTCAGCCTTTTTCTGAGCCAACACGATCCGGAAACGCAAGCCGCATTGCCATTGCCCACCAAGGGCGGGGCCGGGATCTGCTTCGCCGAGACCTGGTCCTGGGCTATCGTCGCCCAAGACACCGAGCGTCAGAGGCTTTCAGCCGAGTTGATCACGTGGCTCTCGGAAGCGGAGTTTCTCGGCCCTTGGACCAACGCCCTGGGCATGCTCCCCCCGAACAGATCGGCGCTTGGGGCCTGGCCGGGGGGGATTGACCGGTCTTTTGTTTCCCGTCTCGTCAGCGTCTCACGTCCGACGCCTCCGGAAGAGGTCCTGGTCACCTTCGGTCCCCCTTTGCAGGCTGCGGTCGAGGCGGTCTTGAGCGGAGGAGCGACGCCCGACGCGGCGGCTCAGGCGGCGGTACAGGTCATTTCATCCCCCTGATTGCCTTCCACCGCAGATCGACGGCGATGACTCCGAGAAGCCAGGAAGCCGCAAGATGGTGACCAGTCCCCGCTTCTCCGACCACCTCACTCATCTGAGATTGATCCAGACCGTCGCCCTTCAGGCGGCTGACGCCGGCCGTTGTGTAGCCGATCAGCTTAAGCTTCGGCCGGGTGGTTTCACCGCCGGAAGGCACACGATCTCACTCATTCCCAACTCCCGTTTGTTTGTCGTCGCGACCGGGAAAGCCGCTCCGGCGATGTGCAAGGCGGCAGTCGAAGTACTGGGAAGCAGGATTGACCAGGGCATTGCCGCCGTGCCACGCTGGACAAGTGACCACGCCCCTGCTGAATTGACTTACATCCCGGCCGGTCATCCCCATCCGGATGAAGGCAGCCTGATCGGCGGGAGAGCCGTCGAGACGATGCTGGCTGAAACAGCCGAGGGGGATGTATTGTTGGCCTTGGTATCCGGAGGGGGATCGGCGATGCTTGAGATCCCTCGCGGGGGGATTTCGCTGCCGGAGCTTCAAGCGCTGAACGGATTGCTTCTTCGATCCGGTACGCCGATAGAAGAAATCAACATCGTTCGCAGCGCGCTTTCCCGGATCAAGTCCGGTGGATTGGCCCGCCTGGCGGCCCCGGCGCGGACTGTTGCCTTGATCCTTTCCGACGTCGTTGAGGATCGGCTTTCGTCCATCGCTTCGGGCCCGACGGCCTTGCGCTCCCCTCGGCCTCGCCTAGCCAGGCAAATCCTCGAGAAACACAACCTGTGGACCCAGGTCCCGCGCGTCATCCGCGAGGCACTGACGGTCACTCCGACCACTCCGGCGCCAACGCCGCGTCCGATAAATGTCTTGATTGGCAGCAATCGCGTGGCGCTGGACGCAGCCATGCAGGCCGCATCCGGCCTTGGCTTCGCGCCGCGCGTGATCCGTCGTCGAATGACCGGCGAGGCCCGGATCGTGGGAGGCCTCTTCGGATCCCGCCTGACGGTTACAACCCCGCCCGCTTGCCTGCTGATGGGTGGAGAGACTACCGTTACGGTGCGCGGCCAGGGGCTCGGAGGACGGAATCAAGAACTCGCCCTGTCGGCAGCCTTGACGCTCGACGGATCATTCGGCAAAGCACTGATGGCGCTGGCCACGGACGGGGTGGATGGACCGACCGACGCCGCCGGCGCCGTTGTCACCAGTGAGACAGCCAGCCGGGCGCGGGAGGCAGGGCTTCACCCGGAGGCAGCCCTGGTGGATAACGACGCCTACCCAACCCTGGACCGATTGGGGGCCCTGATCCGCATCGGACCGACAGGGACCAATGTCAACGACCTCGTCGTCGGGCTGGCCTACTCCGGCTGATCATCGGCGTCCCGGATCTCGCCGCCTCAGGTTTCGCCGGGAGCCTATGCCGGGCCATACGTCATCTCCTTCGCGACTTGAGAGTACTTGATCGCTGATCGAGGGGCGAAGGAGACGCCCCATTGCGTCACATGGCCGTCTTGCGCTCGAATGCCGCTCGTCAGGAGCAGGGGGTGAACACCCTGCATGCCAAGGTGTTCCGGAGCCTGGAGTGCACGAACTCTCTCCGGGGGGACGAAGCGGGGAAATTGCGTTTTCCCCGTTCGTCCCCCCACAAAGCGGTCAGTCCCCCAAGTTGGGATACACCCCGACGGGACAGTCGGCTTGACCGCGCGCGCCGCGACTGATAGAATGCCATTCTTCAAACCATCCCAAGAGATAATTCATGACAATTCACTTCGGCACGGACGGATGGCGCGGTGTCATCTCCGACACCTTCACCTTCCATAACCTCCGCCTAGTCTCACAGGCGATCGCTGACGCCGTAGCCTCGGAGGAATGGCTCAACGGGGGCGCGGCTGGCGGCAAGCAACCCGACCGGCGGCGAATGGTCGTCGGCTTCGATACGCGGTTCCTTTCCGACCGCTATGCCGTCGAAGCGGCCCGGGTACTGGCCGCAAACGGGTACCAAGTCTTCCTGACGACAGCAGATGTTCCAACCCCGACTCTCTCCCACGCCGTGAAGAACTTGGGTGCAGTCGCCGGAATCATGATCACTGCCTCTCACAACGCCCCGCGTTACAGCGGCGTGAAATTGAAATCGATGTACGGCGGCTCGGCCCTGCCCGAACAGTGCCGCCGCGTCGAAGTGTATTTGAACGATAACGAGGCCCGCGGTCGGGGTCCGAATTTGATGGACTTCGAACAGGCGCGATCTACCGGCTTATTGGAGCGCATCAATCCGACACAGGCCTATTACGAGCACCTCCGCACACTGATCAACTTCGAAGCCATCGCCGACGAGCCTTTACGCCTGGTGGTCGACTCGATGTTCGGTTCCGGTCGCGGTCTGATCAAAGGCATCCTGCAAGGGACAGGCTGCGAGGTTCTCGAGGTCCGCTCGGAGATGAACCCGGGCTTCGGCGGGATCCACCCCGAGCCCATCGCACGCTACCTTGGCGCATTGGCCGGCGCTATTGCCGCCGGACACGGCCAGCTTGGGTTGGCGACGGACGGAGATGGTGATCGCATCGGGGCCATGGACGGGCGAGGACAGTATGTCGACGCACACCGCATCCTGGCCCTGAGCTTGAGATACCTGGTGGAACAGCGCGGCTGGCGAGGGAAGGTGGTCAAGACGATTTCCACGACCCAGATGATCAACCGGCTGGGCAAGAAGTTTGACCTTGAGGTCGTCGAGACCCCGGTGGGTTTCAATCACATCGCCGACCACATCCTGCGTGACGATGTGCTCATCGGGGGTGAGGAATCGGGCGGGATGACTTTCCGCGGGCACATCCCCGAGGGCGATGGGATCCTCATGGGATTGCTCATGCTCGAAATGGTATCCGCCTTGAAGACCCCCCTCGAGGAGCTCGTCGCCGATCTCCTGGTACAGGTTGGCCCGGCCCACTATGCCCGCCTCGACCTGCGGCTGGCGCGACCTGTTTCCAAGCAGCACATGGTCGAACGCCTGGAGACGCAGGCCCCAGCCTCCATCGGAGGCGTCGGAGTCGTTTCGGTCAGCAGCCTCGACGGGGTGAAGTACATGCTTCAGGATGAGTCTTGGCTTCTCATCCGTCCTTCGGGCACCGAACCCGTGTTGCGCGTCTATGCCGAGGCGGCTGAGCCGGGAATGGTGGATGCGCTCCTCACCTACGGCCGCTCGTTGGCGGAGATCTAGTCCAACATCTGCACTGGCTCATTCGAATCGGACTTGACCACTCGTCGGATTCGGGCGAGTTCGGTGACTGTCTTGTGGCCCGACTCGGATTGGGGGAACGCGCGAGGGAGTACCGTATCGGACACAGCCGCCCCGACATCTGGCGCTCCAGCAAGGAGGGCGGATCGCGGCGAAGTCGGAGAAGGCTTAGGGGACTGAGGTCTCGGGGGCGGCCTCAAGCCCCCGGGCGTGAAAGCAGCTTGTAGCCGCGGCCACGCTGGGTGGTGAGATAGCGCGGCTGCGAGGGATCGGCCTCGATCTTGCTGCGCAATCGGCTCACAAGTTTCTCCACACGTGCGTCGTCGACTTCCCCAAGGTATTCCTCTCCCCACACGGCTGTGACGATTCGGTACTTATCCGTGAGTTTGTCACGCCTCTCGTAAAGGAGTCCCAGAAGGCGGTACTCAAGGTCGGTTAGAACCGGAATGCGAATCCCATCGACCCAGACATCTCCCGCGTCAGGGTCCATGTGGACACCTTCCGTCTCGATGTCCTTGCCCCGTCCGCGCCGGCCCACGAATTGGGCGAACAAGGGCGAGAAGGGCTTTCCCTCCCGCAGCAGCCCCAGCCCTTCAAGGTGGCGCATGAGAGGTTGGGGCAGACCGGCATCCTCCTCGATGACAAGCGACACCAACCCGGCCTGCTCTTCGGCCGTCAATTGGCCCCAGATCTTCAGACATTCCGCGCTCACCTGTGGCCGCTGACTGGCGAGCAAGAGCGGATCGCCCTTCCAATCCGGCTGGAGGTTCAGAAAGGCCTCGGCCACCGCAACCAGCACTCCCGGGTGTCCCCCGCCCAGCTCAACGCACGCAGCCACAAGCCGGTTCGATCGGGGCGTCAATTGCATCTCCCCGATGAGATGCTCTGATTCGGCCGGGGTGAGGAGAGGCATCGGATAAGTTGAACGCGTGAAGAGTTCGGCGAACTCGCTCTCGACCGCGCCCCCACGGATCTCGCTCAACTTGCGCACTGTTGCCGTGACATATCGAAGGCGCTCGCTGAACCCATCGTGCAGAGCACGCAGATTGAGGAGCGCCCGCTCATCGAGGGCACCGTAGATTTCGTCAAACTCATCGAACAAGAGCACGACGAGGGTGTCCAGCCCTTCGCACAACTCCGAGAGCGCCAGATTGAAGGAGAGTGAGGCGGTGAACGCGTTCTCGGCCTCGGTGATCGACTGATAGCGCGTTCGGAGTGTGACTGCCAGGTCATTCGCTTCGACCTTGTCCAGCCACTCGAGGATCGTTCGCAACACCACCTCATAGAAGGCCTGGGCAGTGATGGCCACAGCCCGGTTGCAGTCGACGTAGATCAACGCCACCGGCTGGGCAAGACGTTCGGCGAATTCAGCCTGCACTCCGGTACTGGATAGAGCGCGCATCAAATCGGACTTGCCGCTGTTGCTAAGGCCGGTGATCGCCACACTCAACCCGTGCGAGAGATCTTCCAGAACTCTGTCCGCCAGCTTGCTGAAGGGAAGATAGGTTTTCATCATGGTATGTATATGATAAACCGACAGGGCCAAATTGAGTTTGACCCTGTCGGCACAGGCCGCAATGACTTTTGACCGGCTTTCAGTCGCTCAGTTGCTGGTTCCGACCCGCAACCGGCGGGCGACAACGACCACCACAAGGAGTGCTGCGCCCAGGACCAGGAGACCGGGTAATCCGATTTCATCGGCGAAGCCCGTCGACGGCAAGGCCGTCGGCGTGGGAGACGGCGTGGTCGCGCCGCTCGCATTCAGCGTCTGCTGGGCTGATTGTGTCCCCAGGTTCGTGAATGGAGTCGACGTGGTCGTCGCCGGCAAGGTCGCCGTCGGCGTGTCCGTGGGTAGAACCACTACCTGGGTCCGGGTCACAGTCGCCGTCGGTGGCACAGGGGTGTTTGTTGACGGTCGGGTGGCCGTCGCCCGGGCGGCCGCCACGGTCTGGGTGATCGACTGGGCCACTTCCGTGTTCTGAAGCGCGATTTGTGTCGCTTCCGCGGCGCGGTTCCTCTGCTGGGCAGGCGCCAGCACCAGAGCGTACAGCGCCAGACAGATCATGCTCAGAACGAGCAGACCTCCGATCCCGGCGGCCGCAATGACGAACGTGCGATTCGTCGGTTCCTCGGGTGGTGCCCCCCCAATGTCAAAGTCTTCGGCCATGGTCACTTCTCCTAATGATTCCGGCCAACCCTCGGCCTTTCGGATGGCCGCGCCAGCCTGGGCCGCAGCTCACCGCCTATTGCAGAACCTCCAGATTATCGACGGGGACGATCGTCAAGCCAACCCCTTCCAAGTCGACCCTGGCGCTCCGGGCAAGGATCCCGCTCGGATAGTCGACGGCCCGGGCGAGCATCTCACGCACTATGCCGACAGATCCGTGATAAGGAGGACGGGCCAGGCGAACGCGCACACCCTCCTTCAGGGGAATGACATCTTCGGGCAAATCCGCCTCAGACGTCGGCGGCAGGGGGATGATCACCTCCGGCCGCGATCCGTCGTACGGATTGTAGTTCCGGGCATCGAGGGCCACTTCCCGCCCGGCATTGCTGCTGAGCAGGTTGAAGGTCGGATTGTCCAGCGGAAGCGGGCCGAACCCGGTCGTCACGATGACTGGATACGGCAGGCGGGCCGCAACCGGGATCAGCTCTGAAGCCAATCCGCCAAGCACGATCCCGCGAGCTGAAATCCCGGTCGCCTGGTGCAAGGGTGCCGGATGATCACAGATGCCGGCGACAAGGATCGCCCCGCGCAGGTCGGCGTCCAGGCGATCGGTCTGCAACCGGTCACCAGGTCCGTCCCCCACAACCCGCATCACACCGAAATCGTTGTTACCGTTGCCCCACACACCCTGGATCAACGCCCCCGTCGTTTCCAGGAGGACGGTTTGAACCCCATCGGTCCCGACGACTGTCGCCGGGAACCCTGCCTTGAGCTCGAGCACCCCCGAGTGCATCCGAAAGAGCAACCGGCCGTTGGAGATGCTGACCACGATCCCATCGGAGGGGGCTCGAACAGTTCTCCTGCCCATGCCGGCCGGGCCAGCGAGGACCTCCCCGACTTCAAGCGCATCGCCCCGCTGGGCGCGCAGATACCTGCCCACCTCGTGAACGGGGACGCCTAGGCCGCGAGCGAGATCCAGGAAAACGTGGCGCGGGGGAGCCTCGCCCTCGGCGACCACATCCGAGGCCATGACTTTCTGATTGATCCGGACCGCGACTGCCCCGGCAAGCGGCAAACGGCGCTCACGCCGGATGATCGCCAGCGG
>Ga0299915_10002305_pt1 | contig 13961 bp, 11 predicted proteins | sample RVTome_13_FD_200263 | JGI IMG/M metagenome (GOLD analysis project Ga0299915, IMG submission 200263) | Soil microbial communities from uranium-contaminated site in the Upper Colorado River Basin, Wyoming, United States - RVT92D227 (version 2) ...
GGTGAGTTTACCCACATGGGGATCGGACATCACTTTGAAGGCAAGGGCGCAGAAGGGCTCATCATCAGAGGGGCGGCGAATGCTGATCTCTCCGGTATCCGGGCTGACTCCCTGCACCTCGGGGACATCCAGGGGAGAAGGAAGGTAATCCACGACTGCATCCAGCAGCGGCTGCACTCCTTTGTTTCTCAAGGCCGCGCCGCAGAGCACCGGAACCATGCTGTAGCGAAGGGTTCCTTTGCGCAGTCCCGCCTTGATCTCCTCCGGCGAAAGGCTCCCGGTTTCCAGGTATTTGGCCATGAGGGCCTCGTCGGTCTCCGCCGCCGCCTCGACCAGGGCGTCGTGGAAACGCGCGCTCAGGTTCTCAAGGTTCGCGGGGATAGGGCCTTCCTCCATCTTTTCGCCCAGTTCATCCGGCCAGGCGGTGGAAGACATGCGGATGAGGTCTATGACTCCGCGGAACTCGCCCTCTTCGCCGAGGGGGAGTTGGAGGGCGACGGCGCGCGCGCCCAGTCTTTCCCGGAGGGCGTGGAGGGTGCGGTGGAAGTTTGCTCCGACGCGGTCCATCTTGTTGACAAAGGCGATGCGAGGGACGCGATACTTGTTCGCCTGGCGCCAGACCGTCTCGGATTGGGGCTGCACTCCGGCGACGGCGTCGAAGATGGCGACCATACCGTCCAGGACGCGCAGGGAGCGCTCCACTTCAACGGTGAAATCAACGTGGCCGGGGGTGTCAATGATGTTGATGAGGTAGTCTCCCCAGAAGCAGGTGGTGGCGGCGGAAGTTATGGTGATGCCCCGCTGCTGCTCCTGGAGCATCCAATCCATGGTCGCCGCCCCTTCGTCAACTTCCCCCATGCGGTGAATCTTGCCGCAGTAGAAGAGGAAGCGTTCGGTAGTGGTGGTCTTGCCCGCGTCGATGTGGGCAGCGATTCCGATATTGCGAGTTTTTTCGAGCGGATAGGTTCTCGCCATGACCGTCGCCATTCTGTGACACAAAACAACCGGCTCCCGGGGGCCCGGCCTCGTCACAGAAGCGACGATCACACCCCGCCTAGGCGGGGGCCTGCCCCCGGCTCACCAACGATAGTGGGCGAAGGCGCGGTTCGCCTCCGCCATCCGGTGAGTATCCTCCCGTTTCTTCACTGCGGCTCCACTGCCTGAGGCGGCATCCAAAAATTCGGCCGCGAGTTTTTCGTGCATCGTATGGCCGGCGCGGGCCTCGGCACCGGCAATCAGCCAGCGAATCGCCAAGGCGACCTTGCGGCTGGCGCGCACCTCGCTGGGCACCTGGTAGGTGGCCCCTCCCACGCGCCGCGGCCTGACCTCCAGCATCGGCATCACACTTTTCATCGCCTGCTCGAAGATCTGCAGGGGGTCACGCCCGGTGCGTTCGTGAATCTGGGTCAGCGCGCGATAGAATATAGTCTCCGCCACAGACTTCTTCCCTCTCCTCAGCAAACAGTTGACGAACTTCGCCACCAACCGGCTGTGGAAAACAGGATCCGGTGCTAAGACCCTTCTTGGCACTGCGCCTTTTCTTGGCATCTTGGCCTCGTACTTCAGTTCCGAGTTCTGAGTTGTGAGTTGTGAGTTCTGGGTTCAGCCGTTTCTCTCAACTCTCAACTGTCAACTCTCAACTCACTCTACTTGGGCTTTTTCGCTCCGTACCGGGAGCGGCCCTGTTTGCGATTTTGCACTCCCGCGGTATCCATGATTCCTCGAACTATGTGATAGCGAATTCCGGGGAGGTCTTTTACTCGGCCGCCGCGAATCATGACGACCGAGTGCTCCTGGAGGTTATGTCCTTCTCCGGGGATATAGGCGGTGACTTCGATTCTATTGGAGAGCCGGACGCGGGCGACCTTGCGGAGGGCGGAGTTGGGTTTTTTGGGCGTCAGCGTCCAGACCCTGGTGCAGACGCCTCGACGGAAGGGGCCCGGGGCGCGCCGGTAGCGCCGCTCCTTGGCGTTGAACTGCCAGCCCAAGGCCCAGCGCACCGTTGGAGTTACCCGCGCGCTGCGCTTAGGTTTTCTCGCTCCTCGCAACAGTTGTCCGACTGTCGGCATATCCCTTTCTCACACGGCCGCCCCGACGACGTCGGGGCGAACCATTTTCTCCCGTCATGCAAGCCCAATGGTCAAACGAGCAATCCAATATAACAAGCGAAAAAGGGGCTGTCAAGGCTTTGCAGCGGGTTGCGGAGAAATTTTTTGCTAACCCCGCAGCAAGGCCCGAAAACCGGCCTGCTCAAAATGCTTGTCCGAGGTCAACGCGGACAAGATGCGACGCTCACGCATCACCACAAAAGAGATACAGTCGGTCAGTCCCCAGTCCTTGTCGGTTCTGCTCGCCATGAGGTCCAACGCTTCCAACCACAAGGCTTCACCGATAGGTAGAATTTCGGCGCGCCGATTCTCTCGCCAAGTCAGCGCAAAATCTCTTGCTTCAACTATCGCGTTGATGATCTGGGACCAGCCTGCGCCCTTTTTCAGCAGGCGCGATCTTAGCAGTTCGGCGGTTTCTATAAGAACGGCGTAGGTCGTAATGAGACGGGCGCGAGGTTTTTCCAACAGTTCCAGGCTCAAGACCTGCACTTCCTGATGAGACCGGTCATCCGCGTTCACAAGCGCGACCAGGCCGGAGGTATCCAGGAAGACCTCGTCGTCACCCATTCTGCTTGGGCGTTCCGTAGAGATAATGCTCGTGCTCAGCGGCAAGATCAGGGATTCCGGTATGCACGGCACGCGAGAGAAGCTTACGAAGCGCCGCTAGGCAGGCTTCCTTCTGTCTTTCCCGCACAGGAGCCTTCTTCCGCGGAGACCTTGGGCTTGTTCGCCTCGGCGAATCTGCCGCAGGCATGACCGGCCGGGCGGCCTTATCTATCTGTGCCCTTGCCATTTCTCATCTCACTCTCTTCTCATTATACCAGGACACGCGCTCCGAGTGAACCATGAGTTCGCCCGTGCTGGAGAAAGGAGAGGATGATGCTTGCCCCGCAGCGTGTCTGCTTTTCAGGCAGCAATAGTAACCCCCCGCTCGCCGGGTTCGATGCGGCCGAGGGGGAATGGGGTCTCTCCGAGTTGGCGGAGGCGGGCACAGGCTTGCTCGGCCTGGTGGGGAGGGAGAACCAGGACTGCGCCGACGCCCATGTTGAAGACATGGAACATCTCTTCCTCCGGCACGTTTCCCAATTTCTGAATCAGCCGGAAGATGGGCGGAACAGACCAGCGCTTTCGCTCCACGACCGCGCGCCAGCCTTCGGGCAGGCAGCGAGGAAGGTTGTCGGGGAGGCCGCCTCCGGTGATGTGGGCGATGCCGCGCACCTCGAATTCCTTCATCAACTGCAAGAGCGCCGGCCCGTAGATTCTATGAGGAATAAGCAAGGCTTCGCCGATGGTGCAGCCAAGTTCCGGGACAAGGGCGTCGGCCGTCATCCCCTTCACTTCAAAGAAGAGTTTTCGGGCGAGGGAGTAGCCATTGGTATGGAGGCCGTCTGAAGCGAGGCCGATGAGCAGGTCGCCGGCGCGGACCTTCTCGCCGGTGATGCGTTTCTTGCGGTCAACCACGCCGACAATGAAGCCGACCAGGTCATAGTCTCCGGGCTGATAGAAGCCGGGCAATTCCGCGGTCTCTCCGCCGATGAGGGCACATTCCGCCCGACGGCAGCCCTCGGCAAGTCCCTCTACAACCTGCTCCATCACCTCCGGCTCCAATTTCGCAGTGGCAAAATAGTCGAGGAAGAAGAGCGGTTTGGCTCCCTGGCAGACAATGTCGTTGACACAATGGGCGACGATGTCCCAGCCGATGCCTTTGTGTTTGCCAACCATTGCGGCGACGCGCACTTTTGTGCCGACGGAATCTGCGCTCGCGACCAGGACCGGATCTTCGCAGCCCAAGTCGCGCACGGAAAAGAAGCCGCCGAAAGCGCCGATGTCACCCGCCACCCGGGAGGAGAAGGTGGAACGAAAGAGCGGCCGCAGCCGCTCCAAGAGAGCGGTCTTGGCGGAAATATCAACTCCGGCCGCGGCGTATGTGAGGGACGGAGAAGCGGAGGTCACTTCTTCCGTTTGCGGGTTTTGGCCGGGGACTTTGGGGTCTCCTGAGGGCATGGTTCTTCCTCGAGAGAGAATTTGCTCACCTTCAGGTCAGAGGGCACGGGAACGGGATAGTTGGCGGAGAAACAGGCGGCGCAGAAGTATTTGCGGGGAAGTCCGACGGCCTTGAAGAGGCCGCTGAGGCTGAGATAGCCGAGAGAATCCGCGCCCAGAAACTGGCGTATCTCCTCCACGGTGCGCAGCCTGGCGGCTAGAAGTTGGTGGCGGTCGAAGGTGTCAATCCCGTAGAAACAGGGGTAGCGGTAGGGCGGGGAGGAGATGCGCAGGTGGACTTCCCGCGCGCCGGCGTCTTTTAGTAATCTGACGATATTGCGGGTAGTCGTCCCCCGCACAATGGAATCCTCGACCACAACCACGCGCTTGCCCGCCAAGGCCTCCTTCAGCGGAGTAAGTTTCATCTTCACGCCCATGTCCCGCTGGCGCTGGTCGGGTTGTATGAAGGTGCGATGGATGTAACGGCTCTTGGTGAGCCCCTCTCCGAAGGGAATGCGCGAGGCTTCGGCAAAGCCGATGGCCGCGGGCCAGCCGGTGTCGGGGACGGGTATCACGATGTCGGCCTTTGCGGGATGCTCCTGGGCGAGCAGCTGGCCCATTCTCCGCCTGGAGTTATGGAGAGAGCGGCCGCAAATATAAGAATCCGGACGCGCCAGATAGATGAATTCAAAGATGCACATCGCCGGCTTTGGGTCGGCGAGCCGGACGAAGCGCAGGCCCTCCTTATCAACTATTACCAGTTCCCCGGGCTCAATCTCCCGCACGAATTTGGCGTCAACGACATTCAGCGCGCAGGTTTCCGAGGCGATCACATGGTGATCTCCGTTCAGGCGTCCCAGGCACAAAGGCCTGAGGCCCCAGGGGTCGCGCAGCGCCAGGAGTCGGCTCTCCGTCATCATCACCAGAGAATAGGCCCCCTTCCAATGCGGCACGCACTTGGAGAGGGCGGCTTCCAGGTCGCCGCTCTTTTCCCATTCCGCGGCAGCCATGCGGGCCATCAGTTCACTGTCACTGGTGCCCTGGAACTTGATGCCCCGGGCGGTCAGTTCGTCAAAAAGGGCGCGGGAATTGACCAGATTGCCGTTGTGGGCGAGAGCCAAAGTCCCGCGGGAGGATTCCACCGTAACCGGCTGGGCATTGGAGATATTGCTGGAGCCGGTGGTGGAATAGCGGGTGTGGCCGATGGCGATGTCTCCGGGAAGGCGGGCGAGCGAGCGCTCATCGAAGACCTGGCTTACCAGTCCCATCTGCTTATGGAGGTAGAGGCGCTTTCCATCGGAGGTGACGATTCCCGCGCTCTCCTGGCCTCTGTGCTGAAGAGCAAAGAGGCCGAAATAAGCAAGCCGGGCGACCTCCTCTCCAGGCCCGAAGACCCCGAAGACCCCGCAATGGTCGCGGAGTTCGGATTCAAACGAGAAAACACGCTTCATAATTCCTGCTTCATCCTTGCTGGCTCATCCGCGGATGATACAGATTACCGCACCTGTTTTCAGAGTCTTCCCCTGAGGTCACGCGGTTCTTCTTGAAGTGAAAGCAGAAAAGTCACTGCAGATCTGCAATCTGGAAATACGCGGGTAATCATTTCTTCGCCTCTAGTTTTAAGGAGGAGTTCTACTGATGCGATCTGCTGGGCAATATCCTCCGCCTCAAGTTTCAGTGTGCTCTCTATGTCGGAAGCAATCGCAGGGGCGATAGGCGAAAGCAACTGCCCTCCGATCTCAACCCTCTGTTCAGCAGAGAGTCGCTGAAACGCCTCCAGCGCAGCGGCAGGGGTCTTGGTGTCTTTCTCCTCCCACTGAAACTCTACGCCCCACTGCCGCAACACGGCACAAGCGCGGAGGAAAGGAACTTCATAGAGTTCGATCCCGAAACTCCTCATCAGGGCCTGAGAAGAGGCCGTCCAATTGCCGGATAGAACCGCGATACTCTTCCTGATGGTGGGATAACTCTTCCGAACATTGGAGTGAGCTACGCAGGTCCAACTTGCCTTGTCCCGATTGTGCTTGGTATAGCGCAGGTACTTTGACTCTACCAGAACAATCGGCTCGCCTTTCGCGTTCTCCACTACTCCATCCAGATTATACTTGTTGCCGGAAGTATTGGTCAGTTCCAACCGCGTTCCGTCTCTCTTCCCTGAGCGCAGGCCTCCGCTGTCGTAGTAACAGTCGAAGCGTTCGCAGACCGGAGATATGATACGGCCCACTTCGTCTTGGATCAACTTTCCTATTGCTTCGCCGAGAGCGGCGGCGGGATTTGCCACCTCTACTACCTCCTGATGGTCAGAATCACTTCCTGGAGCGGTTCATGATGCCTTTGCGGGTTATTCGCCCACTTCTGCCCACGCTTCCGAAGGGCCAGGACGTCGAAGTCCTTGAACCCTAGGCCGAGCGCAATCATGCCTAAATACTCATGTGTCGGAACGTACACCCCGTATGGAGCGGAGTCCCCCAAAATGAGAACGAATCGTGCGCCAGGCTTGAGGAGGCGGAGGTTATCTTTCAGGACGCACGTCATGTCGTTGAAATACTGAGCCACCATAATGTCGTAGCTCTTCTTTCCGCCCTTTTTTAGTCGGGCCTCCGAGAGCCTGGCGACCGCGTCTTTCAGTCGCCTTGCCACGTCTGGGGCAGCCTGCTCAAGCAAGTCAGTTAGGGGGTGTTCTAGGTCATAATCGCTACGATTTATCTGTGTGGTGGCGGAGATTATGAGCTTCTTTCTGACCTTCTCGGAGATCTCGCGCCAACTGCTGGCCATCTCCAGGAAATACAGTTCAAGCCTTGTTCTGTCGGCATAATCATAGTTATTGAGGTACGGGGGGGAAGTAAAACTGAGATCAAAGGAGGCGTCGGGCAAGCGACTTTCTCTCGCATCGCCAAGATGAACGATTGCCTCTGAAGAGCCGCCGATTAGACTGGCTTCCATCACATCTTGGTACATTTGCCAGATTCGGCGAGTAAATGTCTCTATAGCGGGCTTTTCTACAATGCGCTTCGCTGGAGCGATGTAAGGCCAACCTGTGGCTGCCGCGGATGCCTGCCTGAGAGCGCAGGCAAGGCCGAGCAGCAAGAAGTCACGATGTGAGCCGCGAAAGTCACCATGAACGATGGCATTCCGAATCGCCACTAGGCGGCGCAGGTTTTCGTCACTGAAGCATTTGCGAACAAGGGCAGGAAGGGATTCCACTGTGGCCGTGTTTTCTGTGCCATTGAGGCTTGCCAGCAGGCTAAGAATAGAATCTCTCAGTGCTGCAAAATCATATTCCCAGTGCAGTTTTACCTTGGCCACCCAATGAACGAACGGATGAGCCTCAACCCCCTGAGACTTAATCCCTTTCTTCTTGCATTCGATTAGGGTAGTGCCAGTGCCCGCGAAGGGGTCGTACACAGTCTGGCCAGGACGAATCTCGTATTCGGCGAGCACATACTGCACAGCCTTGTAGGAAAAGCCAGCCGGATACTGGAACCAGCGGTGGATGGGGGCGGTTTTGCTATCCGCGAAGGTCCCAAAACCGCTTTCAATCCTATTTACCGGGATCTCATAGCGGCATTCAGGAACTAACAGAGGTATCTGTCCGGCGGCCAAGAGTTCCTGCGCGCTTGGCTCTCGCACTTTGCCGGCTAGCTCACTATGAGAATCCTCGTCAATATGCATTCGGGCTTACTCCATTGCCGAGGGCAAAGAGTTACGATAGGCGTGAGTCATCTGCGAGACCGGCGCGCAGACCCGCTTGTGGTCGAGATGGATGACCAGGTTCTCCCCGCCGGTGCGACCGATCTTCTCGCAGGGAACATTATATCTTTTTGCTGTCTCAAGTATAGCACTGCTCTTGTCCGCCGGCGCGGAAATCACAATTCGTGAGGCCGATTCTCCGAAAAGATGGGCATCGGCCCTCACCCCTTCTATTTCAGAGAGGTTGACCTCCGCCCCCATCCCTCCGGCGATACAGCACTCCGCCAGGGTCACCGCGAGCCCCCCGTGAGAGCAGTCATGGGCGCTGGAAAGCAGCCCTTTCTGGATCATCTCCAGGCCGGCCTGCTGGACGCCCTTCTCCAATTCCCAGTCCAACTGCGGAGGCCGGCCCGCCTCCAGCCCGTGGCAGACTTTGAGGTATTCGCTTGCCCCGAGATCGTTCTTTGTCCTTCCCAAGAGGAAGATCTCTTCACCCGCACCTCTAAAGTTCATTTTGCAATGGCGGCTGACATCCTTGAAGACTCCCACCATGCCGATCACCGGAGTGGGATAGACCGCGCTCTCGGGCCCTTCATTGTAGAAGGAGACGTTTCCACTCACCACGGCCACCTGCAGGGCGCGGCAGGCGTCGGCGACTCCCTCCACACAGCGGGAGAACTGCCAGAAACGGTCCGGCTTTTCCGGGTTTCCGAAGTTCAGGCAATCGGTGACACCGGCCGGGTCCGCGCCGACGCAGACGAGGTTGCGCGCCGCCTCGGCCACCACCAATTGCGCTCCCAGATAGGGATCGAGATAGCAGTAGCGGCCATTGCCGTCTGTGGTGATGCCGATTCCTTCCTTGTATCCCTTGATGCGCAGCGCGGCGGCGTCGCCTTCTCCCGGAGCGACCACTGTGTTGGTCTGAACCATGTGGTCATACTGGCGATAGGCCCAGGCTTTGGAGGCGATGTTGGGAGATGAGAGGAGAGCCATCAGGACCGCGGCGAGGTCCTCCGGCTGCGGCAAAGCGGTCAGGTCGGCCTGCTGGAGCGGGCGCAGATAGGCCGGCTCTTCGACCGGCAGATGATAAGTCGGCGGATCGGCGAGGACGCCGGCCTTGATGCTTGCAACAACTTCGCCCTGGTCGCGGATGGTGAGCAGTCCGTCGTCGGTGACTTCGCCCACGATGGAGGCAATCAAGCCCCACTTGCGAAAGACCGCGATGACTTCGTTTTCCCGGCCCTTCCGGGCGCACACGAGCATTCTCTCCTGGGATTCGGACATCATTATCTCCCAGGGCTCCATCCCCGCTTCCCGGCGGGGTATCTTCTGCAGTTCGATCTCCATTCCCACTTCACCGGCGGCGGACATCTCCGAAGTGGTGCAGGTTACTCCCGCGGCCCCCATGTCCTTGAGGCCGACAACCGCTCCCGTCGCCAGGACTTCGAGGCAGGCCTCGATGAGGCATTTTTCGGTGAAGGGGTCGCCGATTTGGACCGTGGGGCGCTTTTCCTCATTTTCGCCGAACTCGTGGCTGGCGAGGATGCTGGCGCCGCCGATGCCATCCCGGCCGGTGGAATTCCCTACCACAATCATTGGATTGCCCTTGCCGCGGGCGGAGGAGGTGGCGATCTTGTCCTCCTCGACGATGCCGATGGCCATCACGTTCACCAGGCAGTTGCCCCGGTAGCAGTCATTGAACTCGATTTCGCCGCCGACCGTGGGAACGCCCAGGCAGTTGCCATAGAATTGAATCCCATCCACCACTCCGGCGAGGAGATAGCGGGCGTGCGGGCCGGAGAGTGAGCCGAAGCGGAGGGAATCCATGAGCGCGACGGGCCGCGCCCCCATAGTGAAGATATCGCGGATGATTCCTCCGATGCCGGTGGCCGCGCCCTGGCGCGGCTCCACCTGGGAGGGATGGTTATGGCTTTCCATCTTGAATAGACAAAAGAGGCCGGGGGCGACTTCGATTCCGCCGGCGTCTTCGCCCTTTGCGCGGCTGGGATATTTTCCTTCTCTTGGCAGAAGCCCCAGCAGCGGCCGGGAGCGCGGATAGCCGCAGTGCTCCGACCATTCCACGGAAAACATCGCCAGTTCGGTTGGGGTGGGCTCTCTTCCCAGGGCTTTGAGGATGCGCTGGTATTCCTCATCGGTGAGCCCGAGTTCGTGGTAAACCCGGGGGTCAATCATGGTTGGTTTCCCTTTGTATCAAAGAAAGCCTGCAAGTATTGCTGTCCGCTGACATGATAACCTTCTGGCGCGGGGAGGTCAACTGGGACGGCGAGGGAGTTTCAATTGACACTCCCTCGCTCGGTTGGTATAGTGGGGCGGCCGCTCCCTTTTCTTCAATTCGAGAGTTTTCTATCGGAGGCAAGATGGCGAGGATCAAGACGGCAATCATGAGTGTCTGGGACAAGCGGGGCCTGGTCGAGTTTGCCCAGGGCCTGGCGGAGTTCGGGGTGGAGATTCTCTCCACCGGCGGAACCGCGAAGTTACTCGCAGAGGCGGGCCTTAAGGTGCGAGAGGTTTCCGATTACACCGGCTTTCCGGAGATGATGGAGGGGCGCATCAAGACCCTGCACCCCAAGGTTCACGGAGGGCTGCTGGCGCGGCGCAGCAAGCCGGAAGACATGGCCCAGGCGCAGGCGCACGGAATCCAGATGATTGATCTGGTGGTGATAAATCTGTATCCCTTCGAGGCGACCATTGCCAAGCCGGGAGTAAGCCTGGAAGATGTAATAGAAAACATTGACATCGGCGGGCCGGCGATGCTGCGGGCGGCGTCGAAGAATTATCAAGATGTTGTGGTAGTGTGCAATCCCGACCGCTATGCGGAGATTCTGGCGGAGATTTCCGCGGAAACCAGGGCGCGGCTGATGGTGGAGACCTTCGCCCGCACCAGCGCCTATGACGCGGTAATCTCCGAGTATCTTGGCAAGCGGCTCTTCGGCGAAGGTGAAGCGGGGATGCCCGCACGATTGCGGTTGAACTATGAGAAGGTGGAAGACCTACGGTACGGCGAAAATCCCCACCAGCAGGCGGCCTTCTACAAGAAGGCGGCGAGCGCGGCGATCGGGCTTGCCGCGGCGAGGCAGATTCAGGGCAAGCAACTCTCCTACAATAATTATCTGGATTTGGAGGCGGTGCTGGGATTTGTCCGCGAGTGTGCCGAGCCCGCGGCGATTATCGTGAAACACAACAGCCCCTGCGGCGCGGCGATGGCGGAGACGCTGGCCCAGGCTTATGAGGAGGCGCTGGCAACTGATCCGATCTCCTCTTTTGGAGGGATCATCGGGCTGAACAGAAAGGTTGATGCGGCGACCGCGCAGGCGATCCTGCGGGGAATCGAGAAATACGGCTTTATGGAGTGTGTGCTGGCTCCCGCATACGCTGAGGAAGCGGTGAAAATTTTGTCGCCGAAGAAGGACTTGCGATTGCTGGAACTGCCCGACTTGGAGGCCGGCGAGGAGGCCGCGCTTCGCCAGGTAACCGGCGGGATGTTGGCGCAGACGCCGGATAAAGAGAGCCCTGAAGAGATGCGGGTCGTAACAAAGCGCCCGCCGACGGCGGAGGAGATGGCCTCGCTGAAATTCGCCTGGCTGGTGTGCAAGCATACGAAATCGAACGCGATTGTTTTGGCGCAGGGGAAGAAGGCGGTAGGCATCGGCGGCGGTGACACCAGCCGCGTGGATGCGGCGCGCAGCGCCCTGCGCCGGGCGGGAGACCGCGCCAAGGGGGCGGTATTGGCAAGCGACGCCTTTTTCCCGTTTGCCGATACAGTGGAACTGGCCGCGAAGGCGGGAGTGAAGGCGATTATCCAGCCGGGCGGCTCCCGCAATGATGAGGAGACGATTCGCGCCTGTGAGGCCAATGCCGTGGCGATGGTCTTCACGGGAGTGAGGCATTTCCGGCATTAGCCTTCGGGCATATCCACAGATTACGCAGATTGCGCAGAAAAGGCTGGCAGGGAGGCGGGCAATGAACCGCGGTTTGGCAGAAGTTGATCCGGAGATAGCGGAGGCGATGAGGCGGGAGGCGGACCGGCAGCAGAATTGCCTGGTGCTGATTCCCTCGGAGAATTACGCCTCAAAGGCGGTCTTGCAGGCCCAGGGCTGCATAATGACCAACAAGTATGCGGAGGGTTACCCCGGGGCGCGCTGGTATAATGGCTGCCAGGCGGTGGACCTGGCTGAATCCCTGGCGATTGCGCGGGCGAAGCAACTCTTCGGCGCCGACCACGCGAATGTGCAGCCTCACACCGGCTCTCAGGCGAACATGGCGGCCTATTTTGCGCTGCTGCAGCCGGGCGACTGCGCTCTTTCCCTCGATCTTGCGCACGGCGGCCACCTCACTCACGGCCAGAGTGTCAACTTCTCCGGCCGCTACTATCGCTTTGTTCATTACGGGGTGGACCGCGAGACCGAGGTGATTGATTTGGAGGTCGTGCGCCGCATCGCCCACCGGGAGAAGCCCAAACTTATCGTAGTCGGCTTCAGCGCTTATCCCCGGCAAATCTGCTTCGCCGATTGGCGAAAGATCGCAGACGAGGTTGACGCCTATCTGATGGCCGATATCGCCCATATCGTGGGATTGATCGCCGCGGGCGAACATCCTGATCCGATACCCTATTGTGACATCGTGACTTCAACCACCCACAAGACTTTGCGCGGCCCGCGCGGAGCCTTCCTTATGTGCCGGAGAGAATATGCCGATGCGGTTGACCGCGCCTGTTTCCCCGGCGTGCAGGCGGGCCCGTTGATGCACGTGATTGCGGCGAAGGCGGTGGCCTTCAAGGAGGCGACGACGGAGAGTTTCCGCGCCTATCAGCGTCAAATCGTGCTGAACGCAAAGGCGCTCGCCAAAGGCCTGCTGGATCGCGGTTTCCGGCTGGTGAGCGGCGGGACGGATGTGCACCTGATGCTGGTTGATTTGCGGCCCATGAACATGATCGGGGCGACCGCGGCGAATCTGCTGGAGGAGGCGGGGATAATCGTCAACAAGAATTCCATCCCTTACGATCATGTTCCGCCCGCGCTGGCCTCCGGCATCAGGCCGGGCACGCCCGCCATTACCACCCGGGGGATGAAAGAAGCGGAGATGGATCAGATTGCAGAGATGATTTCCCGCGTGCTGCATCATCCGGAGAGCGAGACGATTCGCCAAGAGGTGCGCAAAGAAGTGCGCGAACTCTGCGCCCGCTTTCCTGTTTACCAGGACCTGAAAGAAGGCTACTGCGCCTGAGCGCAGGGAAAGTTTCCCGAGGGGAAAAACCATGTCAGATGACAGCGCTCTGCTGGTAAAGGTAAGAGAGGCTTTGGCGAAGGAGGAGTCGCTGAGCAAGATTCTCCATCATTTGCACCTGCGCGTGATTGGAGGAGTCGTCTTCCTGGACGGAGAGGCGCCAAGCGAAGGGGAAGGCGCGGCCGTGGAGGAACTCATCCGGAAAGTGGAAGGCGTCCGCTGGGTACAAAATCGCCTTCAGATAAAAGCCCCCGATACCCCGGAGGACAGGGAGCCCCATCGCCACGGGCGCTAGGGGCGATCCGCAGACCCGCCTGAGGCGCGCAGGAATCTTCTCTCGTTCGCCTCTTTCGCACATTGCGACCGCGCGCAGACTGATGCCGGCGAACTCACCAGGATCGGTCGTCGCCGCCGAGGGCTGACCAGCTCCAATCACAGATCTGAAAATCAACGGCTGTCCACGCCACGGGACCGACATAGCGCGTAGTATCATTGCTCGGGCAGGTCCTTGATGCTGCCCTCGATTGCCTGCACCAATCCGTCATCAGTGTGAAAAGCGCTTTGAAGCCGCCGCCGAAGCCGCCGCCTCACAACAGGCTCTGGCTCTTTGTCGATAATCGTCAGGCGGCGGAGTTGGGTCTTCCGGGCCGCCGAAGTCCGCATAAATAACCACTTAGCCTTGAAGTCTGTGAGTGGAAGGGAGTAGCCGATAATAGTAATTTCATCGGCTTGCTGAAGGGCTCTTCCAGCCTCATCCCATACCGCCTTGATGACCGGATGGCGGTAGTTCTTCAGGAGCGTCGGGGGGATCATCAGCGGTTCGGTAGGGCCGTTGCAATAGCGGCAGTTGACATCCTGTCCGGCATGATAAGACGCGGCTGGCTTGCCCTGCAGAATGTGCGCGAAGCTCTTCCGACACCTGGGGCAAGTCATCCA
>Ga0299915_10002306_pt1 | contig 13956 bp, 11 predicted proteins | sample RVTome_13_FD_200263 | JGI IMG/M metagenome (GOLD analysis project Ga0299915, IMG submission 200263) | Soil microbial communities from uranium-contaminated site in the Upper Colorado River Basin, Wyoming, United States - RVT92D227 (version 2) ...
CTGCGGCGGCAGACGATGAAAGAAACTTCCGGGAAAGCCTTGACCAATTTCTTTCTTTTAATTTTTATGCTCCTTTCCCTTCCCAGAATTAAACCCTTTGTAACAGTTTAGCCCTTTGAAAAATTTGGCTAAACTTTCCCGCCTCAGCGGGACAAAATGCAAAAGTTAAATTGCCAATTTCAAAATGATTAGGATTTTACAGAAAAATTTGCATTTTTCAATTGGCAATTTTCACTTTTCAATGAAATTTAGCGTGTCTTTTCAAAAAGCTAAATTGATACCGTTCAGATTAATTTTTTAAGTATAACTCTTGTTGCCCATCTGATAAATGGCATAATATATTTTCCACCGGCAAGATACAGCCCCGCTAAGAAAGCTAGGTGTGCCAAGCCAAATAAAAGAGGACCTCCTACAACAATCATCAGGGGTTCGTTCCAGTAAAGAGACAAAGCTCCGAATAAACCTATCATCGGCCAGCCAATGATGTAACTTATGACCATTAGAAAAATACCCCAAAAAACCTTTCCTGACGGCTTCTCTTTAAAAGTATATAGATCGGCGTTTTCATTAATGGCTTTGCTAGCAAACTTAGTTTTGGCGATGCCTTGAGCTATCTTTCTGATTAGGTTCAAGGAACAAGATTCCTTAATGACTCTTTTTCAAAAATCGCAGACCAACTGAATGGTTCCGGCTAACCAATCGCAGCAATCACATTCACCTTTTCCGAAGCCGCGGGAACCACATTGGCACTTCTCGCATGTACTGCTCATATTCCTTACCAAAACGCCCAAGTAAAAGCTTTTCTTCGTAGCGCGAGATGTAATGCAAGAATCCTATCGCCATAATCCACACCACTGCGGCAGTTAGCGATATACTTAAAATTAGAAGACCAAGATAAAGCAAAATCTCGCTCAGGTATACTGGATGGCGAACGACATTGAACACGCTCTTCCTGATCACGCCAGGCTTCTCCTTCTCCTCGCCGAACACAATTGATAGGCCCGTCCTCGCCAGGTAGCCCGATAGAGCCAACAGAACGACTCCGGAAGGTATTCTGGCGTAAAGCGGCACGTACTGGTTGAGGAAAGTCGTGAGCTTGAAAAAGAATGTGTCAGCTATCCATGTCGCCGCAAATAGGCAGGCCAGCACTATTTGCCCGGCATCGCCGGCCGTATGCTCTCCGGTCAGATCGCCCCGCTGGTGGTGGGTTTTCTTCTGCTGATTCGGGTGAGCCATTTCATTTCCTCCCCCGACTCGTGTCCTTAGAGAAATGCCCGCCAAAGCTTACCTGTGAGCGTCCCACTTTCCTTACCTCCTGGGAACCTTTTTCGATCTATAATAAACTGCTTTCACCCCGAGGGTAACCGATGCTCTGGCACATCCAGGTAACCTATGGTATGGAATTGGCCACCTATTGCCTATGGCCTATAATCCATCGCCTGTTTTTATTGGAACCGCATACGGGCCTTCGCTGATGAAGGCCAGGCGCGGAGAAATGTTCTGGGTGGCATATTGATGATGAAAATAAATAACCGCGTTTTGCACCATCTCTTGAACCTTTTTGGCCCGGCTTTTTTTCCTCCCTGGTGGGGTAAGAAATTCATAGCCGCTGACCCCGGGAAGCATCGTGAAATCTTTCTCAGGAATATCAGTAGTACAGTAGATCAGCCTTTCTTCTCCTACCTTTCTTAACACCCTCCCCCAGACTTCAGGCTCCCACTGGTCCTTGGTAAACTTCCATGCTGGGGACTGGAGCAAATCTACGTATCCATCCACTCCTTGGAGCTTCAAGAGGTGGATCAAGGTTCTGTATTCAGGCCCGCCGATAGGCTCTTCATCCCGGTTGTCGGCGGCAATGATAATCACTCCCTTACCTTTCACGGCTGGAAGGGCTCCCACTGCCGCTTTGGCAACCTGGTAATGGTTCCGGCCCACGTATCCCCCATGGGTTATAACGATATCAAACTCACCTAACACCGGAATGGCCACATAGGTTTTAATCTTACGCACGGCTTCTTCCAAAACTTTTTCCAGATCTCCCCCGAAAACGCCGGTCAGGTGCATGTCTTTATCCAGAGTTACGGTTATCGTGAAATCCACCCCCACAGCCTTGGCAATGACTGCCGATTCCTCGTGGCACGGGTTACCTTCCAGCATCAGGTTGGTGGCCTGGGGAGATTCAAGAAAATCCGGACTATGAAATTTTTGGATGGTCCGCAGATCTACCAAGCCGGGACAAATCGCCTTCCTCCCGCCGGAAGCACCCGCCATGAAGTGGCTTTCCGTTAAGCCAGTGGCGATCTTCAAGTCGGCCTCAGCGAAACTTTTATTCAAGAAAACTGCGGTGCCGCTGGGCGTCTCTCCTACATAAACCAGGTTGGCCCGGGCTTCGCAGTCATGGTCCTGAACTTCATAGGCAGCAACGATCTCTTTCCCCAGCATCTCGACTTTTTCCTGGGGGGTGCTGGCCCGGTGCGTTCCCGTTCCCACGATGATCCGGATATTCTTTTGCCGAACTCCCAGAGCCTGCAGTTTTTGGAGCAGGGGAGGAAGGATCCCGTTTTCCCCTTGGTAAGGAACCGGACGGGTGATGTCCGAAACGGTTATGGCTACCTGCAGTTCATCCGCAGGCTTCCCTTTCCCTTTGATAATTTTTTCCCAACTCAGGTCTCCCAAAGGTTTTTCGAGGGCTTCCTCGATCTCCTTGGCCGGGTTCTTCAAGACCTCTGCTTTTTTCATGTTCAATACGACGCAATCCCGCGGCACAGACACGCTGAGCGGCCCGTCGGAAAATTCCACCTTAATTTTTTTCCAACCTTTGATCCTGGTATTTTTTAGGGCAGCCATTAGATCTAATCTCATCTTTTAAACCCCCTATCCACTGCCGAATGCTGATTGGGGAATGCGGAAAAAAATTCATAATCCGAATTCCGATAATCGACATTCCGCACTCCGCACTCCGAATTCCTTCTATTCTTGGGGAATCAAATCCAGGTCCCCGGTGAACGCTGCTTCCAGGGTCGGTTTCATCAACCGGTCCACATCTCCCCGCTCCGCTTCCATGGGTGTAGGCATGTTCTGCAGCTTCATCTTCAGCTGGGGATCCTTGGCTGCCTGGATCATTCGTTTCAAATATGCTTTGGACACACCCGCCTCCGCCAACGTTGCGGGGAAACCCAGGGACTTAGAAAACTGAATCATCCCTTTGGCGACCATCATGGCCAACGTCCGCCCTTTCTTACCTTCCGTTTTGGCTTTGATAAACCCTCTTTCTTGTAAAATTGCGGCAAAGACGGATAATTGATCCTGGATCCTGGGGGCAAACAAAACCGTGTAATACGGATTTAGAATCGCGCACGCCCGTCCATGGCTTAACACGTCAATCAAAGAAAAGCTTCCCAGATGGGGCCCGCTGGTTCCTCCGATCATGATGGAATACCCTCCCAGGTCAGTGCCCAATCCCAGGCAAAGCCTGGCCTGTCGGTCTCGGGAATTTACCTTCACTTGCGGAAGTCCATAGACGATCAATCTCAAACAAGCTCTGGCCACTTCTTTCATTTTGGTATAATAGGGCTGGCCCGTCGCCCCCATGAAAACCTCCCAAGCATGAGCGATGCCATCCAAGCCACCATCCAGAGTGAGGTTCATCGGAGAGTCCAGAGTCAACCCATAATCGAAAACAGCAGCCTGCGGCACGATCGCTTCGTCGACGATGAGCTTTTTCTGTCCTGTGACCAAGTCAGTGATGTTGGCATATTTGGTCAAATGGGCACCCGAGCTAGCCGCAGTCTGTACGGCGACGAGGGGAATGAGAAATTGATTCGTTTGGTTCTTTACTTTGGTCACATTGCCCACGCCAAAATAAGGATCAACCGAACTGGCCATGGAGTCGGAAACTTGCAGGGTATTTTGGATATCGGCAGGGGAATAGGTTGCCAGAACATTGGCAGCCTTGGCCGCGTCGAGGGTGCTCCCACCCCCCACGGCAATGATTACTTTAGGCCGGGAGCGGGCTACATGGAGAGCCAGCCGGTATAAATCTTCCCGCGGGGCATTCGGCCTGGCACCGGCAATGGCCTCAAATTCCACCCCTTTTTCTCTCAGGGAATCGCTTACAGGTTTCTGGATTCCAGCCATCCAGGCTTCTCCCAGATCAGCCATAATCAACTGGGCCTTCTTCCCGTACTGGCTGGCCAAATCGCCCACTTTGCCCAGAACATCGAATCCGAAAAAGTAGGAATTTCCTTTCCAATCGCTTAGCATCTTGCGGGCATTTTCTATGTATCTTTCCATCGCTACCTCCTTCTCAAATTGCGGATTGACGAATGCGGAGTGCGGAATAAGCTCTTAACGATTAATTCCGCATTCCGAAATCCGCATTCCGAAATTTTTATTTTATCGCTTCTTCGACCAAAGTGATCAAGCGCTTGGGCGCAATCGGCTTGGGCAGGTAAAGGTTGGCCCCAACTTCCACTCCCCGTTGTTTGTCTTCTTCGCCGCTTTTCGCCGTCAGCATCATGATCGGTGTCTCGACGTAGGAGTTGATCTGGCGAATCTTCTGGCAGACTTCGAACCCGTTCATTTCCGGCATGATCACATCCAAGATGATCAAGTCAAATCGTTCACCGGAAATTTTTTCCAGAGCTTCGGGTCCGTTGGGGGATGTGGTTACAGAAAATCCCAAGGGGGCAAGCAACTCCTGGATAGCTATCAATACCAATTCATCATCGTCTACCACTAAGATCTTTTTGGCCATGATTTTTCATTCCTTTTATTCTTGGAATAGTTTCCTTAAATCGAAAACTCGGAAAACTTTTTTAAACCTCCATCTGCTCCCAACTAGCTTCCATCGCTCCGCTTTAAGCCGGTAGAATTACCCGGAAGGTCGTTCCTTCATCAAGCTTGCTCTCCACCTCTATCCGTCCCCCGTGAGCCTCGATGATGCCATAACAGATCGAGAGACCCAGCCCTGTACCTTTCCCCACTTGCTTCGTACTGAAAAAGGGCTCAAAAATCTTATCCAGATTCTCCTCCGGAATTCCGGACCCTGTATCTTTGAAAGAGATTTCCATATCATTCCATCCGTTACGTAAAATCAAACCCGTGCTCATGGTCAGTTCCCGCTTGCGATCCACTTTCCCCATAGCATCCCGGGCGTTAGATATGAGGTTGAGAAAAACCTGCTCCAGCTGATTGGCATCCCCCCAGATCTTCGGTAAGTTCGGGGAAAAGTTTTTTATCACCCGGATGCCGTGGTTCAGGAGTTGCTGGCCCGTAATCATGAGGGCATTTTCGATGGGCTCATTGATGTCAATCTTGCGAAAGGCAAACTTGGACTGCCGGGAAAAATCGCGCAGGTGGTTGATGATTTTGGCGATGCGTTCATGGCACCGCTGAATCAGATCCAGCCGCTTCTGGTTCTCGTTCTCTTTGTCCAAATTCTCCCGGATGACGTAGAGGAAGGTATCCGCAGCCATCAGGGGATTGTTCAGCTCATGGGCCACCCCGGCGACCAACTCTCCCAGGGCGCGCATCTTCCCGGCTTGGATCAGATGGGCTTGGGTCTTTTTCAATTCTCCTTCCAACTTTTTCTTCTCGGTTAGGTCTTTAAAAACCCCCAGGGTGCCAATGATCTGACCGGATTCATCCTGTAGCAAGGAAGCCGAGGTCAGGATCGGAACCGTTCCGTTTTTTTTCACCACCTTCGTTTCATAGTTCTTTAGAGTACCTTTTCCCCGCAAGATCCCCATGATCTTCCGCGCTTCGTGCAACCCATTAAGGTAAAACTGATGAATAGGAAGTCCTATGATATCCTCCCGGGACCTCCCCACCATCTCTTCAAACGCCCGGTTCAGAAAGGTGATCCGCCCCTTGGGATCCGTAGTGACGATGCCGTCCACCGAACTCTGCACAATGTTTTCCAGGTAATCCTTGGTCTTCCACAACTCTCTTTCCAGAGCCAACTTCTCGGTAATGTCCCGGGCGATCTCCAGGAATCCCAGCGTCTTGCCCGAGGAATCTTTCAGCGTGGTGACGATGGCGTGAGCGGTAAAGGGGGTACCATCCTTGCGAACCCGTTCCAGCTCATATTCGGTCATGCCTTCCGCTTCCACTTTGCGGGAGATCTCCTGGATGATGCCTCGCGACCGGTCGTCTCTGCGGAAGGTTCTCCCGATTCGCATCTTACCCACCACTTCCTCTTTGGTCCATCCGAAGAGGTTTACTGAGCCGCTGTTGTACTCGATGATGTTCCCATTGGGGTCCGTCGCAATAATGGAATACTCCGTTGAGCTTTCCAGCACGCTATTAAGCATGTTGGACAGGTTGCGATATTTTTCTTCTTTCTCCTGAATCTCAACGGTACGAGCCTGGACGATGTCCTCCAAGTTTCGCGTATAATTGAGGACCTGATCCGCCATCCGGTTGAAGGACTTGGCCAGGATTCCAATCTCGTCTCCTGTGGTGAGGTTGACCTTTTGGGTCAGGTCTCCCCCGGACATCTTGGCTGTGACCGCGGTCAGCTCCAGGAGTGGCCGAGTAAGCACCCGGGAAAGCATGATGGTCAGCAGGATGGCCAAGGCAACGGTACCTAAGGCCACTAAGGTGATGAAAAACTTGGTGCGGGCCACCCCTCCAAAAATCTCCTCTTCATAGCTGCTCGCGGCGATGATCCAGTCCCAATCCCGAAAATATTGATATTTATTGATCTTCATCCGGGGATGGGTCTCGCCCAACTCTATGTTGGCCCAGGGGTAGCGGAGGGTCCCTACCTCATTCTCCTTCAAGAGAGGGGCTTTGCGGACCACCTCTTTAATGTACTCGAATCCCGCCGAGTCCCGGGCCTCCAGGATGCTCTCCCCCTCTTTGGCCGGGTGAACTACCAACCTTCCGGAACCGTCCATGATGAAGGCATACCCGGTCTTTCCGATCTTGATGGATCTGATGGCCGTCTTAAGGGCCACGGCCCTCTGTTCCGGTATCCCCACGTAGAGGGCGCCGATTACTTCTTTCCTGGCGTTCGCGATGGGCTCATAGGCAGTAATGTACCAATCGTTCACCACAAAGGCCCGCCCCCGGTAGGTCTCTCCCCGGAGGATGGTTTTGGTGACCTCACTGGAGGCGGGAATGTAGGTCCCTACAGCTCTGGTCCCATCGGCACGTAAGACATTGGTGGAGATGCGGAGGAGCCGATCCCCTGCTATGCGCTGAAAAATAGTACAGGTTCCCCCGACCAGCTTTTGCACACCGTCCACAATTGTGTAATCTCGCGTGATGGCTTTCCCGCCGATCGACCAGAAAGGAACGCGCATAGGGGTTTTTTCATTGGTGAATTGGTCCTCGGCCATGAACTGCACGAAATGATGCGATGAAATCCTTACGTATGGCCCATGCTGAAAGAAGGCATAATGGGCAATTTTTAAGTCAGCGGTTAGTTTATTCTGTAAGAGCTCCTGCTGGGCTTTGCACATGGCGTGAATGTTGGTCACGATGTGCTCGAGGTCCGATTCATAAGCCTGCTTCAAATCCTCGGTGAATTTTCCGAGCGAAAGCATTGCTGCCACCCCCAGAGGCACGAGGGCCAAGAGCAGGGTGAAACTAATCAGTTTGGTGCGGATTTTCCAGTCTTTAAATAGTTTCACAGCATAGCCTTTTTTTGCAATATATCAGACCGGAGGAAAAATCTCAATTTTTTTGCTTTGGTGAACTTTTTTAAGAAATTATTTCGGACGAGGACTGGAGGAAGAGAAATTTTTGAAATATTTTAGACAAATTGTCAAAATATTTTTACTTGGATCCGCCTAATTTTGACAAAAATTCTATTTAAACCGGTAAAAGGAATAATTTTTTGCCATTTTGGCAGGATCGGGGTTATAAAAAATAAATATTGATTCATTATTTAAAGAATTTTTTTGATAAAAAATTCTTTAAATATCAAATTGTTAAAAGTTATTAAAAAAATAATCCGAGTAAATTTTTTCCTATGGCATCCCCTTTGCTCTTTATTCGGGCAAGGATTAATAACAACAAACAATATAGGAAAGGAGGCGGGGAAGATGAAAAAATTAACAATTTTAATAATTACCACCGCTATCCTTTGTTGCTGGATCTCCAGTACATATGCGGCTGACATCTTGGGATATCCCATCGTCCCCAAACAGGCCAAATTCTACCTCATCATTCTTACTGTGATTGGGGCTTCCATGGCGATGGTGGCAACTGCTCATTTTTCTTTCTGGCTGGTGGACTTAAAAAAGAGGCGGAAGCAAATCGCGGTAAAACCTGCCTTTAACAAAGGGTTAGAGGCTTTTGGCGGCCAGTTGGCTGCAGTTGCCCAGCCGGCTAAATAAAAATTCTACTGCCTTGGAATAAAAAACCCCTTCTCTGGGACCAGGGAGAAGGGGTTTTTTTTAAGCAGCTTTTCGAAGAATCTTTTCTTTTATCTTCGCCTTGGGCGCACGGGTAACAAAGGTAAGCCCCGCAGCAATCAGTAGGCAGACAGAAGCGATCAGGTAAGCGTTGTTGAAATTTTTAGAAGCATCGAAAATCCAACCACTAAGAATTGGACCAAGAATTCCCCCAACCCCCCAGGCTGTAAAAACAAACCCATAATTGACCCCGAAATTCTTCATCCCAAAATAATCTTTGGTCGCCGAGGGAAAAACGGAAAGGTTCGCCCCGTAGTTGAACCCGATGAGTACCGAAGCCAGGAAAAGAGTCCCGTACGTGTCCAGTCCCCGGAGTAAAAACATGAGGACTGCCTGGAAAACAAAGACAATAAACATCGTCCAGGTACGACCGATTTGGTCCGAAAGAACACCCGCCACAATACGCCCGGCAGCATTGCCCACTGCTAAAAAGGCTACAAATATGAATCCCGCTTTAATGCCTGCCTGAAGGTCAACGATCTTGGCCAATTTTCCTATGATCATCAACCCGGCGCCTGCCCCAAAAACATACATGATCCATAGAAGGTAGAATTGAGGAGTACGGAGCATTTCGTGCCATTCGTAATCCTTCGCCACCGATGCGCTCTGGGCTCCCCCCTTCACGGTAGCCTTAGCAGCGCTGGGGTTCCCCAAGGGTTTATATCCTGCTGCAGGATTTTTTAGCAACTGAGCAAGAACGACAACCACGATTAGGAAAGCAATTCCCAAAATCAGGAAGCTGCTCTGAATTCCAAAACTGCCCAAGAGGTAATTGGCCAGAGGAGCAATGTAAACCGAGGCCAGCCCAAATCCGGCAACGACCAACCCGGCAATCAAACCCGTCCGGGCCGGGGGGAACCATTTCACCGCCGGAGGAGTAGCTGAAGCATAACCGAACCCAATTCCTGTCCCGGCCAGAATTCCAAAACCGATAATCAGACCAGTGAGAGATTGACCTAAACTGGTTACGATAAAACCAATCCCGCAAAAAATTCCTCCTAAGGTTGCCACCAAGCGAGGGCCAAACTTATCCTGAAGCCTTCCTGCCGGGACCATCATAAAAGCAAACACAGCAATGGCCACGGAATAAGGGAGGGCGGTCTGGGTTTCATTCCACCCCCATTCTTTCGTAATTTGCTTTGAGATAACTGACCAAGCGTAGAGGACTCCCAATGCCAAATTGATCCCCGTGCCGGCAAAGGTAACAATCCAACCTCGATTGTGGTCACTCGCCGGAAGAGAGGAACTTGTTATACGAGCGGACATGAAAAATTGCCTCCTTAGAAAAGGGTTAAAAGGCCTCCGGAAAGACGTCTTGGCCAGACGTCCCTCCAGGCCCCTTTTCTTCCAGTTTTATTGTCTTTCAGATACTAAGGTTTGGACGACCGAGGGGTCGGCCAAGGTGGTGGTATCGCCCAATTCGCGGACATCTCCTGCGGCGATCTTCTTCAAGATACGGCGCATGATTTTTCCGCTACGGGTCTTAGGCAGCGAGTCGGCGAACTGGATCTTATCCGGAGTGGCGATCGGTCCGATCTCCTTGCGCACGTGGGCCACCAGGGTCTTTTTCAAATCATCCGTCTTGGGCTGGCCCGCTTTCAGGGTGACGAAAGCGTAGATTCCCTGCCCTTTGATTTCATGGGGCATGCCCACCACCGCGGCTTCGGCCACGGCTGCATGGCTGACCAGGGCGCTTTCTACTTCGGCTGTGCCAATGCGGTGACCGGAGACGTTGATGACGTCGTCCAGCCGGCCCATCAGCCAGAAATCTCCATCTTCATCCACCCGGGCACCGTCGCCGGTGTTATACATCCCCGGAAAGCGCACGAAGTAAGTTTCCTTGAAGCGCTCGTGCTGGCCATAGACCGTGCGCATTATTCCCGGCCAGGGCTTCGTGATCACCAGGTATCCACCTTCATTCACCTCGGCTGGCGAGCCGTCCTCGCGGATGACCGCTGCCTCAACTCCGGGAAAAGGTTTCGTCGCGGATCCTGGCTTGATGGCGATCGCTCCCGGGAGAGGGGTGATCAAAATTCCGCCGGTTTCGGTCTGCCACCAGGTGTCCACAATAGGACACTTTTCTTTGCCGATGACTTTGTAGTACCACATCCAGGCTTCAGGGTTGATGGGTTCCCCCACGGTCCCCAAGAGCCGGAGGGAAGAAAGGTCTCGCCCCAAGGGCCATTGGTCGCCGTCGCGCATCATGGCCCGGAGTGCGGTGGGCGCCGTGTAGAAGATATTGACTCCGTTCTTTTCCACCGTGGCCCAGAAACGATCAGGCTGGGGATAGTTGGGAACGCCTTCAAACATCACGCTGGTGGCTCCAGCGGCCAGAGGGCCATAGACAATATAACTGTGCCCGGTGACCCAACCGATGTCCGCCGTGCACCAGAATACGTCTTCGTCCCGGTAATCGAAGATCCACCTGAACGTCACCATGACGTAAAGCAGGTACCCGGCCGTCGTATGCAGAACCCCTTTGGGCTTTCCAGTCGAACCACTGGTATAAAGGATGAACAGCGGGTCCTCGGCATCCATTACCTCCGGTGGGCAAAACGGCTTAATGTCCGGAGCGGCCATCTCTTCATGCCACCAGAAATCTCTCCCTGCCTTCATATCCACCTTGGTATTGGTGCGGTTGTAGATGATGACGGTTTTTACCGCAGGACAGCTGGCCAGGGCAGCGTCGGCGTTACTCTTCAGGCCGATGATTTTGCCGCTGCGGTAGCTGGCATCCGTCGTAATCAGGGCTGTGCTGTTGGCATCCAAGATGCGGTCTTTGAGGGCATCGGCACTGAACCCACCAAAAACAATGCTGTGGATGGCCCCGATACGGGCGCAGGCCATCATGGCAATGGGCAACTCGGGGATCATGGGCATATAGATAGTTACGCAGTCACCCTTTTTCACGCCCTTTTTCTTCAGGACGTTGGCGAACTTACAGACCTCCGTGTAAAGCTGCTGGTAGGTGTAAGTCCTGGTATCCCCTGGCTCGCCCTCCCAGATCAGAGCAGCCTTATTCTTCCGCCAAGTCTTCAGATGCCGGTCCAGGCAATTAACCGTGACGTTAAGCTTCCCCCCCTGGAACCACTTGATGTACAGGTTATCTCCGAAGCTGTAATCCAAGACCTTATCCCACTTCTTGAACCACTCCAGCTCTTCAGCCTGTTTTCCCCAAAATCCATCGGGGTCCTCGATGGACTTATTATATATTTTTTTGAACTCCTCCAGGCTCTTAATATGGGCCTTTTGGCTGAATTCCTTCGGGGGGGGGAATTTCCTTGTTTCTTCCATCATACTGGTGATTGTTTTTTTCTCCTCTGCCATAGGTTACCTCCGGTAAGATATTTTCATGCTTCTTTTATATTTTACTTAATTTTTCCATCCCAGCCAATTCAAAAAAATTAAAAAAGCAAACATCGAATGCTGGCTTGACGAAAAAAAATCTTGAAAAATCAGCTTTTCAGGGAGTTTCCGCGAGGTAGGGATAAGTCGAGAGGACCTAAGGCAATCGGCCGAATCTTCCGGGAACTTGCCGAGTAAAACCTCTGCGCCCCGATGGCCTTCTTTCGGGTACCTCCATCTCCGGTCATTCCAGCTCATCTTTTTCTTGCTCTGCCTCTGGCTGGAGGAGGCTTTCCCGGCCTTTGAATCACCCTTAAATCTCCCATACCATCAGCCCTTGTTAGGCCGTCTTTGGGATTAGGAGTTCAATGGGACGAATTGACTCCCAGTGTCCGGGAATATTCCAAACGACGAACTGCGGGTTCTCCGATTACATCCATGATTTCCGTGATAAGTTCCCGCACCCGCTCTTTGAGGATGCGCATCTCCGCGGCCATTGCCTGCTTTTCCAGCGCCTGTTTTATTGTCTTATTCAGGGTCAACTTTGTAAAGGGTTTTTGGATGAAATCAAAAGCCCCTTCTTTCAGGGCCTCCAATCCCATTTCAATTTTGCCATGGCCGGTCATGAGAACGATTTCTACATCGGGGAGGATTGCTTTGGCCAGCTTTAACAATTTATGTCCATCCATCCTGGGCATGCAGACATCGGATAGGATCAGGTGGACCTTATGCTCGCGAATGATTTCCAACGCCGCCTGGCCATCAGCGGCAGTCAGTACCTTGTAGCCTTCCCTCTCTAATATTTTTAGCAGTGTTTCACGCATTGTCTCCTCATTGTCCACTACTAAAATCGTTTTCTTTTCCATCATACCTCCTGACGTTGGACCCGAGAAGAAAAACGTTTACACCCCAAAGACGGTGCCAAAAAAACTCGAAGGGGCCTGATCTGTTAGAGGAGGGTTGTTGTTTCGGTTGCCAGTCACAGATGAGCAGGGGAGTTCGCTCGTTCGTAGCCTGTGAAGATCAAACCCCTTCGGAGTCTCATAAATTTCCATTATAAAAAAAGCAATATGTATGCCAAAAATTTAAAAAAAGGGGAGAGCCATTTCATTTTCAACCCATTAATATTAAATGATTTTTTATGAAGGATAGAAGGGCAGGTTTGTTAGGCGATCACTTTATTTTGAAAATGATGCCATTATGTCAATTGTTTCGATAAGTGCTGCAAAAATGACAATTTATAAATTCAAGAAGGCATTTAGCTGACAATTTGTCAACTCTCTGTTTCTTCCCCTTTTTTCTCCTCCTCAATCTTGCGGTAGATCGTCCGGGCTGAAATCCCTAATATTTTAGAAGCCAAATTCTTGTCGCCCCGGGAATGGCGCAAAGTCTCTTCGATGACTCGCTTCTCAATTATCTCCAGAGGCGTTCCCAGAGAAATAGAAATAGTCTTTTCATCCATCAGGGCATCCTTCTCGCCCGCAGGCCATGCCATCGCTTTCAGGATTTCCGGTGGCAGATCCCCGGGCACGATTATTTCTCCCTTGGTCAAAACCACTGCCCTTTCGATGGCGTTTTCTATCTGGCGCACATTGCGAGGCCAGGGATAACGAAGCATCACCTCTAAGGCCTCCTGGGTAAACCCTTTCACATCTTTATTGTTTTTCTTCTTAAATATTTCCAGGAAATGGTGGGCCAAAAGAGGAATATCCCCTTCCCTTTCTCTAAGCGGCGGGAGGGTTAAAGTGATGACATTGAGGCGGGAATAAAGGTCTTCCCGGAAGACTTTTTTCTCCACGGCTTCCAGGAGATTCACATTCGTAGCTGCAACCAAGCGCACATCCGCCCGGATGGTTTTCGTTCCCCCCAAACGTTCGAACTCGCCTACCTGCAAGACCCGCAAAAGCTTAACCTGTACGGTCGGGCTGACTTCCCCAATTTCGTCCAGAAAAAGGGTACCGCCATTGGCCAGTTCGAACCTTCCTTCCTTGCGGGCAATGGCGCCAGTAAAAGCCCCCCGTTCGTACCCAAATAATTCTGCCTCCAGGAGGGTCTCGGGCAGGGCTGCGCAGCTAACCTTGATGAAAGGGTGATTTGCCCGGGGGCTTAAGTCATGGATGGCTTGGGCGATGACTTCTTTTCCCGTTCCGCTTTCGCCCTGGATAAGGACCGTGGCCGAGCTGGG
>Ga0299915_10002307_pt1 | contig 13950 bp, 13 predicted proteins | sample RVTome_13_FD_200263 | JGI IMG/M metagenome (GOLD analysis project Ga0299915, IMG submission 200263) | Soil microbial communities from uranium-contaminated site in the Upper Colorado River Basin, Wyoming, United States - RVT92D227 (version 2) ...
CAAAAACCGGGGCTGCCATCACCATGGATGACCGGAAGGCCAACTATTTCCCCTGGTCCAATGTCTTCGACATTCAGAAGAGATATGCTGAGATCGGTTTCAAGGATTTCAGGCACGCCGTCACAGGAGCCCCACTGACAAAACTCCAGCACCCCGAGATGGAGACTTTCTGGGGAAGCAAGCACGAACAGGCAGGAGCGGAATGCAAGGACTGCCACATGCCAAAGGCAAAGGATAAGAAAGGCAGGACATTCACCTATCACGGTCAGCGGAGTGCGAGATACATGCTCAGAGATACCTGCGTCCGTTGCCATAAATACTGGTCTCACGAAGAGGCCGAATATCAGGTGGATGCCATCCAGAATTATACCCGTGGGAAGATGAAGAAGGCTGAATACTGGTTAGGACAATTAATCGAAACCTATACCCGGGCAAAAGACTTAGGGGTGAGAGAGGAAATATTAAAGGAAATCTGGCCATTTCATGAAAAGGCCCATATTTTATGGGAATGGTGGACCGCCGAAAACAGCGACGGCTTTCATAATCCTCAGATGGCAAGGGAATCCCTGGCCCAATCGATCAACGCCTCCCAGGATGGCATCAAGTTTTTAGAAAAAGCGATCGAAGAGAAGAAGAAATAAATATGCAAAATAGGTTGGAGGTTGGAGGTAAGAGGTTAAAAGTTCGCTTAAACTCTTAAGCCTTTAGGCGACAACGTTGCGCAAACGGGGCAATTTGACCCTTAAACTAAAATATGGTAAAAATTGTTTGCCGGGTGCGTGACCTGGAAACATTAGTTTTTGGCTTAGGTTTTTGGGTTTAATACCTCAAACCTCAGACCTCAAACCTCTCACATTTAAAAGGCCCACGTAGCTCAATGGTAGAGCTGCTGATTTGTAATCAGCGGGTTGGCGGTTCAAATCCGTCCGTGGGCTCCATAAAAAGCGAAAAGGCTAATCCAATTGGATTAGCCTTTTTCATTACAGCCATAGACGGTGCTTGCATCGAGTTATATCCCTTTTTTATAAACGTCCTTTCTGTGACCTATTCTAAGTACAAGGACGTCTGGTTTTAAAATGGCATAGATGCCCCTGTAGTCACCAATGCGATATTTTCGAAGGCCTGCAAATTACCCTCTGAGGACCGGATAGGTACCAGCGTTTTTTGATAGCTCTTCCTCGACTTGGTTTAGAACGCGATGAACCTCTGTCTGAGAGAGTTTTTTTTAAAGATCACGCCAAACTGACTTTTTAAAACGATATTATAGGTTAAGAGACTTTTTTAATCTTCTGCTTGAAATAACTGGATCTGTTTGATCATGGAGTCGATCCAGGGCTATTTGGAGATCCGCCAAGTCCTCTATGTAGAATTCCAGGGCTTTTTGGATAATAAAAGACCTGGGTCTTTCAATTTCTTTAGCGATGCTATCGAGCTGTTCTGCAAGCGTTTTAGGAAGCCTAACGGATATTGCTGTATTCATAAGAAACCTCCTGATGACTTTGTATTACAATGTACCCTAAAATCCATAAGATGCAACCCCGCAGTCCGTTATTTTGGTAAAGCGTGGTTGGTTTCAATTCGTAATTAGTGACTCTAATAAATGGCTCAGCAGTATACATCGACTCTGATTACCGATGGATTCTTATGTGAGCTGATTGGGTCGTAAATCTTATCTAGGCGGACCAGACAAGGAGTTGGTCTGCCCGGGGCAAGGATTAAAACTCCAAATTTATCGGCGAAGGAGGTCTTGTCTTTGGTGTCTCTTATTCCACCGCAAAACCTTCTCGCAAGCTCTCCCCCGGATGGCATCTGAAGCTACCCCATATCTATTTTGGCTTGACAAAATGTAAAAATCTTGGTTAGTAGAGATGAACCAAGAAAAACCAAGGGAAGATATGGGGCGATTCTTAAAGATGGGATTGATTAAATAAGTATTTCTTCCCGTTCACAATCGTTATATCGGATCGAACAGGCAGTAAAGGCATAGAACAGAATGTTATCCTTTGAGGAAGCCCGAAAATTATTCCCTATCACGGGGAGATATATCTATCTGGCCCTGGCTGCCATGAACCCCGGTGCTTCCACAGTGACATCGGCCATTTCTTCCTTCTTTGAAGATCTTCAGTCTGGCAAAGGCTCCATGTGGATATGGCAGGATAAGATCTTAGAGACAAAAGAAAACATCTCAAGATTGATCCACTGTTACCCAGAGGAAATTTGTTTGGTCAAAAATACATCAGAAGGGCTCAACATCGCGGCCAACGGAATCCACTTTAGAAGAGGAGACAACGTTATCATTAATGATTTGGAAAATCCGAATAATATCTATAATTGGTTAATCCTCCGTAAGAAGAGAGGGATCAAGGTCAAGATCATCCGACACAAGAACTGCCGTTTAGAGTTAGACGACTTTATCTCGGAGATTGATACCAAGACCCGCGCAATCTCCTTGTCCCATGTTACCCCTTACTATGGCTTTCGGAGTGATCTCAAGGAGCTCAGTCTGGTTTGTCGGAAGAAGGGAATTTATCTGGTTGTTGATGGGATCCAGGCAGTTGGGGTAATCAAGGCAGATGTGAAGGAACTGGGCATTGACCTCTTGGCCTGCGGTGGCCATAAGGGTCTCCTAGGAACATTTGGAACTGGATTCCTATACCTCGATCGCGAGACATGTCAGGGGATTTCACCGACATACCAGGCTGGGGCAAGCATGAAAGGGGGATCGGAATTTCCATATGAAGGCATTCCCTTTGAGGATGCGAGACGGTTTGAGATTGGGAATCAGAATTATCCGGGGTTCTATGGCCTGAACGAAGGAATAAAATTGATCTTAGAAATTGGCATCGAGAGGATTGAACAGAGGGTGAGGGAATTGACAGACCTTCTTGTACGGAGACTTCAGGAATCAGAGTTTAGGATCAATAGCTCCTTGAGAAGAGAAGAGCGTTCGGGAATTCTTTCTTTCAATGTTCCCGATCCTCTGAAATTGCAAGAACAATTAAAAGAGAGGGGAATCGTCGTCAGCGTTCGGAGAAATGCAATTCGAATCTCGCCGCATTTCTACAATACAGAGAAAGAGATTGAAACCTTTGTCGCCACAACCGTCGAATTGACGGGAAGGAAAGGGCCAGAACCGATGGAGAGATGAAATGGAAGAGGAGAGATGAACATGGTCCAAACAGGAAAACGAGGAAATTTTAACATCACTGCCGTCGGGGATTGCCTCATTTTAAGGAAAAAGAGTGAGTCGGTTTTCAAGAAGGTCATTCCCTATCTCAAGAACAGTGATATTGGGATCTGCCAACTTGAGACGTGTATTTCTGAAAGAGGATCTTTAAGGGTCGGGGTGTTGACCCCAACGAGGGCAAAGCCAGAGGTTGTTTTGGACTTTCAGGATGCAAATTTCAACATCATTAGCTTTGGGAGCAACAATGCCCTCGATTTCGGATATGATGCCTTCTTGGATACCCTGAACATTCTCAAGGCACACCACATTCAGACCATTGGTGCCGGCAAGGATATTGAGGAGGCAAGGAAACCGGCGTTTGTGTCGAAGAATGGGATTCGAGTCGCAATTTTAGCTTTCTGCTCCATCCTTCAGTACGGATATGATGCCGGAAAAGAGCGACCAGGCGTAAATCCGATCAAGATCTCAACCTTTTTTGAGCCAACTGAAAATCTTAGGGAGCAGCCTGGTACGCCTGCAAGGATCATTACCTTTCCTGATAGGGCCGATGCAGAGGCTATGGAAGAGGTCATAAAAAAGGCAAAGATGGCTGCAGATATAGTGATTGTTTTATTCCATTGGGGGATTCATTTTCATCATGCTCCATTAGCCATGTATCAACTGGAGTTGGGGCATAGAGCCATAGATTGTGGTGCTGACCTTATCATTGGGTCCCATCCTCACGTTCTTCAGGCTATCGAAGTCTATAAGGGAAGGGTCATTTTTTACAGTCTTGGAAATTTTGCTTTCGACCGGTCCGATTTTTCTCCCGAGGTATTTAAAGGATTGGATATTTATCTCAGGGCTCATGGCATGAAGAAGGAAGAGTACTTTGCAAAATCGAGTAAGACAATTCTGATAAAAGCCAAAGCGACCCAAAAAGGAATTAAGGAAGTAGTCGTTTTACCGGTAGTGGCCAATGAGAAATGGCAACCGGAAGTCAAGAGATATGGGTTGCCTGAAGGAAAGGACATCCTTGTTCTCCTCAGGGAACTTTCTGCAGATTTTGGAACTAAATTCTCATATCGAACGAATGGGATTAAGATTCAACTCGGAAAGAAAGGGAGGTGATGTCGTAATTCATTTAGTTGAGGTTGAATATGATTATCAAAATTTTACTATAGATAGGAGGATGAATATGAAAAAGAGGGCCGTTAATAAAATTTTAGTATTCTTGTTGATAGGAGTATGTTTTATCCTCTTTTCGGGATCTGGAAAGGCTGAGTCTCGGTTGGATACCGTGATCAAAAGAGGGAAACTGATTGTGGGAACAAGGGCGGACAATACCCCTCATGGGTTTGCTGATGAGAAAGGTGAGTTAAAAGGCTTTGACATTGACCTCGGAAGGGCAATTGCAATGTTGACCTTTGGCGACCAGAATAAAGTGGAGTTTGTTCGGGTCTCTACAGAAGGAAGAGTCCTCGCCTTGGTGAATGGACAGGTCGATTATGTCCAATCGGCATTTACAATCACAGCGAAAAGGGCCCAAACCATCGATTTTACCATGCCCATCCTAAATTCAGGTGTTGTGGCAATGGTGAAAAAGGATTCGCCGATTAAGAAGAATACTGATCTAAAAGGAAGGAAAGTAGCCTTCAGGCGTGGGAAAGAGATGGAAGATCTATATCTGAAAACGGTTCCAGGGATGCAAATCCTAGGTTTTGAATCCCATGCGGATGCCAGAACCGCTTTTGCTATGGGGAGGGCCGATGCGGTCATCCTGAGCATCCCTTCAGCAAAGTGGTTTATTAAAAGTCACCCAGAGGGTCAAAAATTCAGAGTGATTTTAGATAGAGAGAACCCCTTTGAGGAGAATCAAGATGCCATTGGTGTTCAAAGGGGCCAACAAGAATGGTTGAATTATCTGAACCTCTGTTTGGGCATCCTGAAAAAGGAGGGAATATATAAGAAAATATTCACCCAATGGTTTGAGGATATGGAAGCCGCTCCTCAATTTTTCAAGGAACCACTTTAGGGTTTTGTTCAGATCCTTACTTGAATTCCTTTTTATTGGAGCGCCCCTGGTTTTATAGTATGGGGACCCCGGAGGTAGTTTGCATTTTAATTGCTTACGCTAAACTATTCGCTGAAAAAAGTTTATGATTTTTAACTACCGTTTAATTGTAGAAACAATTCCTTTGTTTCTAATTGGTCTTTATTACACCTGTCTCATCTCTCTGGTGTGCATCGTCACCGGCTTTATCACTGCAGTTTTCATTAGCGGTGCCATGGAGGCAAAAAATAAATGGGTTCTATTCCTTGGAAATGTTTACTTAAGCATTAACCGAAACACACCAGGATTGTTTAAATTGTACTTTATCTATTTCGGAGCCCCCGCTTTAGGATTTTTCCCGAGCCCCTTGTTATCGGGGATCATTGCAATCACCCTACATAACAGTGGATACATGATTGAGATCTTGCGAGGAGGATATCTGTCCATTCCTAGGACCCAATATGAAACAGCCATCGCCTTCGGGATGGGGCATTGGAAGGCAATTCGACTTGTGCTCTTCCCTCAGGTATTTCGCAACGCCCTCCCGGCGATAGGCAACTACTGGATTGACATTATTAAACAGTCCTCGCTAGCCAGTACGGTGACCGTCACCGAAATCCTTTATTATGCGAAATCATTAACAAGCGAATATATGCGTCCAATTGAATTCTTAGGGATTGCTGGAATACTATATTTGAGTCTCACTCTCCTGTTATCCTTGGCGATCCGAAAATGGGAAGCGTCGTTCAGGTATCCGAGATAGATAGGTTATCATGACTTGAAGAGGAATCGATGGACTTTGGAATAATCGCAAAGAACTATATAGTGCTTCTAAAGGGAGTCCAAGTCACACTCTATGTCTCCTTCTTTTCGATCCTCATTGGCTCCCTTTGTAGTATTTTACTAGGTATTGTTTTTGTTGCTGGCAGTCGGCCTGTCAAAACGGTAATCTCCGCCTATATATTCGTCATGAGGGGTCTACCTTTCTTGCTTATAGTATTTGTCATCTTTTATGTTCTCCCCTTTTTGGGGATTCGTTTAAGTGCAATTGCTTCTGGAATCCTTTCGTTGACCTTGTATTTTGTCGCTACAGGGACTGAGATCGTCCGGGGTTCCATCCAGGCAGTAAGCAAGGGTCAGTATGAAGCCGCATACGCATTAGGAATGACATACTGGGAGGCGATGCGGTGGGCCATCCTTCCACAAGCTCTTATCTCTATGGTTCCACCTTTCATGAACGAATTCGTCTATCTTTTAAAAGGAAGTTCAGTTGTTTCTATTGCAGGGGTTCCAGACCTGATGGGACGAGGAAAGGAGATCATCGAAAGAGAATTCCGAGGGTTTGAGATTCTTCTCACCATAGGGGTGATCTATTACTGCCTCTCCGTTGCATTCACTTATGGAGGAAAGAGATTGGAGAAAAGATTAGCCTTCAAGATGTCGAGGTGAGATCATGATTGAATGCAAGAATGTGATGAAATGTTTTGGTACCCTTGAAGTCTTGAAAGGGGTTAGTTTAAAAGTTGAGAAAGGAAAGACAGCGGTTCTCATCGGAGGAAGTGGGTCAGGGAAGACAACCCTACTCCGATGTATCAACTTCCTTGAGGAATACGATTCGGGAGAGATCCTCGTCGATGGGAAATTGGTTGGAAAAAGAAAATTGTCTGATGGATTCTTCCAGAAAATGACGGAAAGGGAAATCGCTCAGTCCCGGATGGAGATCGGTATCGTCTTCCAAAATTTCAATTTATTTCCTCATTTGACTGTGCTGGAAAACATTCTCCTCTCCCCTGTCCACGTGAGAAGATTGAATCGAAAGGAGGTTAGAGGAGATGCCGAGAAGCTGCTTGAGAAGGTTGGCCTATTAGATAAAATCGACGAATACCCCGGGAGACTTTCGGGAGGGCAGCAGCAAAGGGTGGCCATTGCGAGAGCCCTTGCAATGAAACCAAAAGTGATGCTCTTTGACGAAGTCACCTCTGCTCTTGACCCGGGGTTGATTGAGGAGGTGCTCCAAGTCATTGCCAATTTAGCAAAAGAAGGAATGACCATGGTCATCGTCACCCATGAGATGTCCTTCGCCATGGATGTGGCCTCGGAGGTCTATTTCTTAGATGATGGGGTGATTAAGGAATGCGGGCCTCCAAAGGAAGTTCTTTCCTATCCGAGAAACGAGAAACTGAGAAAATTTCTCAAACGGTTCATGTCCAATTCATAAAACCACCTTAGATGAGGGCCTAAGATGATCTCTCTTACAGAACCGATCATCCATTTCATCCTAGAGACAGAATTTAAGAAATTGCCACCCTCTACCATCCACGCCACCAAGCGATGTATCTTGGATTGCCTTGGGGTGGCGATTGCCGGTTCAAGAAGTTTAGGGGTGAGGGAAGTGGTGGATCTGGCTGTTGAAATGGGAGGGATCAAGGAGAGTCGCATCTGGACTTATGGAATGAAGGCTCCGGCCCAACAGGCTACCTTTGTAAACAGTGTGATGGCCCATGCGTTAGATTACGATGATTCTTATCGACCAGGGATCATCCACCCCACCTGTTCCACTTTACCAACTACCCTTGCGATGTGTGAAAAGATAGGGGGGCAGAGCGGGAAAGATCTTATCTTGAGCGTCTGTTTAGGAAATGACATCGCTTGTCGTCTGGCTGCTGCATTGAAACCCTATGATCCCTACGATCACAAACTTCCCCCATGGAGAAACTCAGCCATCTGCAGCGCCTTTGGATGCGTTGTGGCGGTCAGCAAGCTAAGAAACGATTCTTTTAAAACGGTCAGAGACGCCTTGGGGATCGTCTACAGTCAAATCGCCGGGAACAAACAATGTGAAATCGATGGGGCTACGGTTAAAAGAATGCAACCCGGTTTCATGGCTCAAGCCGCCCTTTCCGCTGCTTTCCTTGCACAAAAGAGGGTTTCAGGCGCAAAGGATATTTTTGAAGGGACTTATGGTTTTTTTGAGGTCTACGGCAATCGAAATGCTAATCCAGCCGAAGTCCTGGAGGGTTTAGGAAAGACATTTCGTGTGGAAGAGATCGGGTTTAAGGTTTACCCATGTTGTGCACTGATCCAAGCCCCGATCGAAGCGACCTTGGAGTTGAAAAGGACCCACCGGTTAAAACCAGACGAGGTTGAAATCATAAAGGTCATCGCCTCACCGATGGTGGTGAGTGAAGTGGGGAGGGAGTATGTCCCTGGTGAGAATCCCCGGGTGGATGCACAATTTAGCATTCCCTACAATCTCGCGACAGCCATGATCCGAGGAGATGTAAATATAGGGGATTTTGAATTGGAAGCGGTGACCAATCCAGAACGGGTGAGGTTTTCAAAAAGAATAGAGATCATCGACTTTCCCGGAATGAAAGGAGGGTTGCCCATTACGGTAGAAATCCACACCACAAAGGGTGAGAGGTTTTCGAAGACTTTAGAGGAGAGGAAAGGGGATATCAAAAGAGCCTTATCAGATGAAGAATTAAGCGAAAAATTTTATAAATGTGTTGGGTATTCCGACTTTTCCGATAAGAAAAAGAAAGCAAAATTGATTTCAGAGATGATTTTAAATATAGAGGAGAGAGAAGAATTAGAAAGTCTATTGGATCTGTTATAGAGAGAAGGGATTCAGAGAGATTCCTTTCGTTGATTCACGGAAGAGGTTGTTCTTTCATCTTTAAGGGGGGACTCAATGAATGAAGGAAATTTCAAGCTCAAAAGATCAATGGAATTGTTGATTTCAAAAGGATTGAATGGTCTCATCATTATTTCGAACGGGACATGCAGTATTTTGTGTCCGAGGAATGAACGGGACGTAGAGGTAAAGACAAATTACTGATCACACACATACAACCCTGTCATCTCTTCCAGTCTCGCTTGTCTCGGCATGTCCCTCATTTACTCTGACCCATATCAGGCATTATTTCTTTTTGCCCCCCCGTTAACTCCATCTACAATTTAAAATATCAAAAAACAAGACCTGATCCCAATTATCGATTGCTATGGATTGGGTCCTGTGGAAAGAAATAGCGGTCATGAGGGATGAGCACTCCCTCAACATCATTATTTCCCTTTGCCCCTACGTCTCCTCTTTTTTTTTACAGCATCTCCCCCTTCATTCTCTTCCATCAGGGCATCAACCACATACTTCACCACATGAGGTTGCCTGGAAGTCTGAGCGCTGGCACCTCAATCGAGAAATTTCTCGTGGGCTCCCTCTAATCTTTCTAATAGGCCTTCATTGTGCTTATAACACTCAAAAACCTTTTCCGAAGAAATCTTCTTGATCTTCCCGTGGGCCTCTTGAAACATCCGGTCGACAACAAGAAACATATAGATCGCAAGCTCTCTTACTTCCTGCCAGGTTTTTTCCACGATCGATTCAGGTATCGGTTTTAAGTCAATAGTCTTATTCATTCGTACTTCTCATAGCAAACTATCTTATTTAGGCTCTTCCTAACCTTTTGCGAGCGAGGTTGATTCGGATACCCTAACGGAGTCATAGCTACAACCCGAACCTCTTTAGGAACATTTAGAATTTTCTTAACCTCACCCTCCTCGAAAGCTCCGATCCAACACGTTCCCAAACCCAGCTCGTAAGCCTGTAGAATCATAAATGCACAGGCAATGGATACATCCACCGTATGAGCGGGTTGACCACAGGCCATGATTGTTTTAGGCTCAGTCCCGCAGGCGACAATGACGACAGGCGCTTCCCCAATAAAGGACTGTCCAAAGGCAGCCTTAGCCAGTTTCTTCTTTGTTTCTTTGTCCCTGACAACGATAAATCTCCAGTCCTGCCGGTTGCTGGCTGATGGGGAAAGCTTCGCTGCCTCCAGTATCCTTTTGAGTTTTTCTTCCTCGACATCAATTCCTTTGTAAGCTCTCACACTGCTTCTTTGGCTAATGGCAGTAAAGACATCCATATTCTGTTTCCTCCATGTTGACCAGAATCATTTCTCTCTCTGTTACCTATCTCAATTCCAGTTGGGGTTACCCATTCCCGGGTCTTTATGTTTCCCGCTGGTCTTTAACTTATTCCTGTTTCTTCTCCCCCTCAATCCAAAAGACATATCCGAACAGGATAAGGGAGTAGATGATCCAGACCAGAGTAAAGCCTATTGCCATTAAGTAAAAGAACCATTTCCAGTCAATTGGTTTGGAAGACAAGGTGAGGGGGAAGATTATTCCAGCAAAAATGGAGACGATTGATGTCAGGCCGAAATAGTGTTTTTGTCTTTTCATTAACCCATTTTGGGAAGGGATTAAAAAAAGTCTTCCAAAAATCTAATGATTTTAGCGATGACATCCTTCTTAATAGGTTGCTTTTCACTCTCCTGAGAGTCCCCGACAATGGGGTTTCTTTCCATTGTAGATTTTATTCGACTTCCTTTTTTATCTTTGAGTGCAATAGAAACAAGCAGGGTTGCTCCTAAAACAGCAATTGCCCTCGTCAACGCCGTGCTGACATCCACTATTTTCGCTATGTCTTTTTTATCTGGAGGAGGTATAACATATGTCCCCTTGACGATAGAAATCTTCGGAGAGGTTAAAAGAACATACGCGAAGGCAGCAGCTCCTATTCCTAACGCAATTCTTTGTTTGTTATTCAAAATCACCTCGTTTATATAATCTATGTTTATAAATATATCTTATTTCTCCTTTCTTTTCATCTCCTGATTTACCACCTTCACCATCTCCAAAAACTCCTCTTTGCTGAATATCTCTTGTGGGCGTAAAAGGGATTTGCCATCTTGCCCTCGATTTTAATATTTACCTCCGATGACGCTGATGATGATAAGGATAACGGTAAGGGTAGCGATAAGGGCGGTAGTAATCATAATAACCACCGTAATAGAATGGAAATGGAAAATAATAGGGGTACGGGTATGGGTCATAATATCGTTCAGAATAGGGTGCCCCCTCTGACTGTGCATAATAATTCCATCTTCCCCCCGGAGAACGATCGCATTGGGGGGTATCAGTTACTCTATCTTGATTGAAAGTGATCCGACAGATAGAACCAGAGCCAGCAAAATGGTATTCCCATGTTTCAAGAGTTGTTCCATTAGCAGCCTTATGGGTGACAAAGGCTGTTCGCCCCCACAAAGCGACCACTTCTTCTTTCGTCATGGCAGGTTTGATATCTGAAACATGACGAGGGTGGCATGAAGAAAAAACAAGGATAAGAACAACAAAAGAAAATAAACAAATGATCCTCTTTCTTTGCATATATTCTCATCTCCTTCCTACAATCTATGCTTATAAGTATATCTTATTTCTCTATTCTTTTCATTTCCCGGTTTACCGCATTCACCATTTCTAAAACTTATCATATGGGGCTAAGTTATTTAGCAGGGCAAATTCCCTCGCATAATCATCGTTCCGTATCTCCAGTATATAAAAATCTTTTCTCACTCGTATTTTTACGGGTTTTAATAGAATGCTTGAAATCCATATGACAAATAGCAATCCAGGCATAATTAAATCATATGGCATCCCCCAGGAGCGAAACACCCAAATCATGAAAAGAACAATTTCAGCTATTTTCGTTCCCTTTAACCAGAAATAATGTTTACTACAGACCGGAAATTCGACTTTTGACTTTTTCTGCCATATCCATCCACCTTCCATTTCCATTTTCTTTGTCGGAATATCCAAACACCACACACACTTTTCCGGCCAACTGATTGCTATCTCTCTGCTAACTCTAAATTTCATTCCTTCATCTCTTTTTGATTTTCATTTCCTGATTGACCACCCTCACCATCCCCAGAAACTTATCCTTAATCCCTGTCCCGTGCAGTGCGGAGCAATGTTCACCGAGCCGACACCCTACCATTCTTATAGTTTCTCCTCCTCTTAGCTTTTTAATGGACAGAGCCAACTTTTTTATGGATGATCCCAGACTCGGCTTAATTAGTAATTCAACTCGATCAACAACGTCCCTCCTATCTATTATTTAATTTCTTCGATTTCACTAAAAATGGGTTGCCTAACTTTTTATTGGGGTTATATTATTACTCTGCTTCACAGAAGTAGAAAAAACACCTCCACAAATTGGACGCACCTTGCAAGCCTCACATTGGTCGAGATAGATGTTTTTCCACGTAGAAATTGAATTTTTGCTAAACCTCCATACCTCATGTGGGATAAGGCACAATGGTAAATTATAAATTGAACCATGAGAGGCCTCACCAGTCTCTCAATTACATGACTCCCGCGGAGGTCTATTTTCAAAGAGCGGCCTGAGGAGGAAAAGAAAGATGCTCTCATCTCTCTCTTCCAGAATAAATAACTTCAGACCCCAAAGTGTAACTTAAATATCTCAAATTATTGTCTTGACAAATGGGTCCACCTTAGTTTTATACCAGATTTCCAGTGATAATCCTCAAAAGATAATTTTTATAAGATCATTTTTACTGGAGTTTCCTGAGTTTTTTGAACAAAAATATTATTCTCTTGCCATATCAATAAGTTGAATATAGAAGCATCTTGGACTTTACTTTTCAAGTTTAAAAAATAATGATCTAAGCATTTCAAATACTTAGGGAAGTTGGTTTTCCCAGAATAATACCAAAACCTGTATGATCATGAAAAACTCAGGAAACTCCAGAGCATTTTTAGTATTGACAATATGGTCCCTTTTGGTATCTTCGATTTACCATTCCTAATAGAGCTTCTTTTCCCAGGGTGGTTGATATTGGATGTTCTTCTTTCGTTGTGACAAGAAGGAATCAATTTGGGAAATTATTAAGGCGAAAAAGGAACATTTTTTCATATCAGAAAAGTGGATTCGATTAAATGGGAATATATCGCCTAAAGACGAATCAAATCAGGTAAAAAAGATTTTTGGCATTTAATTTGCTAATTATTCCTTATGGGTATATAATGTGTTGCCAAAATGGCTTGGTTGCGGTCAAATGGAAACGAAATCTGTTGGCAAATAGTTAATATAATAGATACAAAATATATTTATGGAACGGTTTGGTCAATGAAATGCGAGATAACTTTCATCAGATGAACGAAGGGAGGAACCCATGAAAACATATCGATGGATGAAGACACTATTTGGCATCGTGAGCACAGCGGCGGCTTTATTGATTTTGACCGTGTCCGCCTTTGGAGCTGAACTTCCGGAGCAGGCGTTGAATCATGCCAATCCGCGCGTTCAAGAGGTAATGACAGTCCAGGAAGCGGTGACACCAGATTTGATGTCTATGCCGGATGTGTTAGGAACTGCAGTGGGACAGGACGATAGCGGTGAACTGACAATACTGGTCTACGTGAATCTGGAAGGAAAAAATCCGGCGGCAAGTGCCAGAAACATACCTCGAAGTCTGAGGGGCGAGAGCATCACCGTCGAAATCACGGAGCCATTTCGTGCCTTAGTCCGGCCCGGGGCCGTCTCTAAGGTATCTCACACTGCAAAGCAGACTCCTCCGATTCAGCTTGGAACGTCTGGTGGCTGGGGACATGATCTTGCCAACGGCTACTGCTGCGGAGGCACACTCGGTTCGCTGATCCAGATCGGTGGGGCTCAATACATCTTGAGCAACTACCATGTATTCGAGTCAGACATCGTTGACGGAGGAAATGGAAAAGTTGCAGCAACGGGAGATCCGATTATTCAGCCTGGGCTGATTGACGTAGGCTGCAATGCGGGCAACGCTCAGGACGTTGCGACGCTGGTCAAAAGCAGTTCATTACCGGCCTCAAACGTCGATGC
>Ga0299915_10002308_pt1 | contig 13945 bp, 10 predicted proteins | sample RVTome_13_FD_200263 | JGI IMG/M metagenome (GOLD analysis project Ga0299915, IMG submission 200263) | Soil microbial communities from uranium-contaminated site in the Upper Colorado River Basin, Wyoming, United States - RVT92D227 (version 2) ...
GTGGATGTTGTCTACGGTGACCAGCTACAGCTCTATAAGGACTACCTCGACTCTATCGGGATCGCATCCCAGTAGTTTTGGTCACTCAAGGGTGATCTCCTCCGCATGGGGGAGATCACCCCCTCTTCCGGGTGGCAAACGAGGGTCGGAGGGGAACTCAATCTATGGAGAATCAGCCAAGGATAAGGGCGGAAGGCATCTCGAAGAGGTTTCCCGGTGTCCAGGCGCTTGAAGACGTTGAGTTTGAGGTCTACCCAGGCGAGGTCGTGGGGCTTGTGGGGGAAAATGGCGCTGGGAAATCCACCCTAGTCAAGATCTTGTCCGGTGTCTATGCCCGAGACCAGGGGAGAATCTGGTTCAAAGGTCGCTTGGTTGACCCTCGAAGTCCGCAAGAGGCGCAAGCGCTCGGCATCAGCACCATCTATCAGGAGCCGGCGGTCATCCCTGGTCTGAGCGTTGCCGAGAACGTCTTCCTGAATCGGGAGCCGAGGCGGATCCGGGCCCTGGGGATGGTGGACTTCGGCAAAATGCGGCTCGATACCCAGGCAAGCCTGAGTGAGCTAGGGGTGGACATCCGGCCGGGGCGGCTGGTGAGGGAGTTGACGGTAGCCGGCCAACAGATGGTAGAGATCGCCAAAGCGATCTCCTGGGACGCAACCCTCCTCATTATGGACGAGCCAACTTCATCCCTGTCGAGCAGCGACGCTGAGCGCCTGTTTGAGATTGTGCGTAGGCTGAAGAGCAGGAGCGTCTCTGTGGTCTTCATCAGCCATCGCATCGAAGAGGTGTTGCAGGTCACGGACCGGATTGTGGTGATGCGCGATGGTCGGCGTGTAGGTTCGCTGCCCATATCAGAAGCTACGAGAGAGAAGATTGTACGGCTGATGGTGGGTCGAGCTGTGGGCATTTTCCCCAAGGTGAAGGTTGAGATCGGCGAGCCGGTGCTGGAGATTCGACATCTTTCCGGGAAAGGTATGGTTGGGGGGGTCAGCCTCTCGGCCCGCAAGGGGGAAATCCTCGGGCTGGCCGGGCTGGTGGGCGCCGGCCGGACCGAGTTGGCCCGGATCATCTGCGGCGTCGATGAGCGGATCGGTGGCCAGATCCTGCTGGATGGCCAGGAGGTCGATATCCGGAGTCCGAGCGACGCGGTTCGCCTGGGGATCGGGCTCGTGCCCGAGGACCGAAAAGGTCAGGGTCTGGTGTTGAAGATGGATGTGCGCGAGAACGTGACGCTGGCCATCCTGCGCCGTCTGGCGCGATGGCTGGGGGCCATATCCAGACGAGAACAGAGAGAGGTGGCAGCACACTATGTAGACGCCCTTTCGATCGCTACTCCGAGTCTTGCACAGCTGGTCGAGAACTTGAGTGGTGGCAACCAACAAAAAGTGGTGCTTGCGAAGTGGCTGAGCGCTCACCCAAGGGTTCTCATTATGGATGAACCTACTCGTGGGATCGATGTTGGTGCAAAAGCTGAGGTTCATGCCTTGATGAGCCAACTCGCTAGCGAGGGCATCGGGATCCTTATGATCTCCTCCGAGTTGCCGGAGATTCTCAGCATGAGTGATCGGGTCATCGTCATGTGCCAGGGCCGGATCACAGGCGAATTTCGTCCTGAGGAAACGACTCAGGAAGAGATCATCTCGTGTGCCACGCGCTTCCTGACGAAGGAGCAGCTGCAGATGGACGTTGCTCCCGGCGTTGCCTGATAGGGAGAAAGAGATCACCATGACCACACCAAGGACAGGTGAAGTGAGTACGGCGGCCCCCACCGCGCGGCGCTCTTTGGCGAACCTGACCACGCCCCTGCGTGGGTTGCTGAGGACCACGGAGATGATTATGTTCCTGGCCGTCATCATCTTGGTGACCGTCTCCACGCTCATCAACCCGCGCTTCATCGGGGTCGACAACCTGCACTCCGTGAGTCGCGACATCGCCCTCTTGGGCATCGCTGGGATTGGAGAGGGATTTGCCATCCTGGTGGCCGGGATCGATCTATCTGTGGGGTCGATGCTTGGGTTAGGTGGTGTGCTCGTGGCCTATTTCATCGTCACCCAGGGCTTACCTATCTGGGTCGGCATGCTCCTGACGCTGCTGATCGGACTGGGTGTCGGCGTAATCCATGGTCTGTTCGTGACCAAGCTGAAAATGCACGGTTTCCTGATCACGTTGGTGACCATGGGTGTGGCCAGGGGCGCATCCCTGGTGATCACCAAGGGTTGGCCGATCATCGATCTCCCCGATTCCTACAACCTCATCGGGCAGGGATACGTAGCGAACATCCCCATCCCTGTGATTATCTTCGTTGTCATACTGGCAGTTACTTTGTTCCTTTTGCGTTTCACCTACATTGGGCGGCAGATCTATGCCGCAGGCGGAAATATGGAGGCGGCGCGTTTGTCGGGGGTGAACGTCGATGCCCGGATCATCCTGTGCTACGTCATCGCCGCGCTGTGTTCGAGTTTGGTGGGCATGATCATGGCAGGCCGCCTGACTATCGGCCATCCCGGGGCGGGCGAGGGCTATGAGCTCCTGGCCATCACCGCCTGCATCGTTGGCGGGTTGAGCTTCTTCGGTGGCGAAGGGAGCATGTTGGGGATCGCTGTGGGGGCGAGCATGATCGGTGTGCTCCAGAATGCCATGATCATGCTCAAAGTCTCCCCTTACTGGCATCGCATCGTGATCGGACTGGTTCTTCTCTCTGCGATTGTGTTCGATTACGTCCGGCGGCGCAGAAGGAGCTGATCGGAAGTTGGGGGAGGGCTCAAGTGGCTGAATATGCCCGATTCCAGGCTCATACCCAGATCGTCTTCGGTCTGGGCGCAATCAGCATCGCCGGGGACCTTCTGCGTAGGCACGCCGTCGGCAAAGCCCTGATTGTCACCGATTCTGGTCTGGTCCAGGCTGGGCTCCTGGATAGAGCATCCAGCGCGCTGGCCGCAGCCGGGGTTGAGTATGTTGTCTTTGATGGGGTTGAGCCAAACCCGTGTCTCCAGACGGTCGAGAGAGCCTCTGATCAATACAAGGGTCACCTGTGTCAGGGCATCCTGGCGCTGGGTGGTGGCAGTCCGATCGACGTTGCCAAGGGCGTTGGAGTGCTGGCGACGAACGCGGGCGGGTTGGCCGACTACATCGGAATTGGGAAAGTCGTGAACCCGATGCCGCCCGTGCTGGCTGCGCCAACGACGGTTGGCACGGGGAGTGAAGTAACGACTTTCGCCGTGATCACCGATAAGGAACATCGCAAGAAAGCCGTGATTGGAAGTCCTCATCTTGCCCCCCTCTTGGCTGTGCTGGATCCGGAGCTGGTGCTCAGCCTGCCGGCGGACCTGGTTGCCAGCACGGGTATGGATGCCCTGACCCACGCGATCGAAAGCGTTATCTCTGTCTTTGCTTCGCCCTTCACCGACGGGGTAGCCCTCGAGGCGATCCGACTGATCACAGGGCACTTGCCAGCAGCTGTAGCTTCTTCTGCCATTGAGCCGAGGGCGAATCTCCTCTACGCAAGTTCAATGGCTGGCCTTGCGTTCAGCTTCGCGCGCACGGGGCTTGTGCACGGTATGGCGCATCCATTGGGCAGCTATTATGGCGTTCAGCATGGCCTGGCCACCGCCATCCTGCTGTCCAAAGTTCTGGCGTTCAATGCACCTTGTTGCGAGTCGCAGCTGGGCCGGGTGGCGGAGGCGATGGGGGCAATGCCCAAAGCCGAGAATGCCATCCAGGCCGTCGCCGCCCTGTCCACCGAGGTGGGGATCCCGGCCCGACTTTCTGAAGTAGGCGTCACCGAGGAGTTTGTTCTCGAAATGGCCCAAGACGCATATTCCAGTGCGAACGCCCAGGTTGTGAACCCGCGCAAGCCAAGTCTTGCCGAGGTCACAGCGCTGTATCAGCAATCCCTTTAACGCCCGATGGCAGTCCGCTCACGATATGGAGAAGGGAAATGTGCCCGAAATCTCCCAAGATATCAACGCACCTGGGCTACTTCGGAACTGGAGCCGATCGCTACAATCCTGGCGGCTACGTCCAGGCGACTGCCGCTCTGGACCGGATCAAGCTGGCCTCGCAGGTGGACGGCCTTGACGGCGTCGAGCTGAATTTTCCAGCGCTTGTTTCGGAGGAGACGGTAGAGGCGACGAAATCCACCCTAATGGCCTCAGGGCTGGTTGTGTCGAGCGTGTCACTGAACGTTTGGGGTTCCGCCCAATGGGGCCTGGGTGCCCTATCTCATACGGAGGCTGCAGTTCGCGCGGAGGGCGTCAGGGTCATGCAGCGGGGCATTCGAGTCGCCCGAGAACTGGGGACGAGCCTGGTCAGCCTCTGGCCAGGGCAAGATGGGTTCGACTATCCGTTCCAGATTGATTATGGGGCGGCGTTCGATCGCTTCGTGGACTGTCTGCGGGAGGTTGCGGCGTTTGATCCCGGGATGCGGATCTGCTTGGAGTACAAACCCAAGGAACCACGAACACACCTCTTGCTCGATACGGCTGCCCGCACGATGTGGCTGATCGGCAAGATCGGAGCGCCGAACATCGGAGTTCTCCTGGATCTCGGCCATGCACTGTATGCCAACGAGAACGTGGCCCAGTCGGCCGTACTGCTGGAGCGTGAAGGGCTGCTGGACCTGATCCATTTCAACGACAACTATGGCGAGTGGGATTGGGACATGATCCCTGGGACGGTGCGTTTCTGGGAGTTGATCGAACTGATCTTCTGGCTGCGCGAGCTGGAATATGACAAGTGGTATTCCATCGACATCTTCGTCCCCCGCTGGGATCCGGTCAAAGCCTGCCAGCAGAGCGTAACCAATATCAAGCGCCTTTTCCTTTTGACAGAGCGACTGGACAGGGAAGCCATTCTGGCCAACCTGGGCAGGAGCGGCTTCCCGGAGAACCTGCCCTTGGTATCCGATGCCATTTTCGGAGCCCTAATGGGGTAGGCGCCGAGGGGGAGGACCAAGAATGGCTTCCCTGACTGAGTCACGAATCCTGGAGCTTGAGCAGATCGCACGGCAGCTGCGTATCGACAGTCTCAGGATGATCCATCGCCGCAAGGCTGGCCATCCGGGTGGAAGTCTCTCGCTGGCCGAAATCATGGCTGTCCTCTACTTCTCCAAGCTGCACATTGATCCGGAGAGGCCCGACTGGCCGGAGCGAGATCGACTCATTTTGAGCAAAGGTCATGCCGCCGCCATCCTGTATGCCGCCCTTGCCCGGCGCGGTTTCTTCTCAGCTGAGGACTGGAATCGCTGGGGAGAATTGGACTGCCATCTGCAGGGCCATCCGGACCGGCTGAAGACGCCTGGCGTCGAGATGACCACGGGTCTGCTGGGACACGGCGTGGCCATTGGAGCGGGGCTGGCCCTTGCCGCTCGTCTCAAGAGTCTGAACTACCGCGTGTTCGTTGTGTTGGGAGATGGGGAATGTCAGGCTGGCATTGTCTGGGAAGGGGCCATGACGGCCTCGAAATACCACCTGGCTAACCTTGTCGCCATTCTGGACTGCAACGACGTGCAACTCGACGGCCCGGTTCATGAGATCATGCCTATGGAACCTGTCGCCTCGAAGTGGCTCGCCTTCAACTGGGCGGTCCTGGAAGTTGATGGGCACAATATCCGTCAGATCCATGATGCTCTCGGAGAAGCCGAGAAGATTCACGACCGACCCACGATCATCGTGGCGAGGACGATCAAAGGCAAAGGGGTCTCGTTTATGGAAAATGAGGCGTATTGGCATGGGGTTGCCCCGAATGACGCGCAATTTTCGCAGGCCATGGCTGAACTTGGGGAGGTGGCCTGATGGGTGTCATGTCCATACGCGAGGCCTACGGCCGGGCCCTGGCGGCTTATGGTGCGGAAAACCCCGAGGTCGTTGTTCTTGACGCAGACACATCATCCTCCACGCTGAGCAGTTTTTTCGCCGAGGCATTCCCGGATCGGTTCTTCAATGTCGGGATCGCCGAGCCATGTATGGTGGATGTTGCGGTTGGTCTCGCACTGGGAGGCAAGATCCCTTTTGCCAATGCATTTGCGGCCTTGATCTCGCTGCGGGCAGCGGAGCAGGTCCGGACGAGCGTGTGTTACGCCCGGACGAATGTCAAACTCGCCGCGGGCTACGCGGGCTTGTCTGACTTCAAGGATGGTCCCACCCACAACGCGATCATGGATCTGGCCGTAATGCGGGCGATGCCCGAGATGATCGTCATAGTCCCGGCCGATGCGGTTGAGACCAGCAAGTGGGTGAGGATCGTGGCCGAGTATGATGGTCCCATATACCTGCGGTTGAGCCGGGCAGCGGCGCCACCGGTCCACGACGAGAACCTGAGGGTGGAAATTGGCAAGGGGCTGACTCTGCGTTCCGGGGCCGATGTCTGTCTTATCGCCACCGGTTCGATGGTGGGCCGGACGATGGAGGCTGCGGAGGGGCTGGCGAGAGAAGGCATCGAGGCTCGCGTGCTGGAGATTCACACACTCAAGCCGCTCGATCGCGATCTCATCATTCAGGCGGCTGAGGAAACCGGTGCATTGGTTACCGCCGAGGAACACTCCGTCATCGGCGGATTGGCAGGCGCCGTAAGCGAAGCATTGGCAGAGGCTTTTCCCACGCATCTGGAACGCGTTGGTCTGCGGGACACCTTCGGTCGAACAGGGTTGGATCCGGAGGCACTGATGGACTTCTACGGCCTGGGGGTCGAAGACATCATCAGGGCTGGCCGGCGGGCTCTTGAGCGTAGGATCACCGGCAACGTCGACCGAGTCCGTCGGGCCTGATCCGGGCGGTGTGAGACCCCCTGGCCTGAAATGGATACGAACCATCGGGGACCACTAAGCGCGTTTCGGGTTTCCGCCGGAGGGACTGATGACTGCTCGAATCCTAAGGAATTATATAGGAGGTAGATGGGTAGAGTCGCGATCGGATGAAACGCTGGACGTGACCAACCCGGCCACGGCTGAGGTGATCGCCAGGGTGCCGCTATCTACGGCCGAGGAGGTGGCCCAAGCCGTGAATGCCGCGCAAGAGGCATTCGCCACATGGCGAGAAACACCACCTTACACCAGGGCGCGTTATATGTTTCGGTTGAAGAACGCCATGGAGGAACGCTTCGAGGAACTGGCACGTTCGATAGTGCTTGAGCACGGGAAGATCATCGACGAGGCGCGGGGCGAGGTCCGACGAGCCATCGAGAACGTAGAGGTCGCCTGTGGCATTCCCACCTTGATGATGGGCTACAACATGGAAGATGCAGCCTCGGAGATCGATGAGGAATGCTGGCTGCAGCCTTTGGGTGTGTTCTGCTGTGTGGCGCCGTTCAACTTCCCGGCGATGGTGCCCTTTTGGTTCATGCCCTATGCAGTCACATGTGGGAACACGTACGTGGTGAAGCCATCCGAGGTCTGCCCCATCAGCCAGAACCTGCTTTTCGAGTTGTTCGATGAGATCGATATGCCCCCGGGCGTTGTCAACCTGGTCAACGGAGACAGGCGAGCGGTCGACGCCTTGCTCGAGCACCCCGATCTGCGCGGGCTTTCTTTCGTCGGGTCGACTGCCGTGGGCCGGAAGCTCTATGCCAAGGCGGCCGCCAATGGCAAGCGGGCTCAGATACAGGCCGGAGCCAAGAACTGCCTGGTGGTCATGCCGGATGCGGTGCTGGATCGCACCGTGGGGGCCATCATGACCTCGGCCTTCGGGACAGCCGGTCAGCGATGTCTGGCGGGTTCGCTGGTGCTGGCGGTTGGTGAGGTTTACGAGCCGCTGCGGGACAAACTGGTGGAGGTGGCCTCAAAGATCAAGGTGGGGGACGGGATGGACGAGAGCATCCAGATGGGCCCTGTGGCCTCGAAGAAGGCGCTCTCCCGGGTGCTGAGCTATGTCGAGAAGGGCCTGGCTGAGGGAGCAACGCTCCTGCTGGATGGTCGAAAGACAAGAGTCGAGGGCTGCCCAGATGGGTACTTTGTGGGTCCGACGATCCTCGACAGCGTCACGCCCCCGATGGCGGTCGCTCGGGACGAGATCTTCGGCCCTGTACTTGGCATCATCCGGGTAGAGGATCTGGCTGAAGCGGTTGAGATCATCAATGGTTCCGTGTACGGCAACGCCGCTTCGATCTTCACGACAAATGGCAGATGGGCGCGTGAGTTCAAGTACCGGGTGAAGGCCGGCAACATTGGAATCAACATTGGCATCGCTGCGCCCATTGCTTCATTCCCGTTCAGTGGCATGAAGGAATCCTTCTTCGGCGACCTTCACGGACAAGGGCTGGACGGCATCCAGTTCTTCACGGATCGGAAAGTTGTCATCAGTCGTTGGTTTTGAGTGATCGCAGGAACTCGGAGGCAAGCGGATGGAGTTGGCGACTTTCGGGGCGATCCTCGGGTTTGCATTGACCCTGGAGGAGAAGCGCGCTTCGTTCTATGAGACGTCCGCTCAAGGAGATGTAGGTACCCTGTTCGAAGAGCTGGCACGCGGAGCGCGCAAGCGCTTGGCGCGCGTGGAGCGCACCCGCCGAGAGGGTGTGGCCGAGATGATCCTCGAGCCAATATCCGGGTTGTCCGCCGATCAATACCAGGTCGACGTGTCTCCAACAGAGAATCAAGCGAGTCTGGTGCAGAAGGCCATTGCGCTCGAGGAAACCGTACTTCGTTTCTATCGCCAAGCGGCTGACAAAATGCCCGTCCGAGAAGTTGCGCACGTTTTCACGCGGATGGCAGACGAGACCGAAGGCCATCTGCAGGACCTGCATCCGCTGCAAGGCTAATCGAATGCGGCCCTGGCAAAGAAAGCCTGGGGGCGGACCGGCAGGCTGCGGATCAACGCAGGTTGTGCAGGGCCGCCGAATTGTTACATGCGATCGCTCCGGCAAGAGACGGCACGGACCGGGGGCTCACCCATCCGTGTCTGAGAGAGGCGTAGCTTCCCATGGGTGGGAAGGAAAGCTATCGTCATGAAGCCTGGATCTGTGTTTGAAGGGATCGAGGGAGCCTATCCCCGCGCACTCTATCGGGCGATGGGCTTCAAAGAGTCCGACTTCGAGAAGCCGCTTATAGGGATCGTGAATTCATGGAGTGAGGTCGATCCTGGACACTTCCACTTACGCGACCTGGCCGGGTGGGTCAAAGACGGTGTGAGACAGGCGGGGGGGACGCCTGCTGAATTCAACACCGTGGCGCCGTGTGACGGTATCGCCCAGGGCGAGGGGATGCACTACATCCTGCCGTTACGCGACGTGATCGCCGCCTCGGTTGAACTGATGGTCCGGGCCAACCGCTTCGACGGCCTGGTCATGCTGTGCTCGTGCGACAAGATCGTGCCTGGCATGCTCATGGCCGCGGCGCAATTGGATCTTCCGACCCTCTTCGTGACGGGAGGTCCAATGGCACCAGGGAGGCTGAGTGGCAGGAAGATCATCCTCAGCGATGTCAAAGAGGCGATGGGGCGTCGTAAGGAAGGATCGATGACCCGGGAGGAGTTCCACCAAATCGAGTGCCGAGCCTGTGACGGGCCGGGGGCCTGCAGCTTTATGGGCACGGCAAATACCATGAGCTGCGTTGTGGAAGTGTTGGGTCTCTCTTTGACGGGTTGTGCCACGATGCCGGCGCTGGCGGCTGGGCGCCGGGAGATCTGTCGAGCCAGTGGGAGGCGGATTGTGGAATTGGTTTCGGAGGGCGTCCAGGCGCGGCGGATGTTCACCCGGGAGGCTTTCGAAAACGCCATCCGCTTTGTACAGGCTGTAGGCGGATCCACCAACGCCACGCTCCATCTGCCCGCAATTGCCCGGAAGGCCGGGGTTGATCTGCCCTTGGAAGCCTTTGACCGACTCGGACGGGAGACGCCGCTGATCGCCAAATTCCAGCCGGCAAGTGACTACGATGTGGTCGACCTTCATGAGGCGGGCGGTGTGGCCGCGGTGCTGCGGACGCTGATCCCAATACTGCATGCTGAGACTGCCACAGTTGACGGGCGGACGCTCGGTCAAATTGCAGCCGAGGCGCGTGTAGCGCGACCGGATGTGATCCATCCGTTGGAGGACCCGATTGAAAGTGAGGGCGGCATCGTTGTGCTCAAAGGGTCGCTGGCACCCGGAGGAGCCGTGGCGAAGCAGAGTGCCATTGCCCCCGCCATGCGCCGGCACGTGGGCCCGGCCCGGGTCTTTGAGTCGGAAGAGGAGCTGCGTGAGTCGCTTGCGGCGCGGTCCATTCGGTCAGGCGATGTGTTGGTGATCCGTAATGAAGGACCGCGCGGCGGTCCTGGAATGCGGGAACTCTCCATCCCGGCTGCCATGCTCTTCGGAATGGGGCTAGGCGAATCGGTTGCAATGGTGACAGATGGCCGCTTCTCGGGGGCCACGCGCGGGCCGTGCATCGGTCACGTTTGCCCTGAATCCCAGGCTGGCGGCCCGATCGCCGCGGTTCGTGAAGGGGACCTAATCGAGGTCGACCTGCCTGGTCGGCGGTTGGACCTGTGTGTGCCGGAAGATGAGATCGCTGCGCGCTTGGCCGCATGGGAGGCTCCAGCGCCCAGGGCGTCCGGCGGCTATCTCGACTTCTACCGGCGCAGCGTTGGAGGTGCGAACTGCGGTGCCGTGGTGGAGTAGGGGACGGGGCGAGATCGGACAACTCGGGCTGTCTGAGGCGGGATCGAACACGGGCCGTGTACGCCATGCTGGGCCTGGACAGGTCCTTCGAAGCGAAAGTGATCGCACTTCGGAGAACGGAGGCCGCGTAGTCTCGCGATGCGCCAAGTGGATATCAGCAGTGGCACGTCCGGTGCAGGCGTGCTTCTTTCCCGCCGCCATGAGTGACCCTTTCGCGATGGTGCAAGCAGAACAGATCACTTCGATGCGAGTTGTGAGATGAGCCTGTACCTGGGCCTAGACATTTCGACGACAGCCGCCAAGGCGCTTGTCATTGACGGGCTCGGTCGGGTGATCTCAAGTGTCAGTAACGCAGTTGAGTCGAGCCAGCCGCATCCCTTGTGGTCCGAGCAAGATCCGCGGGCGTGGTGGTCATCGATGTCCAAGAGCATTGGCACGGCGCTCTCGGCGTCGGGCAGCGGGAGGGTGTCTGCCATCGGCCTGACAGGCCAGATGCACGGGCTGGTTATCCTGGATTCGGCGAGCCAGGTCATACGCCCGGCGATCCTGTGGAACGACCAGCGAACGGGGAAGCAGTGTGAGCGCATCCGTGAGACGATCGGCAGAGATCGCCTAATCCAGTTGACCGGCAACGACGCCCTGACAGGCTTTACCGCCCCCAAGCTCCTCTGGGTGGGCGAGAATGAGCCGGAGGCCTACGCGAGGATTCGTCAGATTCTGCTGCCAAAGGACTACATTCGGTTCTGCCTGACAGGCGAGTACGCCACCGACTTGGCAGGGGCTTCAGGCACCTTGCTCATGGATGTAGCCAACCGTCGCTGGGCGCAGGAAATGCTCGACGCGCTAGAAATCCCATCGGCATGGCTCCCACCAACACATGAGGGGACTGAGCAGACGGGCGTGGTCGCACCGCAGGCAGCCCGCGAAACCGGCTTGCGAGAAGGCACGCCGGTCTTTGCCGGGGGAGGCGATCAGTCGGCACAGGCAGTTGGCGTGGGTGCTGTCACGCCGGATGTGGTCGCCCTGACGCTCGGGACCTCGGGTGTCGTGTTTGCTCCGTGCGCGCAGTATACCTACGACGCAAACGGTCGCTTGCATGCCTTCTGCCATGCAGTGCCCGGGCAATGGCATCTCATGGGGGTCATGCTATCAGCCGCAGGCGCGCTTCAGTGGTACCGCGACAATTTGGCAGGGGGAGTGGATTTCGGTGTCCTGGACAAGGAGGCTTCGACTGTGGCGCCAGGCGCGGGCGGGCTGGTCTTCTTACCCTACCTCACGGGCGAGCGCACGCCTTACCCTGATCCTACGGCGCGAGGCGCGTTTGTTGGTCTGACCACGAGACACACCCGAGCGCATTTGACCCGCGCGGTCATGGAGGGGGTAGCCTTTGGCCTGCGGGATAACATGGAGCTCATGCGCCAGGCAGGCATTACACCGCGCGCTGTACGTGCGTCGGGTGGCGGCGGGCGGAGTCCCGTGTGGCGGCAGATCCTGGCTGACGTGCTCGAGACAGACATCGTCACGGTGAGTTCGGCCGAGGGAGCAGCCTTCGGGGCGGCGCTGCTAGCCGCGGTGGGGGTCGGAGATTTCGACTCTGTTGCGGAGGCATGTGCTCGGACTGTTCGAGAGACGGGGCGAACCGAGCCGGGAGAAGGCGTCGAGCGATACCGCGAATACCATGCGCGCTATCGGGCATTGTATCCGGCACTGGCGGCCGAGTTCGCAGCTTTGTCGCGCCTCGCAGCGGCCGGTTGACAGACTGCTCAAGAAAAGGGCATGGGGCCCGGAGACGCCATTCTCCGGAAGCTCCGAGCGTGCAGCTTGTAGCGGGCAGGCATGGAAGGGAAGGTGGAAGGCGATCGGGGCACTGCTGTGCCAGCGTGGATGGGAGCCGGCGGAGTCGGACCGGATGACGCGCCTTTGGTCCATGATCGGGGCATGAGTCGACCTGGACTATGTTGCTGATGTGACAGGCGGGAGGCGGGTTCGGCGGGGTGCGCAGATCCTTCAGTCCGGCCGACCACCGTGAGTACAAGCGGACAGGCGCTGCCTTCGATCGAGGCGAGACCTTTGCCGGAGCTGACTTCAAAAGAGGGCTAAAGGCTGTCGAAGGGCTGCGCCCCTTGGTGCCCAAGTGGATGAAAATGACCCAGTTCGCACAGCGCTGGATCTTGATGTTTGATGCTGTGAGCTGTGCGATCCCTGGGACCAAGAGAGCCGATCAAGTCGAAGAGAACCTCAAAGCAGCTTCTCTGCCACCACCGAAAAAGGCTGAACCGCCACGATCGGGTAGCCGCAGATTTCCAACCTGCGCTGACGCACCCATAAAGGGTGCGGCTACCGGATCTTCGCTCTCCGCCCTGCGATGTTCTGGTAGCCGCAGGCTTCCGGCCTGCGCTCCTCGCCTGCGGTGGAGGGCGCACCCTTAGAGGGTGCGGCTCCGCGTTTGGCCGCCTTCTCCGATCGTCCGTCTCCCGTCGTCCACCGTCGGCCGTCCGCCGTCCGTTACCGTATCAGCGTGTGAATCTGCTCGCGCATGTACAGCGGGAGGTAATACAGGCCCCCGGAGTTCTTTCCCGACGAGCCCGAGCCCTTCCATCCGCCGAAAGGTTGGAACCCGGGCCATGCCCCCGTCGTCGCCCCCTGGGGCCGGTTGGCATAGGTGACGCCGGCCTGGATATTGTCGAAAAACCACTCGGCCTCCTCCTCCGAGCCGTAGAACCCGGCCGTCAGGCCATACTGAATGTCATTCGATACCTTCATCGCCTCATCGAGGTTTCGCACCGGATGGACCATAGAGATCGGGAGGAACATCTCATTCTTCCACAGTCGATGCTCCGGAGGGACGCCCGCGACGAGGGTCGGCTCGCAGAAGAAACCCTTGCCAAGATCACCTTGAGTGAGAACATGTCCACCTGTCAGGAACTCGCCAGCCTCTGACAATTCCTCGGTGAACTGTTTGAACTGCTTGTAGGAGCTCTGGTTCACCACCGGTCCGAGGTAGACTTTCCTGTCGGTCGGATCGCCGACGGCGAGGTTCCGGGTGAGATCGACGAGTTTCCTGACCAGCTTGTCATAGACCGGGCGCTCGATGTAAATCCGCGAATTGGCTGAGCACTTCTGTCCTTGCAGCCCAAAGGCGGAACGGACGATCCCGATCGCCGCCCGATCCAAATCGGCGTGCCTGGAGACGATCGAGGGATTCTTTCCGCCCATCTCGAGGATTGTCGGGCGAGGGTAGAGGCCCTGGGCGAAACTCCTGTAGATCTTCATTCCGACGTCGTAGGAGCCGGTGAAGGTAATCCCGTCGACCTCCTGGCTGGAGATCAGGGCTTCTCCGATCGTGCTTCCCGGGCCGGTG
>Ga0299915_10002309_pt1 | contig 13945 bp, 16 predicted proteins | sample RVTome_13_FD_200263 | JGI IMG/M metagenome (GOLD analysis project Ga0299915, IMG submission 200263) | Soil microbial communities from uranium-contaminated site in the Upper Colorado River Basin, Wyoming, United States - RVT92D227 (version 2) ...
CAGTTTGTTGATCTCTTGAAAATATTGAAAAATCCTCAAGGTTCCATAAATCACCCCATTCATTGTTGTTTTTTGGGTTGTAGTTCCATTGACAAGAATTAAGCAGGTTTGAATCAATAGCATCATAGTACCAAGAAAGAGCTTTTACATGGGATGCCCAAGCTTTTTTAGGGTTTTCTTTAAATATTTTATAAGCATTTTTTTTGTTTATATCGTAAGGTAAACCAAATTCACCGATTATAGTCGGACTACCATCTGAAAATTTATCTGACAATGCTTTAAGTGCTGCCATTTGTCTAATAAAAGTTTTTTTAATTGATTTTCCTCCAAATAGTAGTTTACCTTGTACAAAATCATAGCTGAATACGTCCATAAAACGATGAACACCTAGGGTTGCAACATCATACCAGTGTGGAGCATTAACAACATTGCTTGGAAGCACAAATTCTATACCTTTACCTTTTAATACTTCTTCGGCTGGTCCTTCAAAAAATATTATGGTATTCGGATTGATACTCCGAAGTTCTTCGCTATACCTGTGAATAAATGGGGATAAGTAATCTCGGAAATAATTAACTTTTTTTCCATTTATTTCAACAAAATAATCATTATTAACTATAATTGGTTCACCTTTATCATTTATTTTATAGACTCCTTCTTTTTTCCATATATCCTCAAATCCATTAATCCAGCAAGAAATTTTTTTTGGATTTATTTCATCGCAATCGGTTTCTTTTATTCCTAAACCTTTTACTTTTTTAATTGGTACCTTTTGGGTAAAACCAGCTCCTGTGAGTATTGCATTAATTGGAGTAAAAGCATACCCAATTGCCTCTTTTAGTAAAATATTTGATCCATCTAGTTTTAAACCAATAAAACCAATAGTTGGTTCGTTGAGAGAATCAAAACCTAGGATATGGGGCATATCTTTTGTACGAATCGCTACTTGTTTGAATGCATTTATATAATGAGATTGCAGATAATCCTGAATATTCTGCCCATCGGCTATACAAGTTGGTGCAAAATCCCTACCACCAAAAAATAATGTAAACATTGTTGCACAACCAAATTGGATTCTACTTTGAGACCAAGACATAGAGGGATAAGCATTAGGATTCTTAGGATCATAGCGTTTTTGCATAAGCCAAGCAGCTCCTGTTTCATGAAACCTTTTAAAATCTATTCCAACTTTTTCAAAAGTCCAACCTGGTGCTCCATCTCCTCCACTCATACGACTCCAACAATCTTGATGTGGGTCGATAAAAACATAAAATCCTTTTTCACCAGCAATTTTTAAAATCTCCTCGACATAATCAAGAAATTCTTTATCATATTGTTTAGGACCAGTATGCTCTATTGCCCCCCATACAATTAAAAATCTTAAACAATTAAATCCCCAATATCTCAGCCGAGTAAAATGTTCTTCAGCCTCTTTTATAGAAACAGGATGACCAATAAAAGAAACATCCTTGTGATTACTAAAATCTGTTTTAATATGCGTGGCTCCGTTAGGGCTCACAGGTATTTTTGAAGATGCTGAAAAATTTACACCACGAAGAAGGATTCGCCGACCATGTTCATCTGCAAACCAATTTTTTTCTATATGAAGTTGCATTTTTTGTAATCTCCAATTTTTTACCCTTTTTAAATTTATGTTTTTATATTCTGTAAAAGATAATTCATCTAATTATAGGTTAACTTTTAATTTGAGGCAGATGATTCTTCTCTTGCTTCTTTAATCCAAGCTATACATTGTTCAACTAGTTTTTTAATACCGTTGAAATCCCCGGCTTTTACTAAATCTTTTTTTATCAAATTTGAACCGATATTTAAGGTAGCTGCACCTGCTTTAATCCAGCTAAAGATGTCTTGACGATTAACCTCTACTCCACCTGATGGCATTAATCTAAACCAGGGACAAGGACCAAGTACAGCTTTTATAAATTCAGTACCAACAACACTACCTGGAAACACCTTTACAATATCTATACCTGTGTTCTCTGCCGTAGAAATTTCTGATGGAGTCATGCAACCAGGTATATAAACTACCTTTCTACGGTTACAGATTTTGGCAACATCTGGATTGAAAATGGGACCAACGATAAAGTTAGCTCCACAGTTAATAAATAGATCTGCAGTAGCAGTATCTAAAATAGTACCGGCACCAAGAATAACATCAGGCAGCTCTTTTTTACTCCACTTAACTAGATCACTAAAAGCTTCATATGCTAAATCACCACGATTAGTAAATTCGATGACCTTAGCTCCACCATCAACACAGGCTCTAACAATATTTTCTGCAATTTTTATATCTTTATTATAAAATACTGGAAGCAATCCGATTTCCAATATTTCATCAACAACCTTATGTTTCAAAAAACTAGCCATATATAATCACCTAGAAATTCTTCCTGATATTTCTCCGTTCATAAGCTTTTCTACTTCCTCCAATTTAATTACACAAGAATCTCCATATATTGTATGTTTTAAACAAGAAATTGCAGTTGCAAAATCCAAAGTCTTCTGAGGATCACTTTTTTTAAGGAGCATATAAATCAAACCAGCAGCAAATGCATCTCCGGCTCCAACTCTATCAACAATATGAGTTATATCATGATTTGGACCAATGTAAAGTTTTTTTCCATTGTATAAAACACCCGACCATTTGTTATGACTTGCGTTAATACTTTGTCTTAGAGAAAAAGCTACATATTTAATATTCGGAAAACGATCTTTTAGTTTTTTTGCTACAAAAGAATATCTATTTGCATCTATCTTACCTTTTAAAACATTCACGCTTGGTGCTTTTATTCCAAACACCTTTTCTGCATCTTCCTCGTTACATACCAAAACATCAACATATTTAAGCAATTTGGACATAATTTCTTCTGGTGTTTTCCCCCATTTCCAAAGTTTGCTACGGTAATTCAAATCGGAAGAAACAGACAACCCCATTTTCTTTGCTTTTTTAACTGCCTCTAAACAAACTTCAGCAGCACTTTCACTAACTGCAGGTGTTATACCAGTCCAATGAAACCATTTCGCATCAGAAAAAATTTTTGTCCAATCAATCATATCAGGTTTTATGTTAGCAAATGCTGAGTTTGCTCTATCATAAATTACTTTATTGCCTCTATTAGCTGCTCCGGTTTCAACAAAATAAATACCAAGTCTATCACTTGTACGAATTATGCTATTTACACCAACACCGAACTGACGAATATAATTTTTACAGGCATCACCTAATTCATTTTCTGGAAGACATGTAACAAAATCAACAGGTGTATTAAGGTTTGCCAATGTTATAGCAACATTAGCCTCGGCTCCTGCATAAAATACGTCAAACGATCGAGTCTGGACAAATCTCAAAAAACCTGGCGGTATAAGCCTCATCATAACTTCGCCAAATGTTACGACTTTCATGCTGTTTTCCTATAGCGGTCATAAACTATATAAAAATTATTACCTGAACGGTTTTACATACAAAATATGTTAGAAAACTGTACTAAATAGAAGATCTTACTTAAAATCAAAATATATATAAGCATGTATCTATTACTCTAATAGTTGAGGAGTAGAATATATGATAAATATTGTAGAAGAATGTGGTCGGAATGCAGGAAGAATATGGGAAACCCTCCGAACACAGGGACCTATGCCTGAAACAAAGCTGATGAACTATACGAAATTAAAAGAACACGAATTTTATTCTGCAGTAGGATGGCTTGCAAGAGAAAACAAGATATTCAAAGATGGAACTATCTATAAACTTGGTGAGACAAATCTAACAAATAGAATTGGATTAGCAGCTGGTAGATTATACACAACATTTGAAACCATGAAAGAAGTTGATGTAACTGAAATACCACAACTGACTGAACTTGAACCAAAAGATGTTCATGCAGCACTCGGATGGCTAGCGAGGGAAAACAAGATAGAAGCAACGGCACCAATACCAAGAGAATTTTTGATAAAATTCAAATAAAATTTTGGTTGAAACTAAATTTAGAAAAAGAAAATAATGTAATATACCATTATTTTCTATTTCATCAATTTAAATACCCATTTTTTCTTTCTTCAACATCTTTTTTATTTTATTTAATTATAATAATTTTATAAAATTTACTCTAAAATTAGAAAAGAACGTAATCTAATGCAAGATAAAGAAATGTTGTAATAGATGTTGCAATAACAACTCCAATGAAAATCATAAGAATGGAGCGCGAAAATTTCAAATTAAATAAATATGCGATTATTGTACCTGAACCTGCACCTGTAAGAGGTAAAGGTACTCCGACGAAGATCAATAGCGCAAGATATTCGTATCTTTGGATTTTTTTATCTGCTTTTTTTCGTATTTTGGAAAATATTTTATCCATAATTTTTTCAAATGATTTATAACGTCTAACAAATTGTTCGAGTTTATAAAGGAATAACAATCCGAATGGAACAAGAATCATGTTCCCTAACAGCCCTATAGGAAATGCCTGCCACCATTCCCATTTAAATTCATATATGGCAAAGGGAACAGCAAACTTTGATTCAAATCCTGGGATCATAGAAAACAAAAAAATTTGTGCCCATTCAGATAGTTGATCAATCATGTAGTACTCCTACTTATTTTTTTAGTATTTTCATTTGCTATATTGCGGAATATGATATAAGTATTACACAGATTTGATTATTTAATATTTTTAAACTAATAATTGGGTAATGTCTAATTTTGATATATAAAATATCTTTTGGTAATTTACTTCCGTTTTGCCTAGAAAATTCGATGGATTTAAATGTTAATCATTTTATAAAGTTATTAGAATTATGTTGTCAAGAAAAGAAAAATTAACCCTTGCTTCTGCTTCTATTGGAGCAGGTTTAGTTCTTTCATTAAACTCTAATGTAATACCACTGATTTTAGATCCCCTTGCAAAATCTGTTTTTTTTAATGAATCTGCTTTTTTTATAGGAATAGTCATTGGTATCACTCAGTTTCTCGGTATAATTATCCCACCAGTTATTGGTACCATTAGTGACAACACTTGGACAAGATTTGGAAGACGAATAATATATATGATTATTTTTGTCCCACTCACAGTTGTTATGTTGCTTATTTTGTCTGTAATCGGAATTCAAATAGGAGTAGGGATGGAACCAAATAATACCTTTATTCTTTTTGCAGTTTGTATTACATTATTGTATATTTTTCTTAACTTATGGAATTCAACCTACTGTGCCCTTTTACCAGATTTAACTGAACCTGCAGAGCGTGGCGAAACAAGTGGATATATGCAGGCATTCAACATCCTTGGTACTATCTTAGCTTTTGCAGCAGCAGCTGCAGTTTGGGAGTCAAGCCATACCTTAACTTTTGTTATTTTTGCCATAGTAATAGTTATATCTTCGTCTATTACCATTCTTACAATAGAAGAAAAAAAATCTATTAAATCACGTAAGAAAGAACCGCTTACTTCAATTGTTAAAGATTTTGTTAAAGAAAAAGAGTTTGTAAAATTTATGTTTACCTCTATGTTTTGGTGGTTTGGTATAGGTACTCTCCAACCGTTTTTTGTTCTTTTTGCTAAAAATACATTAGGTTTACCTGAATCTTCTGCTCTAATATTCATGGGTATATTTACAGTTATTCTTGTCGCTTGTGCAGTACCTGCAGGGATATTTGCTGATAAAATTGGCAAAAAACGTATATTAAGTACTGGTGTTCTTATTGCAGCTATTGGACTAGGTATTGGTGCATTTACAACTAATATTATGCTGATATATCTTGCAATGGGAATGGCAGGACTTGGATTCGGCGTGATTATTGTTTTAAATTTTGCTCTAACTGCAGATCTACTTCCAAAGGGAAAAGAAGGAAAATTCATGGGTCTTGGAAACATTTTCTATGCTGCACCACAAATGATTGCTGCGCCCCTTGTTGGTTTTCTCATAAGCACATTTAATAATAATTATCAGCTGATTTTTTATGTTACACCAATAAGTTTAATCATAGGATTTATTTTATTACAAAAAGTACGAATAACAAGCTGATTTTTCAAAAAATGAAACTATTTATATCAAAGTAAATGTTTAACAGATTTGTAAAAAGAGAGGTTGATTATTTTATATGGCAACAAAAGAAGAAGTTTTAGAAGGATTAAATAAAGTAAAATCTAGACTTGATGATCCAGCTACAAAAGAAAAATTTAAGGATTTTACTAAAAAGATGCAGTTTACGTTTCCAGATCTTAACACAAACTACGTACTAGAAGTAGTAAACGGAGAGGCAAAATCTTTGAAAGAAGAAAGTGTTGATAAACCAGATATACTAGTTACAATAAAAAGTGATATTTTTCTTGGTATACTCGCTAAAAAATTAAACCCAGTTACATCATATATGACTGGTAAAATAAAGGTTAAAGGAGCTATGGGAGATTTATTAAAACTGCAGAAAATCATGTTTTAAATATATCAACTTAATTTATAATGAAAATTGTTCGTATCAAGGGAGGATAAAAATGGATTTAGAAGGTAAAATAGCAATAATCACAGGTGCAGCTTCAGGTATTGGTCGTGCAACAGCGATTTTGTTTGTAAAAGAGGGGGCAAAGGTCGTCGTTGCAGATATAAATGATAATGGTGGGGTAGAGACAGTAAAAATAATAAAAAAAGAGGGGAAACAGGCTATTTTTGTTCATACTGATGTATCAAAAGAATTAGATGTAAAAAACATGGTAAAAATTGTAAAAGAATCTTATGGTAAAGTTGATGTATTGGTTAATAACGCAGGTGTTGTTCTTGTTAAACCAATTAATGAAACAACAGAACAGGATTTTGAAGCTGTGGTTAATACAAACTATAAAAGTGTTTTTCTTTGTACTAAACATGTTTTGCAACATATGAAAGGAGGTACGATTGTAAATGTCGCATCTATATCTGGTCATGTCGGACAAATTAATCATGCGATATATGGTGGAACAAAGGGTGCTATAATAGCATTGACTCGCGCCTTAGCTTGGGAATTAGCGCCACTTGGCATCAGAGTTAATAGCGTAAGTCCAGGCTCGGTTGAAACCCCGATGCTTTTAGGTGATGTTGAGATTGAAGCGAAAAGACTTGGTGTTTCTATTGATAAAATAAGGAAAGATAGATCAGATATTGGTGCTTTACACAGATGGGCTTATCCTATGGAAATTGCCCAAGCTATACTGTTTCTTGCTTCAGAAAAATCATCTTATATTACAGGAACAGATTTATTGGTAGACGCTGGTTGGGCAGTAGGATAAAAAAGAAAATATATGTTATAATTTCTTGCCCAATTTTTATGTAATTTTTATTTTACAATTCTCAGTCCTTTTCCTCAAGAACTATTGCCCGTATAGTGGATGCATCAAGTCCCTTGATTCTCATTGGAAGCCCGATGAAGAAAACCCTCTCCTTCTTGATCTGATTGAGGTTTGTCATCCCCTGAACTAGTACTACGTCGTTTTCGTGAAACATGTTGTGGATATTGCGCAGTTCGGCAGTACCTATGACACCGTTAAAAGGTTCAAGTCCACCAATAAGTTTAACCTTTTTTTCAATAAGATGTTTTGCTGCTTCCTCTGTCATAGTGGGTGCATCGCTATAAGATAGAGAACTTCTTATCAAAACTATATCCCTTTTCTTTACTTTCCCAAAATCCTTAGTATTCAATTCGTATCTTTCACCATTTACAGGAGTTTTATTTGAAAAATCACATACCACAGCTTCACCAATCCATGTATCAACTGGAAAATCTGTTATGCTAGGTCTTTCGTAATCTAAATGCTTGCCGGTTTCAGCATGTGTTCCAAGGTGTGCCTCCATATCTATCAGTTCGTTAAAATCCATATCTGGATACTTTATCTGGCGTAGCACAAGTCGTTTCGCCCCACCAGAATAAGTGACTGTTTCATTCCAATCTAAATCTGTAGACGGAAACGGGTCTTCTCTCACCCCATCCAATCTAAATATTGTTGGACAAAGCTCCACACTTAACTCTATTATATTATATTTATTTAAATCAATCATTTCTCTCACCTATTATTATTTAATAATCTGTGTTTTTCCAGTTTTAGCCGCCTTATATGCAGCTTCAATTATTTTTATTGTTTCCTTTCCCATTTTGCCACTAAATTCTGGTTCTCTGTCTTCTATGATACAATCAATGAAGTATTTCACTTCATTGCCGAACGTGAGTGGGAAATACCCAGGATATATCTCATGCTTTACATCAGGTTTTACCCATCCTTCTGTTTCCATACCTTTGTGCGCTGAATGGTACTTAAGTGGTTTCTCACATGAATGATCAATTATTATCGTACCCTCTGTTCCATAGAACTCTAATCTCTGTAATGGTTCACTTACGACGGTTGTTGTAACCGATATTTCACCAATAGCCCCATTTTTGAATTTGAAGATTGCTACAGCGTTGTCATCAAAATCACTTTCCCCTTTTTCTACGACGATGGATTCAGCCATCGCACAAACCTTCTCCATCTCTCCTATCATCCAGTATAGAACCATAATGTAATGGGCGGCCATATCAAGAAGCACACCTTTGTTCCTCGGATCAAGTTTCCATCCTTTATCATCTTCTGGTATGTCATATACTGCACTTACAACTCTTGCCATAAATATTTTACCTATTGCCTCCTTTTCTATGAGTTCCTTAGCAAGTTTGTGTGCCGGAAGATGCATTTGGTCCTCTGCGATCATGAATTTAACCCGTGCTTTTCTAGTCGCCTCTATCATTTTTTCTGCCTCCTCGACCGTCGTTGCAATCGGTTTCTCCACTATAACGTGTTTTCCAGCCCTTGCCGCAATAATTACAAACTTTGAGTGTAAATGGTGAGGAACACACAAATCAACGGCGTCTAGTGTCTCCTTTTCGAGCATTTCCTTGAAATCCGTATACGCCTTTGCGTTATAGCAACAAGCCATCATTTCGGCTTTTTCTTTATCTATATCACATACTGCAACCAAATTTGCTTTGTCTTTTATTGCAGAATATGCATCCGCATGTAAAGAACCAGAAAAACCTAGACCTACAAGACCAACTCTAATTTTTTTCATAAAATTGTCATAAAATATTGAAATTCGTATATAATCATTTTGGCCTTAAAAAATTAAGATTTTTTAAATAAAATCTTACAGAGTCTCCCCATGGATTCTCCTAACTCTTTAGCTCTCTCAACACCTTCTTTGTCTTTCATTACTTGATTTGGTTTCTGGGCAGTTGCTGAGCTCCAACCTGTACCAGGAACAATCAACCGCATGTCAAGCAAGTAAAGAAGCAATCCTGTCCAAGTGGTTATGTGTCCCCATCTTCTAGCAACCGAAAGGGCACCACCGATTTTACCTTTTAAAGGATAATTTCTTGCTCCAAGTAACTCACCTGATCTGTCAATAAAGGCCTTCATCTGAGCTGAAACTGTCCCATAATAAACCGGACTTCCAAGAATTATAGCATCACTACTGACCAACTCGTTAAGAACTTTTTCTAGGTCGTCATTAATAGGACATTTTTTTGTTTTCCAACAAGCACCACATCCATCACATGGCAGGATTTTGTAATCAACTAAATGGATTAATTTCATGTCATCTAATTTAGATGATTCCATTGCTACTTTCAACAAAGCTTGTGTGTTTCCCTTTTTTCTTGGGCTCCCATTTATCCCAACAATCTTCATTTTTTACCACCAAAAAAGCAATTTATTAAATACCAATTATTTTTCTTGCTTCTGAAGAATCAGCTATAGCTCGATTTTTTCCTTTGCTAATCTTCGCAATTTCTCTAACCAGCTCTGCATTGTCTTTCGCTATAACTCCCTTCTTTAAATAAGGATAGTCTTCGGTTCCAACGCGTACATGTTTTTTTAATTCAATGGCATGTGCTAGAATTATTTCTTGATCTGGCCCCATAACACTCACAGAGCATACACAATCATCGGGAAGATATTTTATCCTATGTTCCAACTCTTCTTTTGTTGGTGGGGACCAAGTCCCACCAGGCCAACCAAGAAACTGTGTAAGAAAATATGGTTTATCTACTAACTTTTTTTCAATTAAAAAATTTAGGTTCCATATTGAGCCGTAATGCCAGACTTCAAACTCTGGTTTAATCTTTTTTTCTTTAAATATTTTACAGTAATCTTCTAATTCCTTTCTTGTATGTAATCGATTTACTTCCATTCCAGAAAAATATTCATCATGATGATTAAGAATTATCGAAACCATATCTGGTTTAGATTCAAACAGCTCATATCTTTCTTGTATAGGATCACTAGACATACCACCTTGTATTATTATATCACATTTTTCTCTAATCAATTCAATAGTTTTTTTACAAGCATTTTTTGGTAAATGAACATGTGCTATACTAGCTCCTTCGTTATAACATTTATACACAATTTCTGCAATTTCTTCTGGAGTTTTTGGGTAATTTTTTACTTCAGGATATATCCAAGCATTTGCAATGGTGACGGTTACTATAAGTTTTTCTTGCATGGCATCAATTTGAGCAATTTTACGCATACTTAAATAGCTTTTCTTTTGAATATAATCTATAACTTATCATAATATAGACTGTGATTTTTATAAATGAATAACTGTTATGATTTTAGTGTTGATTGATATGTTAAAAATCAGAAAGGCAAAATTAAAAGATTTAAATGAAATAACTAAAATCTACAATGAAGCTATTTTAAAAACTGTTGCCACATTTGATACAGAGATAAAATCTTTACAAGAACAAAAAACATGGTTTGAGAATCATGGCTTAAAAAATCCAATATTTGTTGCAGAGTATAATGGATTTGTTGTTGGATGGGCTTCTTTAAGTCAATGGTCAGATAGATGTGCTTATTCTGATACTGCTGAAATTTCACTTTATGTAAAAACAAAATATCAGGGTAAAGGAATTGGAAAAAAATTGATGGAATCAATACTTAAGGAAGGTGAAAAAGTAGGTCTTCATGCAATTATTGCTAGAATAACACAGGGAAATAAATTAAGTGTTCATCTTCATAAAAAATTTGGTTTTAAACAAATTGGTGTGATGAAAGAGGTTGGTCAAAAATTTGGTAAATGCTTAGATGTCTATTTAATGGAAAAAATATATAAGTAAAAAAAAATGAATTTTTATCAAATTTTTTAGTTTTTTATTTTTTTGTTTAAAAATCTAGAGTACTTTATAAAGAAACTTGTATTATGATACTATATCTGGGGGAATTAATTATTCGCAGTAACTGGAAAATAACTTTAGGGATTGTTCTAATCATTCTATCAGCTGTAGTTTATTTGATTCATTATATTATTTTTAGGGATCCTCATCATATATTTATCTATTTAATTGGTGATATTGCTTTTGTTTTTATCAATGTACTACTTGTTACATTAGTTATAGATACCGTTCTTAATAATAGAAGTAAAAAAGACAAACTTGAAAAACTTAATATGCTAATTGGCGTGTTTTTTAGTGAGATTGGTACAAAACTAATAGTACATTTTTCTGATAGTGATCCTGATTTAGAAAAAATAAAGGAAAATCTAATAGTTGATACCAATTGGTTAAATGAAAAATTTATGGATATAAGTAAAAAATTAAAAAGTTACAAATATAATATTGAAATTAATAGAATCAATCTAGAGATATTACGCAGCTTTTTGATTAATAAAAACGATTTTCTGACAAGATTATTAGAAAATCCTAATCTACTGGAACATGAATCTTTTACTGAATTATTAAGAGCTGTTTTTCATCTTGATGAAGAGTTAAGAAGCAGAAAAAATTTTAAAAGTTTAACACCTAAAGATTCTGAACATATAGCAAGTGACATAAAAAGAGCATACAATTTACTTGTTTTTGAATGGCTTGATTATATGAAATACTTAAAAGATAATTACCCTTATCTTTTTTCACTTGCTATCAGATTGAATCCTTTTGATGAAAAAGCAACTCCAGAGATTAAATAATTTATGAATTTATTTAAATAAAATATAATAATATTTTAGGACTAGCTTTATAAAGGTGAAGTTATTTATATTTACTATTGGGTGGAGGAAAAATGGATAAAAAATATGTGATATGGTGGCATAGTTATGTAGAGGAAATAAATAGAGATGCCGCAACTATCAAAGACATATCAGATAGTGTTTCCAAAACATTAAATGAAATAAATAAACTTAAAGATCTAGAATTAAAAGGTAAAATAAAGGTTAGACATGTAGGGACATTAAATCCCCTATTTATTGACATATTGGATCCATCAGTAGAATCAGAAGTTGCAAACAATCCAATTGTAGATATAAATTAATATAAAAGAATTTTTAGTAAAAATATTCAAGAAATATTATCGAATAATTTATAAAAGATTATCTTATACCCTGAATCCATATACCCTGGATGGATTTTATGAAGAAGAAAATTTTTGTTATTTGTACTGGATTTATAGCAATTTTGGGCATTTTAAGTGGATGTATTAAACAAACAGAGGAAACAGGTGCTCAAGTACAAGAAAATTTAGCACCTACAGAAATTAGAATCAAAGATAAACCAACATCAGAAAATTTTGATCATCTAAACGTGACTTTTTCTGAAATTAAACTTCACAAATCGGGGGATAATGATTCTGAATGGATTAACATTTCCTTAGAAAATATTACCATTGATCTATTGTATTTACATCTAAATAATATAACAGAACAACTGAATCTCACATATTTAGAGTTAGGTGACTATGATAAATTATGGATCAACGTTTCTAATGCAACAGGTGTTTTAAATGAAACTGGAGAAATAAAAAATATTACAATTCCTTCTGGTTGGCTTAAGATCCAACAACTGCATTTGTTTAATATTACAAAGGGCAACAATACAATAACTGTTGATATTGATTTAGAAAATTCATTACATGCCTATGCTGGAGGTACAGAATATAAACTGACACCTGTAATCAGTGGAATTGAGCATCATCATGAAAATAGGCTTATTAATAAACATGACAAAAGTGAAAATATAGCAATCAATCAGTCACCAATAATAGAAATTGTTGCAAATGGTTCACGTGGTAAATCTATGACAATTAATGTGGATGTTTGGGAAAATATAACATTTAATGCTTCAGAAACATTTGATCCAGATGGCGATGAGCTTAGTTATTTCTGGGATTTCGGCGATGGGAATAACAGTACTAATGTGACAGTTGAACATGGATATGAAGATAGAGGAACATATAATGTTAAACTCACTGTTAGCGATGGTTTCTCTGAATCAACAGAAGAAATACATGTTAATGTTAAAGAAAAAGGTGGACCGTCTTAATCTAAAATGCAAAAACGAAAAAGATATAAACAAGAACTAATGCATATTATATTGTTAATAAATAACATGATAAAATAAAACATAATAGAAAGTGAGGTGGGATAAATGAATGATATTACCAAAAGATTACAAAAACTTGTGGAAAATAGAAAAACTTCAAAGATAATATCAAAGCAGAGCACCTACAAACCATACTCCAGAAATTCAAAAAATGGACCTTCTGCAGGTGGTGGAGGCGAGTATTACGGTGGTTCTGAAGAAGATTGATCAAAATAATGCAAAAGTTTCTCATCCTCTAATCTTTTTTTAACCTGTGGATACAAAGTAATTTCTTCATCCTCAATTAATATTTTTCCTAAACCTATTTCATTTAATTTATCTAAAAACTGTTTTTTATCTTTTTTGACAGTAACAATTGCTATATTAAAATTCATTTTTTTTTCCATTAAATTTACAATTGCTTTCATCTGATAATCAAAACCAAGCACTGCTCCAGTTAACATAGAAAATTCTTGTAAATCTATTCCTTTTAGACAAACTCTAACATGTAGATTTTTAAAGGTTGATAATTCATCAACATATGTTTCATCAAAACCTAGCAATATACCA
>Ga0299915_10002310_pt1 | contig 13943 bp, 10 predicted proteins | sample RVTome_13_FD_200263 | JGI IMG/M metagenome (GOLD analysis project Ga0299915, IMG submission 200263) | Soil microbial communities from uranium-contaminated site in the Upper Colorado River Basin, Wyoming, United States - RVT92D227 (version 2) ...
AGAAAGGGGTGGGCCTGCGCTCCGAGGAGGACTTCGCCCAGTCGCGCGAACGGCTCTCCGATCTCCAGAAGGCGCTCGAGGGCCGCGACTTCGACGCGGCGCTCGAGACGGTGAGGCGGGCCCTGCCGCCCATGCAACGGCTCGCCATGGGGCTCGGTGACGAGGCCACCATCGCCGAGCGCTTCCAGATGCTGCGGAACAAGGACCCGCGCGAGCTCCGCGAGGCACAGCGGCACGCCGCCGGGGCGCTCGACCCCGCCCGCAAGGTGAAGGACGCGCTCGAGCAGATGTTCCCGGATCCGCGGAGCGTGCTCGGCGCGGGCGACCAGCAGAAGCTCGGCGAGCTGTCCAGGAAGCAGGGGGCGCTGGAGCGGAAGGCGGGGGAGCTGCGACAGAAGCTCGGCGAGCTGGCGCAGAAGGCACCCGTCTTCCCGCCGCAGGCGCAGGAGATGCTGGGCGGCTCGCAGGGCCACATGCAGCGCGCACAGGGGGAGCTGGCGCAGCGGAATGCACAGCGCGGCCACGGCGAGCAGCGCCTGGCGCTCGACGATCTGGCGCGGTTCAAGCGAGGGCTCGACGAGATGGCGAAGAACGCGCAGCGGGGCGGAGGCGGCGGGTTCCCGTTCCCCTTCGGCGAGGAACAGGGCGGGCGCGAAGGCGACGGCATGGATCCGTCGCAGGACAAGGTGGAGATCCCGGGCGCGGACGCCTACCGGGTGCCCGACGAGTTCCGCAAGGACCTGCTCGAGGCGATGAAGCAGGGCGCGCCCGACTCGTACAGGGCGGAGGTGCAGCGCTACTACGAGGAGCTGGTCAAGTGAAGACGAGGGCCATGCTCGCGCTCGCCGCCGTCCTGTGTGCGTGGGCCTTGCCCGGCCTGGGAGCCGTCGAGGGGGACGCCGGGCCTGCCATGCCCGTCCTGCGGCGCACCATCGCCGCCCTCGACGACGAGGACATCCCTGCGGCTCGCGCCCTCATCGAGCCCATCCTGAAGGAGCGCCCCGACGACCGGGCGGTCATGACGGTGGCCGGGCTGGTGCGCTTCTACGAGCAACGCTACGACGACGCGGTCTCGCTCCTGGAGAAGGGCGGCTTCCCCACCGGCAGCACCGACTACCTCGCCCTGGCGAGGGCGTCCCGCGACGTGACCCGGGACCACCAGGTCCTCGAGGGAGAGCACTTCGTCGTCTCGTACCCGAAGGGCAAGGACGAGGTGCTCGTGCCGTACGTCCTCGACGCGCTGGAAGCGCAGCGGCGCGCGCTGGAGCACGACCTGGGCTGGGCGCCTCCCGGCAAGGTCACCATCGAGTTCCTCGGCGACACGCGCGAGCTGGCGCGCGTCTCGACCCTGAGCGAAGAGGAGATCAAGACCTCCGGCACCATCGCGCTCTGCAAGTTCAACAAGCTCATGGTGGTGTCGCCCAAGGCGCTGGTGAAGGGCTACGACTGGCTCGACACCGCCGCCCACGAGTACACGCACTACGTGGTGACCGCCCGCACGCGGAACAACACGCCCATCTGGTTGCACGAGGGGATCGCCAAGTACTCGGAGACGCGCTGGCGCGGGACCGGCGGCGAGCTCTCCGCCCTCGCCGCGGGCCAGCTCCGCCGCGCGCTCCAGAGGGACCAGCTCGTCACCTTCGAGCAGATGCACCCCTCGATGGCGAAGCTCCCCTCGCAGGAGACGGCGGCGCTCGCCTTCGCCGAGGTGATGGTGGCCGTCGAGTACCTCCAGTCCAAGGGGGGGCGGTCGCTCATGAACCGGATCCTCGACCTCATCGCCCAGGGCACGACCGCGGAGAAGGCGGTCTCGCAGGCGCTGGGCGTCACCTTCGACGCCTTCCTCGCCGACTGGAAGCGCTACATGATGGCGCGCCCGCTGCCGGAGGGCGGCGAGGCCGGGGTGGAGAAGCTTCGCTTCAAGGGCGATCCGAAACACGGCGGGACGCACTCCGAGTGGTCATCCATCCCGGACGAGAAGGCCCGCGGCTTCGCCCGCCTGGGCGAGATCTTCCGGGAGCGCGGGCGCTGGTCGGCGGCTCGCACCGAGTACGCGAAGGCGATGGCGCGCGTGGGCAAGGGGATCCCGGTGCTCTCGGACAAGTTCGCGATCGCCGCCATGATGGCGGGCCGCGACGACGAGGCGCAGGACGCCCTCCTCGAGGCCATGCGCCGCCACCCGCGGTACGCGGCCCTGCACCTCCACCTGGCACGAATTCACTTGAAGAGGAAGGCATGGCCGCAGGCCAAGGAGCAGCTCCTGCTGGCGAACGCCGTGGATCCCTTCGATCCCGAGATCCACGCCGGGCTGGCCGCGGTCCACGAGGCACAGGGCGACGCCGGCGCCGCCTCGCGCGAGAAGCGGTTCGCGCAGCTGCTGTCCGCACGGTAGTCTTGATCATCCTCGCGTACCCCGGGAATGACACGATGGACACGACCGCGAAGCACCATCCGCACGCGCCCCACCCCGTCGGCCCCGAGGCCGACCTCGCCGCCGTACGGGAGCTGGCCGAGGCGCGCCGCCTCATGCTGGCCGAGATCGAGAAGCGCATCGTGGGCCAGCGCTCGGTGGTGGATCACCTGCTGGTGGCGCTCTTCGCACGTGGACATTGCCTGTTCGTGGGCGTCCCCGGCCTCGCCAAGACGCTCCTCATCTCGACGGTGGCGGAGGTGCTGAACCTCTCCTTCAACCGCATCCAGTTCACCCCCGATCTCATGCCCTCCGACATCACCGGCACCGACGTGCTGGAGGAGGACCACACCACCGGGAAGCGCGCCTTCCGGTTCGTGCAAGGCCCCATCTTCGCGAACCTCATCCTCGCGGACGAGATCAACCGGACGCCGCCCAAGACCCAGGCCGCGCTCCTGCAATCGATGCAGGAGTATCGCGTCACGGCCGGTGGCGAGACCTACCCGCTCGACCTGCCCTTCCTCGTCTTCGCGACCCAGAACCCGATCGAGCAGGAGGGCACCTATCCCCTGCCCGAGGCGCAGCTCGACCGGTTCATGTTCTACGTGAACGTCCACTACCCGAGCGCCGAGGAGGAGATGGAGATCGTCCGCTCCACCACCAGCGGCCAGCGGCGGTCTCTCGAGCGGGTCCTGTCGCCGCACAAGATCCGCGAGCTCCAGGAGCTCGTCCTGCGGGTTCCGGCCGCCGACCACGTCATCCGTCACGCGGTGGAGCTGGTGCGGCTCACCCGGCCCAAGGAGCCGGGCGCGCCCGACTTCGTGCGGGACCTCGTCGAGTGGGGTGCCGGCCCGCGCGCGAGCCAGTACCTCGTCCTGGGCGCGAAGGCCCGCGCCATCCTGGACGGCCGCATGGCCGCGGCGGTGGAGGACGTGCGCGCGCTCGCGAAGCCGGTGCTGGTGCACCGGGTCATCACGAACTTCCGCGCCGAGTCGGACAACGTGACGGCCGAGGACGTGGTGACGCGCCTCCTCGAGACCGTGAAGGAATGAAGCCGGCGCCATGCTGGTGAACCACGCGCGCGGTCTCGCGAATCCCCTGGCGCGGGGGCTCGTCCCCCGCGCTGGATCCAACGGACACGACGGATGACCGACCGCAAGCACCTCCTCGACCCCGAGATCCTGGCGCGCCTCTCCACGCTCAAGCTTCGCGTGCGCGCCATCACCGAGGGCGTCCTGACGGGCCTGCACAAGAGCCCGCACCACGGCCAGTCGGTAGAGTTCGCCGAGCACAAGGAGTACGCCCCGGGCGACGACGTGCGCCGCATCGACTGGAAGGCCTACGGGAAGTCCGACAAGTACTACGTGAAGCAGTTCGAGCAGGAGACGAACCTCCGCGCCTGGCTCGTCGTCGACGCCTCCGGGTCGATGGGGTACCGCGGCAAGCCGGAGCGGCTCTCCAAGCTCGACTACGCGAGCGCCCTCGCAGCCTCGCTCGCCTACCTGCTCGTCCGCCAGGGCGACGCTGCGGGCCTGGTGGTGGTCTCGGACAAGGTGGTGCGGACGGTCGCGCCTCGCGCTGCCGCGGCGCACCTGCCGCAGATCCTGGAGGCGCTGGAGGGCCTCTCTCCCGCGGGCGAGACGCGCCTCGCCTCCGCGGTGGACCACGTCCTCGAGCGCGGCCAGCGGCGCAGCACCATCATCGTGCTCTCCGATCTCTTCGACCGCGAGGAGAACGTCCTGAGGAAGCTCTCCCAGCTCCGCCGCCGGAAGCACGAGGTGACGCTGTTTCACGTCCTCGATCCGCACGAGCTCGAGTTTCCCTTCGAGGATCCCACGCTCTTCCTCTCCATGGAGGACGGGCGGCAAGTGGAGGCGAACGGGCGCGACGTGCGCAAGGGTTACCTGGAGCTCATGGAGCGCTGGCTCGCCGACGTGCGCCGCGCCGCCGGTGAGGCGGACATCGAGCACGTGCTGTGCCGCAGCGACCAGCCCCTCGACCGGATCCTCCTCCCCTTCCTGACGCGGCGAGAGCGGCGCGCGGCCTGATGATCCGATACTTCCCAAAGCCGACTCCCGTCTGGGGGGCGCGGGGGGAGCCGGCGCTCCCCCCGCATGGAGGACCTTCAGGTCCGGACATCTGCTCAGCGCGGGGGGGACCGTGGCTCGCGCGGGGCCGAGCTAGCATGGATGCCATCCGCCCTTGGGTTTTGCGTTCGCCGCGATGAGCATCTCCTTCGTCAACCCCGCCCTGGCCTGGGGCCTCCTCGCGGCGCTCGTCCCGCTCGCCGTCCACCTCTTCTTCCGGCGGCGCCCTCGTCCCACGCCCTTTCCCGCGATCGACTTCGTCCTGCGGGCCCGCCACGAGACGGAGCGGCGGTTGCGCCTCAGGAAGGTCCTCCTCTTCGCGGCGCGCACGCTGCTCGTCGCCGCAGTGGCGGCCGCGCTGGCGCGACCGCGCTTGCAGAAGCCAGAGGAGGCCTCGGCAGCCGTCGCCCGCGGGCCGTCGGCCGTCGCCATCGTCCTCGACGCGTCGGCGTCGATGGGCTACCGCCTCGGTGGAGGGACCCTCTTCGACCGGGCTCGCGCCGACGCCCTCGGCGCGCTCGACGGTCTCTCGGGCGAGGAGCCGGCGACTGCGGTCGTGTGCGGAGGCACGGCGGCCCCGGCGGCGGAGGCGCCCACCTTCGACAAGGCGGCGGTGCGGCGAGCGCTCTCCGAAGCGCAGCTCACGGCCGGGTACGCCGACATGACCGCCTGCGTGGGGGCGGCGGTGCGAGCTCTGTCGGACTCGGGGACGGGCGCGCTCCTCGGGAAGCGCGTCGTGGTCGCGACCGACCTCAGCGCGTCGGCGTGGAGGCTCGACGCGCCCGCGCCCATGGTGCAGACGGCGCAGGGCCGGCAGCGGCCCGAGGTGACGCTCCTCGACGCAGCCAGGGGGGCGGAGCTACCCAACCTCGCACTGACGGAGCTCTCCGTCGAGCCCGATCCCGGCGTCGGGCCCCGCGGCTATCGCGTGACGGCCATGGTGACCGCGCGCGGGGGCCCGCGCGGAGCCGAGAAGAAGGGGGAAGCGGCGGCCGACGTGGAGCTCCAGCTCCACGCGGGGCCGCCGCAGTCGTCGATCGCCATGCGCTCCTACGCGCAGGTGCCGAGCGGCGGCGCTGCCCGGAAGGCGCTCGCGTACCGCTTTCCGCAGGGCGGTCCGGCGGCGCTCTCCGTGACCCTATCGCCGGGAGACGCGCTCGACGTCGATGACGGCAGGGTCGTCACCGTCGCCGTCCCGCGCGAGGTGAAGGCGCTGGTCGTGAACGGTGCCCCCTCGCCGGTGCGCTACCGGGACGAGGCCTTCTTCGTCGAGGCCGCGCTGTCCTCGCCGGCCTCTCCGGTGCGGCCGACGGTGCTCGACGCCGAGTCGCTCGGAAAGGCGCGCTTCGCGGACTACGACGTCGTCTTCCTGCTCAACGTCCGCTCGGTGGGGCAGAAGGCGGCCGAGCTGCGCGAGTTCGTGGAGAAGGGCGGGGGGCTCTTCCTGTCCATGGGGGACGAGGTCGACCCGGATCGTTACGAGTCCGAGCTGGGCGCGCTCCTGCCCAGGCCGTTGCACGTCGTGAAGACGGCGGCGGATCTCGGCGCGCCCGGAGCCGGCGCGCGGGCGGCCAGGTTTGCAGACGTCGACTGGTCGCACCCCGCGCTGAGCGTCTTCACCGGCCCGGCGCGCGAGGGGTTCGAGGGCGTGCGGACCTGGAAGTACATGCTCCTCAAGCCGGTCGAGCGACGTGGCAGTCGCCCGGCGAGCGCCGGCGAGCGCGTCCTCGTCTCCTACGACGACGGCGCGCCAGCCCTGGTGGAGGCCCGGCGCGGGCAGGGCCGGGTGATGCTCTACACCTCGACGGCCGATCGCTCCTGGTCCGACTGGACCATCCGAACGAGCTTCCTCCCGATGGTGCAGCGCATCGCGGCGTGGCTGTCGGGAGGGCTGGAGGAGCGTCGCGACGCGCCGTCGGTGGTGAACGTCCCGCGGACCGTCTCGCCCTTCGCAGCGGCCGGCGGACGCGGCACCGACGAAGGGGACCACAAGGTCGTGGCGGTGCTGAGCCCGGACGGGCGGGAGAACCGGTTCTCGGCGCCGGAGCGGGCCGCCAGCGGCGGCGTGACCTTCGTGCCGGACCGGCCCGGTCTGTGGCAGGTGAAGGTGGAGGAGCGCGGGCAGTCCAGGGTCGACCCGCGCCTCGCCTTCGCCGTGGTCCCCGACCCGCGCGAGAGCGACACGAGCCGCCTCGACCCGCAGGAGCTCACCGCCTACTTCGGCGGCGCGACGCACGCGCGCCTCGCGGGCGACAGGCCGGCCGGCGAGCGCTCCGTGCCGCTGTGGTCCGTGCTGCTCGTGCTCGGCCTGGCGGCCTTCCTCGTCGAGGGGCTCCTGCTTTGAGTCGTCTGGCGCCACAAGATCGGGTGCGGGACCGGGAGCGGGTTCGTTTCCGGGAACGGGGACGGGGACGGGTAACTGCCTCGGTTACGGTTACGGGCTTCCGCGTTCCCGTTGACCCGTCACCCGGGTCCGTCCCCGGCCCTCCGTCCCCGGCCGCCCCGAAGCCGCTCCCGCTCCCGGTCCCGCACCCGGTTTTCATCCTGGCCGCTCGAGGCAGAGCCGCCTCGCGTTCGTTCCAGCCTGCCGGAGGTTCAAGATGAACGCGCTCGACCAAGAGGTGGCAGGTCTCTTCGCGGTGGGCTTCCAGGGCACCTCGCCCTCACCCGAGGTGCTCGAGCTCATCCGGCGCGGCGTCTACGGGGTCATCCTCTTCGGCCGGAACGTGGAGCGCGCGGAGCAGGTGGCGGAGCTGGTCGCGGAGCTCAAGCGGGCGGCCGGGAGGCCCCTGCTCGTCTCCATCGACCAGGAGGGCGGCCGGGTGGCGCGGCTTCGCGCTCCGCACGGATTCACCGAGCTGCCCCCCATGCGCGCGCTCGGCATGACGGGCGACGAGGGCCTCGCCTTCGAGGTGGGGGCGCTCCTCGCCCGCGAGCTGCGCGCGGTCGGCATCGACCAGGACTATGCGCCGGTGGTCGACGTCGACACGAACCCGGGGAACCCCGTCATCGGGGACCGCAGCCTCTCGCGCGATCCGCGCCGCGTGGCGCGCATGGGCGCGGCGCTGGCGCGTGGGCTCCAGTCGGCCGGTGTCGCCGCGTGCGCCAAGCACTTCCCCGGTCACGGTGACACGAGCCAGGACTCGCACGAGGAGCTGCCGCGCCTGCCGCACTCCCTCGCGCGGATGCGGGAGATCGAGCTCGTGCCCTTCTGCGCCCTGGCCGGCGCCGGCGTCGCCTCGGCCATGACGGCGCACGTGGTCTTCGAGGCGCTCGACGGGCGCCGCCCGGCCACGTTCTCCGGGCCTGTGATGCGGCTCCTCAGGGAGGAGTGCGGCTACGATGGATGCGTCATCTCCGACGACCTGGAGATGAAGGCGGTGGCGGACCACTTCCCGCTCGACGAGGCGGTGCCCGCCTCTCTCGCCGCCGGCGTCGACGCGCTCCTCGTCTGCCACAAGGCCGAGGTGCAGCACCGCGCCATCGACATCGCCCGAGCCGCGGTGGAGGACGGGCGCGTCACCCGCGAGCAGCTGGCGGAAGCGCGTCGCCGGGTGGCGGCGCTCCTCGCATGGGCGGGGCCGCCGCCCGGTTCGCGGACGGTGAAGGTGAGCCTGCGAACGGACGCGCACCTCGCGCTCGCCGCGCGCATCCCTCCTCTCGCGAGCGGGCGCGATCCGACGGTGGCGTGATCGTCGAGGAGCGCCTCCGCCACGTCCGGCGCCCTGGGGTCGCCGACCATGCGGCATTCCGCCGCAGCCCAACCGGCGGAGCGCGCTCTGCTCTAGTCCGCAGACAATTCAGACAGATGGCCGCTCCCTCGCGGCGAGCGACCCGATTTCAGGGAGGGAGTCATGCAGCGTCAGGCGCTCGCGTTGGGCATCGCCTTCCTCGCGCTCACGGCGGGATGCGGCTCGGGAGACGAGGCAGGGGGAAGCGGTGGCGTGACGCCGGGCCAGGGGACCACGCACGTCGTGCTCGCCTGGAACGACCTCGGCATGCACTGCCTCAACCCCACCTACGACCAGGCGGTGGTGCTCCCGCCCTACAACAACATCTGGGCGCAGGTGATCGAGCGCGGGAATCCTCCACGGATCGTGACGGCCGGCGTCACCGTCGAGTACGCGATCGTCGGCAACACCTATTCGTACGGTAAGGCGAGCTTCGGGCAGTTCTGGGACAACGCGCAGGCGCTGTTCAGCGCCGCGCCCGCTCACGACTACGGGCTGAACCTCGTCGACCCGAGCCTGTCGAACGGGCTCTCGGGCACCATGGTTGCGGCCGGCGGCGATCACTTCGAGGTGGACGGCGTGCCGCTCGTACCGATCGACGACAGCGGTCAATGGAACCCGTACCAGGTGGCGGAGATCACGGTCAGGTCGGCGTCGGGAACCGTGCTGGGGAAGGTGCGGGCCACCGTGCCAACCTCCGACGAGCTCGACTGCGCGAAGTGCCACGGCCCGGGCTCCTTCGCCGACGTCCTCGCCAAGCACGACGCCGCCCACGGGACAGCGCTCGCCACGCAGAAGCCGGTCCTTTGCGCGAAGTGTCACGCGAGCCCCGCCCTGGGCCAGCTCACGCGCATCGGCGGGGTCCCCTTCCTCTCCGAGGCGGTGCACTCCTTCCACGCCGGTGTGCAAAGCCCGCCGGCCTGCTACGACTGCCATCCGGGCGCGAAGACGCAGTGCAGCCGGAGCCTCGCTCACACCGCGCCGGATGGGAACTGCACGAGCTGCCACGGCCCGCTGGCCGAGGTGGGCGGTTCCATTGGCAATGGCGCGCGGGTTCCCTGGGTGGGCGAGCCCGCCTGCGCCGATTGCCACGCGGGGGTTGCCGAGGTCGCGACGGGCGCGACGCTCTACCGGAGCGCGCGCGGCCACGGTGGGGTGCGCTGCGCCGGCTGCCACGGCAGCCCGCACGCGATGGTCCCGACTCGCGTCGCGTCCGATCACGCGCAGTCGCTGCAGTACCAGGGCGCCGCGAAGAGCCTGGGAAGCTGCGGCGCCTGCCACGACAGCTCGCGTGGACGCGGCAGCGCCGAGTTCGGGGAGGAGCACGGTGGCGCGGGAGAGACGCCCTCGGCCTGCAATGTCTGCCACACCGCCGTCTCGGCCGCGACGGCGAGCTGGCCACACGCGTTCCAGTGGAAGGCGCGGTGAAGGTCAGCTCCTGCGCTTCTCCAGAATTTCCAGCGCGACGAGGGCCCACAGCGAGGCTCTCACCTGCGCGGCAGGCTTGCGCGCGAGGGTCACGAGCTCGGCCACGGTCCGGGTACCGTTCACGCGCGAGAGCAGCTGCGCCTCCCAGGACTCGAGCTCCACCTCGTGCAGGCCGTAGGCCGGCTGCTGCGTCGGCATGAGGCGGTCCTCGTCCGAGAGGAGCCGCGCCAGGCGCTCCGGCCGGTAGAGCTTCTTCACCCCGCGCGAGATGAGGCGCGAGGGCTGGAGCTCCACCTTGGTCGTCTCGAGCGCGGCGCGATCGGCGAAGTGGAGCCGGTACTGTCCTTCCTCCCAGGCGAAGAGCGAGTACGCGATCGCCTTCACGCGCTGGGCGAGGTAGTAGAGCTTCTCGGTCTCCTTGAGGATGCCCATCTCGACCAGCACCTCGCCGGCGCGGCGCCCCATCTTCTGGGCCGCCGCCGTGCACAGCTCGAGCTGCGGCGCGGTGAGCTTCCCGACTCGCACGAGGAACGGGCCGAAGCGGTCGGCCACCAGGTTCGAGATCGCATAGCAGGGCCGGCCCTGCTGGAAGAAGATGGCCTTCTTCACCCTGCCGCGGTGGACGGCCAGCTCGCCGGTCTGCTGCGCCAGCCAGAACGCGGTGACGAGCTCGGGCAGGTTGTCGCGCAGCTCTCCCTCGTCGGGTGGTCCCGTTCGAGGCGGCTGGACGGGGGGCGCCGGTGTGCCCGCGCCGGGCGCGATGCGTCTCGCCTGCAGCGCTTCCCCGAGCATGACCGCCGACACCGTGCCTGCCTCGTTCACCTCCACCTTGCCGGTGAGCTCGAAGGCGTCGACCGGCTCATCGGCCTCGACGGCCACCTCCACGTCGAAGTCGTCGCTACCACCGGGCGGGGGGGCCTTCTCCACGCGGGCCGTGGGCTCGACGCGGGCCGGCGGCTCGGGTGGCAGCAGCCCTCGGATGGCCTCGAGGAGCTTCTTCGCCTCGAACGGCTTCTCGAAGTACCCAGCCGCCCCGTGCTGGATGCGCGCCTCCGAGGCGGCACGCCCTCCCTTGAAGACGCCGGTCATGAAGACGAACGGGATCCCCGCCTTCTTGAGGGCGGCCCCGACGTCGTAGCCGATCATGTCGGGGAGAAGCACGTCGACGATCGCCACCGCCGGCTTGTCGCGCGGGATGGCCTCGAGCGCGGCCTTGCCTCGCCCGCAGGTGACGGCCTGCCAGCCCTCGCCCTCCAGGAGGCGCGCCAGGAGCCTGAGTAGCTCCTGGTTGTCGTCCACGAGCAGGATCTTGTGCGGGCGCCCCATGTCTGGGTGTCACCATATCCGGGGACGCCGAGCGCGATCAACGAGAGGAACACCGGCGCGGGTCACGAGATGCGCTGCGGGCGCCGGATCGGCGCTGTCGCCCTACCTTTGGTTGGCACTACTACATTGCGCGCCTGCGCGCCCCCTATTCGCCGAGGTAAGCCTTGCGCACTTCCGGGGAGGCGAGCAGCTCCTGACCGGTGCCCTTCATCACGACCTCGCCCGTCTCGAGCACGTAGGCCTGGTGCGCGATCTGCAGCGCCTTGTGGGCGTTCTGCTCCACGAGCAGGAGCGACACGCCGGACTGGGAGACCTCCCTCAGCACCTGGAAGATGCGCTCCACGATCTGCGGTGCGAGCCCGAGCGATGGCTCGTCGAGGAGCAGGAGCTGGGGCCGGCTCATGAGGGAGCGCGCCACCGCCAGCATCTGCTGCTCGCCGCCGGAGAGCGTCCCGGCAACCTGGTCGACGCGCTCCTTCAGGATGGGGAAGAGCTGGAAGGACCGCTCGAGGTCGGAGCGGATGCCGTCCCCGTCCTTGCGGAGGAAGGCGCCGAGCTCCAGGTTCTCCCGCACGGTGAGGTTCAGGAAGATGCCCCGCCCCTCCGGCGCATGCGCGAGGCCCCGGGCGACGATCTCGTGCGGCTGGAGCCGCGTCAGCTCCTCGCCCCGGAAGCGCACCGAGCCCGACGTGACGCGGAGCATGCGGGTGATGGCGCGCAGCGTGGTGGTCTTGCCGGCGCCGTTGGCGCCGATGAGGGCGACCACCTTGCCGTCCGGCACCTCGAGCGAGATCCCGCGCAAGGCGTGGATGGCGCCGTAGTGGACCTGGAGATCCTTCACCGTCAGGACGGACCCGGACTCGCTCTCGCTCATAGGGCGCGTCACGCTCCCCCCACCGGGACCTGGATGTGCTTCTCCTCGAGGTAGGAGTCGCCCAGGTACGCCTCGATCACCTTGGGATCCTTGCGCACCTGCTCCGGGGTGCCGCGAGAGATGGTGACGCCGTGATCGAGCACGATCAGGCGCTCGGAGACCCCCATCACCACCCGCATGTCGTGCTCGATGACGAGGATGGCGAGGCTGAACAGGTCGCGGATCTTGCGGATGAGCTCGAGGAGCGCGACCTTCTCGGACGCGTTCATCCCCGCGGCGGGCTCGTCGAGGCAGAGCAGCTTGGGCCCGGTGGCGAGCGCGCGGGCTATCTCGAGGCGCCGCTGCTCGCCGTAGGGCAGGTTCCTGGCGAGGGAGTCCCGCCGGTGGGAGAGCCCCATCACCTCGAGGAACTCCTGCGCGCGCTTCGTGATGCGCTCCTCGTCCGACAGGAACGCGGCGGTGCGCAGGAGCGAGGCAGCGAAGCCGGCCTTGTGGCCGTGGTGGCAGGCGACGCGGACGTTGTCGATCGCGCTGAGCTGCTTGAAGAGCCGGATGTTCTGGAAGGTCCGGGCGATGCCCTTCATGCAGATCTGGTGCGGTCGCTGGCCGTTCACGCGCTCGCCGCAGAGCATGACGTCGCCCGAGCTGGGCGGGTAGACGCCGGTGATGGCGTTGAAGGCGGTGGTCTTGCCGGCGCCGTTCGGCCCGATCATGCCCACGAGCTCCCCGGGGAGGAGCGTGAGGTCGAAGTCGGCGAGGGCTCTGAGCCCTCCGAACTGCATGTTGACCTTCTTCGCGTCGAGGACAGGTACAGGCTGGGTCACGGCGTGCCTCCCGCCGCGGGCTCGGCGCGGCGGCGAAGGAACTTCGGCAGGAGGTCCCAGATCTCCTTCGTCCCGAAGAGGCCGGTGGGGCGAGCCAGCATGAGGACGATGAGCAGGAGCGCGTAGAGCACCATGCGGTACTCGGCGAACTCGCGCAGCCCCTCGAGCGCGATGCGGAGACCCAGCGCGGCGATGACGGAGCCCGTGATGGAGCCGAGGCCGCCCAGCACCACCATCACCACCACCTCGAACGACTTGATGAAGGTGAACGACTTCGGCGTGCAGAGCTGGAGCAGATGGACGAGCAGCCCACCCCCCAGCCCGGCGAAGGCGGAGGCGATGACGAAGGCGCGCACCTTGTAGCCGGTGGTGTCGACGCCCATCGCCTCGGCGGCGACCTCGTCCTCGCGGATGGCGAGCAGGGCGCGGCCGTGCGTCGAGCTCACGAGCCGCTTGGCCATCACCACCGTGGCCAGCACCCCCATGCCGACCCAGGTGACGTTCGTGAGCGGCGGGAGGCCCGAGATCCCGGTGGCCTGCCCGAGGAACCGGGTGTTCTCGATGATGACGCGGATGATCTCGTTGAAGCCGAGCGTCACGATGGCGAGGTAGTCGCCGCGAAGTCGCAGCGAGGGGATGCCCACGAGGAGCCCGGCGATGGCAGCGGCGATCATGCCGGCCACGAGCGCGAAGAAGAAGATGACCTGATCGGAGACGCCGACCGGGAGCCCCGCGATCTGCACGTCGCGCAGCGCCATCGTGATCTTGGTGGCCGTGTAGGCCCCGACGGCCATGAAGCCCGCGTGGCCGATGGAGAACTGTCCGGTGAAGCCGTTCACCACGTTGAGCGAGACGGCCAGGATGACGTCTATGCCGGCCACCATCAGGATGATCGCCCAGGTGCCGGAGAGCCCGTTCGAGACCAGCCACAACACGATGACGCCGACGAGGAAGGGGAAGATCGACTGGGCGAAGAGGAGCAGGGCTCTCATCAGACCTTCTCCGGTCGGAAGGTTCCGAAGAGCCCGGCCGGGCGGACCAGCAAGACGAAGATGAGCAGCGCGAAGGCGATGCCGTCCCGGTACGAGGACACCAGGTAGCCGGAGACGTACTCCTCCGCGAGCCCGAGCACGAGCCCGCCGACCATCGCACCGGGGACGTTCCCGATCCCGCCGAAGACCGCGGCGACGAAGGCTTTGACTCCCAGGATAAGCCCCATGAGCGGGTCGATGCGCGGTCGCGAGCCGGCGAAGAGCAAGGCCG
>Ga0299915_10002311_pt1 | contig 13936 bp, 14 predicted proteins | sample RVTome_13_FD_200263 | JGI IMG/M metagenome (GOLD analysis project Ga0299915, IMG submission 200263) | Soil microbial communities from uranium-contaminated site in the Upper Colorado River Basin, Wyoming, United States - RVT92D227 (version 2) ...
TATAGAAAGCTGATAAATGCCGTCGTTCTCCGGTATGTACTAGCGGCTATTGTTTATGGCTTAATTTTCTTCGTTACAGCGGGCACTATCCGCTACTGGGAAGCATGGGTTTATATGGGAATACTTTTTATCCCCATGCTTTTCGTTTTCATATATTTACTGAAGAACAATCCCGAGCTTCTGGAACGTCGCCTGAGAATCAGAGAAACTCAGAAGCCTCAAAAACTGATTATCGTGCTGTCTATATTCGCTTTCCTCTTAGCCTTTATTATCCCCGGTTTAGACCATCGTTTCGGCTGGTCCACCGTACCTGTGGCAGTCGTTATAATTGCCGACATCATCGCTTTAGCAGGCTATTCGATTTTCTTTCTGGTGATAAAAGAGAATGAATACGCCTCCAGAGTTATTGAAGTGGAGAAGGACCAGAAAGTCATATCCACCGGCCCTTATGCCGTTGTTCGCCATCCGATGTATCTGGGAGCATCATTAATGTATCTGCTCAGCCCGATTGCGCTTGGCTCATTCTGGGCGGTCATTGCTTTCCTGCCGCTGCCCGTCTTACTTGTACTCAGGATATTCAATGAGGAACAGGTACTGGCAAAGGAACTGCCGGGTTACAAGGCCTATATGAAGAAAGTGAAATACAGGCTGATCCCGTTTATTTGGTAACGCCTCTATCCGCCAGCGCCCCTCCCACCACCGAAATCGCCACGGGGCTACGCCCCTCGCGATGACAAAAAGAATAAAAACTTCTCCCTTTACGAAAGGGAGATTGAGAGGGATTTTAAATCCCCCTATTCCCCCTTTTTCTAAAGGGGGGAAAACCGCTATCCTATTGACAATCGCACATATGTTCTAGTATAATGGCGTCCCCTTTGGATGTGAGGGCGTGATGTCCAGACTCATTAATGAACCTGTAACCGTGCATTTAGGCAAAGATTCCCTGCCCACAGCCTTTATCTGGCGGCGCCGGCTTTACCGGATTACCGACGTACTTTCCTGGTGGCGCGAGCCGTCAACGTGGTGGCACGGCGAGCCGATAAAATTTTTAATCCGCGTCACCGCCGTCAACAAAGCTGCCGGTATTTATGAGCTTTCCCGGCTCAATTCGCACTGGTCCCTCGATAGACTGCTCGACTGAGGCTTGCCATGGGGTTCATACATCTGCATGTCCATTCACCATACAGCTTTCTCGACGGGGCTTCCACGCTGGACAGGCTCCTGGAGAAAGCCGCGAAACTTAACATGCCTGCCATGGCGCTTACCGACCATAACCGACTGACCGGCGCCGTCAGGTTTTACGATAAAGCCAAGGCGCTGGGCATAAAACCGATAATAGGCGCCGAAATCGATCTGGAGAACGGCCACCACCTGACGCTGCTGTGTAAGGACGGCACCGGCTATTCCAATCTGTGCCGGCTACTGACCGCAGCACATTTATCCAACCCCGACCGCGAGCCTGCCGCCACCGACGACATGCTGATTAAAAATCACGAAGGGCTGATGGCACTGTCCGGCTGTAACAAGGGCAAAATACCGTCACTCATCCAAGCCGGGCATACCGAACAGGCAAGGCAGACCGCCGGCTTCTACAAAGAGGTATTTGGAGACGATTTCTTTATCGAGCTGACGCGCTATCCCGCCAAAGACGGTGGAGCGCTCGACTACCGGCTGGCTGAACTCGCCGCGGAGCAGGGCATACCCATGGTAGCCACCAACAATGTCCATTACGCCAGCATGAAGGATTACAAAATCAAGGAGCTGCTCAACGCCATAGACCAGAATATCACCGTGTCCCAGCTAGCCGGCTACCGGACCGTGGAGCAGTACCTGAAGTCGCCCAGGGAGATGACAAAGCTGTTCCACGATTTCCCGGATGCCGTGGCCATGACCGAAGAAATTGCCTCCCGATGCAATCTGGAGATGGAGCTGGGCAAGCCTCATTTTCCGCGGTTTGAAATCCCCCAAGGCGAAAACAGCTCCAGCTTTCTATCTAAACTGGCTTACGACGGGGCCCGCCGTAAGTATCCGGCGTTGACCGAACACGTTACCGACCGGCTGGAGATGGAGCTGGATACAATCAAGCAGCTCGGCTTCGGCGAATATTTCCTGGTTGTCTGGGACATCATGCGCCGGGCGAAGGAACGGGGCATAAGATGCCAGGCCAGGGGCAGCGCCGTCGACAGCCTGGTGGTATATGCGCTCGATATCAGCAACGTCGACCCCATCGAGCATAACCTGCTCTTTGAAAGGTTCATGCATCCTCTGAGGCACGAGCCGCCGGATATCGACCTGGACGTCGACCGTGAGCGCAGAGACGAAGTGCGGGACTATATCTACCAGAAGTACGGCGCCGATAATGTCTCCTGCGTCAGCACCATAAACACCTACCAGGCACGCGGCGCCATACGCGACGCCGGCAAAGCCATGGGCCTGCCCAAAAGCTTGATCGAGGAGTTGTGCCACGGCATACATTATCTATCCGTGGAAGACCTGGTTGAAAACGCTGCCGTACTGCCCGAGCTAAGGGGCAACACCCTCTACAAAGCTCCGTATATCGATAAATTCCTTAAACTGTGCGCTGCCATAGATAACCTTCCCAAGCATCTTTCGGTGCATCTCGGCGGACTGCTTATCGGCGAGAGGAAGCTGTGCGAAGTTGTACCGCTGGAGCGCTCCAGCGGCGGCGACATAATCAGCCAGTACGATAAAGATGACGTCGAGAGGTTGGGGCTGGTAAAGATAGACCTGCTGGCGCTGCCCACGCTTACCGTTATCGAAGATACCGTGGCAGCAGTCAGGTCGAACCACGAAATCGACATCGATATAGACAGCATTCCCAGGAACGACCCCGAAGCCTTTGCCATGCTCAGAGACGGCAAGACCATCGGCACCTTTCAGCTCGAGTCGCCGGCGCAGCGGGAAATGGCGGGGCGGCTTTTACACGACTGCTTCGAAGATATCATCGTCTCCATATCGCTGGTACGTCCCGGCCCGCTCAAGTCGAACATGGACAAAGACTACCTGCCGAGGCGGCACGGCACAGCGCCGGTGGCTTACCTGCATCCGAAGCTCAAAGACGCGCTCAGCGAAACGCTGGGGGTTATACTGTACCAGGAGCAGGTGCTCAAGGTGGCGCATGATTTAGCCGGGCTGAGCTATGCCGAGGCTGATGGTTTCAGAAGGGCGATGACGCATGACCGGACCGATGACGAGATGAACAAGATGAGAGAAGGTTTCATCGCCAGCTCGCTAAAAAACGGCGTCAAGAGGCAGATAGCGGAAAAGGTTTTCGAGCAACTGTCAGCCTTTGCCGCCTACGGTTTTTGTAAAGCTCACGCCGTTGCCTACGCCATCACCGCGTATCAGACGCTGTGGTTGAAACGCCACTATCCAGCCGAATATTTCGCTGCGGTGTTATCCAACCAGCCTATGGGATATTATCCGTCGCGTGTGCTTATCGCCGAAGCCAGAAGGTCCGGTGTCAACGTATTGCCCCTGGATGTCAATAATTCTATCGACCGCTTTACGGCTAAAAACGGCGCCATCAGGATAGGTCTTGCGCAGTTAAAGGGCATATCGGGAGACGAGATTAAATCGATACTTAATGAACGAAGAGCCGGAGAATTTTCCTCGCTGAGAGATTTCGTACTGAGAACGAATACCAGCCAGCCGTCGCTGGAGAGCCTGGTAAAGGTCGGGGCTTGCGATGCTTTCGGCAGCCGGAAAGAGATGCTGCTGCAAATTCCAAAGCTACTCTCCTTGAGGCAGAAAGTGAAGCAAAGCCCCAGGCTCTTTGAGCTGGCAGAGTCGAAGTACGGCACTGCAGACGAAAGCTCTGAAATGGATGAGGTGTTAAATAAAATGCTGGCTGAGCGCGAGCTGCTGTCGCTCGACCTTTCGGCGCATCCCTTCGATTTCATTAAGCTTGACGATGAGATTGTCAGGATGAAAGACCTGGCTGCTATAGCCACCGGAAAACGGGTGACCATCGCCGGGTCGGTCATACGCTATCAGACGCCGCCGACAAGAAACGGCAACAGGGTGGTATATATCATCATGGAGGACGGGACGGGTATCGTCGATGTCACGGTGTTCAAGGATGTACAGGAAAAGTGCGGTCAGGTACTGTTTCGGGAAGGCTGGCTGATGGTGAAAGGCACGGTGCAGCGAAGAGGTCCGAAGTCCCTGTCGATTATTGCCAATGAACTATCAGGCTTGTCATCCCTGGTGTCATTGCGAGCCGAAGGCGTGGCAATCTCCAAAAATATCAAAAGTTAAAAAGACTTTATTCTGAGCCCATTCTGTCATTCTGAGCACAGCGAAGAATCTCATCATTTCCACCCACTTCCGAGATTCTTCGTTCACTTCGTTCCCTCAGAATGACCTATAGAGGCGTGACCCATTTTTGACTTTTGATCTGTATCTTTAACTTTTGGTTTTTAACTTTTAACTTATTTGAAAATCCCCCTTTTCCTAAGGGGGAAAGGGCTTCTCCCTTTCGTAAAGGGAGATTGAGAGGGATTTTTATATTTCACCCTCACCCTGACCCTCTCCCATCAAGGGAGAGGGAATAGGGAAATAAATTCTCTCTCCCCAAATGTGGACTTAATAAATATCCTCCCTCCCCTGGCGGGAGGGAGTTAGAGGGAGGGGAAAACAAAGTCAAAAATCAAAATGGCAGATAAAAATGCAAAATGAAATGGGGTAGCCTAGAGCATCTGCTCTAGGCAGGATTGGAGCGGATGCTCCAATCTACCCGAGTCGAAGATTATTGCCAGGTATAAACTATATCGGTATAATAATAATTACGCGGGGTGATTCAAAGGTAAAGGAGAAACTATGCGAATCTTATTGATTATCGGTCTTATACTTCTAGCCTTATGGCTGCTGGGTTTGTTAGTTATCCCCGGGTTGGGCTGGCTGCTGCATATAGCGCTAATAATTGCCGTTATACTGCTGATTATCTGGCTGCTGCGAAGAGTTTTTCATCTCTTTTAGACAGCCTGGAATCCTTAAATAATATGTCGGCAAATTAGCTAACGGCTCCGCTTTTTCCTCTTGAATTTCCCGTACAGTTCAAGAATAAGAATATTTAAAGAAATCGACAAAACGAGAGGTATAAGTAGCAGCCATAAGTTCTTGTATATATCGATGCCGAAATACTGGCAGGCAAAAACGAGAATAAAGGCGAATAATACGCCTAACGCCGCACAGCCTACTGCAAAATAGATAAGCTCCAGTATAAAACTATCCCGTCCGCTCATTTTTTAGGCCTGCTCCTCATTTCCAGGTTTACATGCATTACCTTGGCTATAAAAAGGAAGACCAGCGCCGATAGATAAGTCCACATGAGAAAGGCGATAAGAGCGCCTATGGAACCGTAGACCAGATTATACGGATTGAAAACTCTGAGATAAACTAAAAATATTATCTTGGTAATTTCAAAGCAAATAGCAGCCGCCAGAGCGCCCAGCCATATATCCTTCCATTTCGGTCGTACGCTGGGTATGAATTTGTAAAGCAAAAGAAAGACTATGAAAGCAAGCGCGGTAGCCAGGATGTTTGCCAGCAGACGCTCCAGCAGGTCGCCGCGCACCGTTTCGGCTCCCGGCACCGGGATGCCTTGCTCGGAGACGGTACTCAGAAATACCGTTATCAAGACCGATAGAAACAGAAGAATGGCGGCGCCGACCATCATTATCAGGTTGATAAGCTGGCCCTTCAGCAGGGGCAGAGGTTTGCGTATACCCCAGGCTGTGTTCAATGAGGCTCTTATGGAATTGAAAAAAGCGATGCCGCCCCAAATCAGCCCGATAAAAGCCAGCACGCCGATGGCACCGCGGGCAGCGGCAACGCCGGTTACGGTGCTGGAAATCAACTGTCGGGAGACCGGTAGAAGATATCCGATACCTCGAATTATTTCATCCTGCGTATACGGTGATGCAGCAAAAGAGCCCGCTATATAAACTACCGCCAGAGCCAGCGGAAATATCGATAAAAGTAGATTGAACGAAACAGAGGCCGCCAGGAGACTGCCGTTATCAGCACCGAACTCCTTTAATGACTCCTTTAATAGCGGTATTATTCTGTTTTTCACAGGCTTGCCCCGGGATTATTATAGCACCCCTTGTCACAGTCGTCAGGATAAAATATGCCCGAAAGTATTTGCAAATACTTAACATGTATGTGACAATCAATAGCAATAAAGTCAAAAGGGGGCACTATTATGATAGAAGTTGGTAGCCGGGCTCCTGAGTTCACGCTAAAGGACCAGTATGGCAAAGCCGCGACGCTTTCCTCTCTTAAAGGTAAGAGGATTTTACTCTCATTCAGACCGCTGGCCTGGACGCCTGTCTGAAGCGACCAGATGGTGTCTCTGGAAGAGCACTTCGACCAATTCGACAAATTGAATACGGTAGCCTTTGGTGTTGGCGTTGATTCAGTGCCCTCGAACAAGGCGTGGGCAAAATCACTTAACATTGAGAGAACCAGATTGCTGGCTGATTTCTGGCCTCAGGGAGAGGTGGCAAGGCTATATGGCGTGTTCCGGGACAAAGACGGTTTTTCGGAGAGGGCAAACATATTGATTGACGAGAACCAGGTAGTAGTATTTACCAAGTTGTATCCTATCGCCCAGTTACCGGATACTGAGGAGATAGTAAAGCTTTTGGAAGCCTGACCAACCGCAGTAACTTACACAACGTCCTGGCGAGGATGTTGGGGCACTCCCTCCAGGGTTCAATAATCATTTAGTACTACAAAATATTCAGTACTACTGCATATTATAAATCGGTACTTAATCGTTATTCCCTTCACACTATACCGATGATAAACTGAAGCCTGGAATATTTAAGGAGACAACTATGGATATTATGGAATGCGAACAATCAATAACATGGGAACCGAAGGAGATAGTTGAGCTCGGCAACGGCTGCAAAATGGGAATAACAAGCGATGACGGTTACTATATTGTCTTATCGCCAAGTCATGAGGGTTCGTGGAAACCTTCTAACTGGATCCCTCCAATGGTGGCAAAACGGTTAGGTGAACTGGCTTCTTTCCAGATTGCAATAGCTAACGCGTTTCAGTAATAAATCGTTACTTGCCGAAAAGCGCGTCCCAAAATGGAACCGTTTCGCTCTTGTACACTGTTCTCTGCTTTTCAACCTGGTAGGGAACTTGATACGCTACTTGCTTTTCTGTGGTGACTGTCTTGGATCCCATTACCTCATCTGTCCATATCAGTTTGACGCTTCTTATGGCATAAGCATCCCAGGTGGTGGCAAGTATACCAAATTCTCTTACAACATTAGCATCAAATACTATCTGGTTTACTCCGGAGCCCAGCTGTACCTCACCCAGCAGGGGCGCCGTGCTAAGCACGGTATTAAGGTTGTTTAACCAGCTAATCTCTGAAGGCTGGTAGAATAATTTCTTATATGGCGTTGGCCGCGGCGGAATGGCACCTGTTCGGGAAAGGTCGTAGACTCTGACTACACCGCTCTGCTCCTGTGCACGTTGCGACAGGGTAATTTGTACCTGATTTTTGGAATGAGATGATTCAATCAGGTAGTCATAATAATAGGTGCCGCCTGAGCCCCCGAATCCGGGGATAAGTACATCGGTGTACCATTTCACCAGAGGATTCAGATAGCTTGTACCCTGCTTAGAGCTTATTACGGTATTTACCGTCTCCGTAACGGTTTCGGTCCGGTACTCGGTTTTGTATTCGGTTTCGTAATAAGTCTCCAATACCGGAACCTGTCTGGTCACACACGACGTCACCAACAACAGCGAAATCACAATAACCGCAAAAAACATTATCTCTAACTTTCTCATCTGTCTGCTCCTCCAGAGGTGTCTACTTTTTAGGATACGTCGATTGCGAACGGTTGTCAAACGTCAAAAAGGTGATGCTGAAAAAGCAGCAGGGTATTCGTAAATACATATCATCGGACACTAGGGTATAATGGTGCCGTCTGGCTGCAATTGCAGTATATGACATATATTTAGGAGGTGTAAATTGAAGAAGTTAATTCCATTACTTTTACTGGCGGTAATGCTTATGGCCGGCTGCGATTTAGCCGGGATTAACTTAACCACTACAACCCAATCGGCGGCAATAAACTCGTTTGGCGCCAGTCCACCAAGCGTTGCCGCCGGCGAGTCTTCCACACTTAGCTGGAGTGTTGCCGGGGCAACTACGGTAAGTATAGACCAGGGGATAGGAAATGTGGCTTTGAACGGGAGCAGAGCCGTAATGCCGGGCGCGACCACTGTCTACACGCTGACAGCTACCAACGCCGCTGGCGTTAGCGTTACAGCTACGGCTCAGGTCATGGTAACCGGGCCGTCAACACCGACGACACCAACGACACCCCCGATAACTTACGGCCTCCCCGTCATCAATTATTTTACAGCCAGCCCGTCTGAAATATACGCCGGTAGTTCGACTATTTTAAGCTGGGATGTGACCAATGCCACGTCAGCCAGCATCGACCACGGAGTAGGTACCGTCAGCATCTCAGGGAACAAATTAGTGTCACCGGGGACGACTACCGTTTACACCCTGACGGCAACTAATGCATCTGGATATTACACCAGGGCTGTTACCGTTTATGTTTCCGGAGCGCCTCTGCCGCCGTCGTTCGCTGTTACCAATGTCTATGTAAGCGCTGACCCTCCGTTTTTCACTGGCGCCTGTCCCACGACCGCGAATTTTTACGCTACTATCACGGCTAATGGACCCGGTACGGTCACGTACAACTGGGAGAGAAGCGACGGCGCGCTTTCTAGGATTGCCAGCCTAACATTTGGAGGACCCGGTTCCGAGATAGTCAATACCTCGTGGCCATTGGATGAAACGGGTTCGTACTGGAAACGCGTACACATCTTCACACCCAATGAGATAGTTTCTAACCAGGCTAGTTTTACGCTGAGCTGCGCTTCGGCTCCAGGCGGAATTTGGGCGGGAACCTGGGAAACTACTTACGGTACGATGGTTCTTACTCAAACAGGAAGTAATGTATCCGGCACTTATGAGCACAGTAACGGGATTATCACAGGTACCGTTTCAGGCAGTGTTCTGTATGGGACCTGGTCTGAGGCGCCAACCTACAGCCCGCCTAATGACGCCGGTGATGTGCAACTAACGATTTCGCCTACAGGTACTACCTTCACCGGGTCCTGGAGATACGGGTCTTCCGGTGGTTGGTCCGGGTCTTGGACAGGTACCACAATCTTTTAAGCCGGCAATCACACCATAAAGAGATATATTTTTAAATACGGGTTTGAACAATCCTCTGCAAATTGGATGTAAGGCAACAGCAGCAGAAGTAGAGCGCGTCATGCCAGGTGATGATGCGGTAAAGGAACCCATGCTTGTTAATACTCTGGCTATCACAGTCGAGACTGGTGCTACTGAGATTTGGCCATGGCTCGTTCAGATGGGATATCAACGAGGTGGGATGTACAGTTATGACTGGATAGATCGACTTCTAGGTATTTTGGATCGTCCGAGCGCTGCCCGAATCATCCCCGAGTTCCAGCACCTCTCAGTTGGTGATGTTATCCCGATGGGGAAGCCACCTAGTTGGCCAGTGAAGGCCATTGAGCCTAATCGGTTGCTCCTTATTGTCATCAGGGAATCAGGCGTTGAGGTCAGTTGGTGTTTTATGCTAGATGAGATTAGCGATAGGCAAACGCGCCTGGTTCTTCGGATTAGGTACAATGTAGCTATGACGCCATTATCGCGTGTTGCCTTTGCAGTAATTTATCCGGGCCAGTTCTTGATGGTGCGTAAGATGCTGCTCGGCATAAAACAGCGAGCAGAATCTATTTCAAAGCGAGACAATTAAACTGTAGATATCACGCACGGTTCCATTGGCTCTGCCAGTGCCAGCCTATTCTCCATTTCATCCCAAGCTGGTTCACAGAGCTGATAAATCACCGGGACTCGTTCCTTCTAGGTCATTTATCAATTCGGCGTGTGGCCTATGCTGATGACCGCCTGCGGGATATGTGACGTGGGTATACCTGTGGCGTTTTGAATAGCCTGCTGCTCCATCGGTATCTACTTTTCAGAATACGTCTATCAGATATGGTTGTCAAACAGAAAATAAAGCAAGTGGTAAAAGGACTAGGACCTTCTGGAACGCATACAGTTGTATATTAAGGTATAATGATGCCGCAACTCGTCACCGCAGTCCCAGTTTGTTAGTAATTCTTCAGGAGGTGGAAATGAAGAAATTAATTCCTCTGGTTGTTCTGGTGCTGCTACTACTTACGGCCGGCTGTGATTTAGCCGGGATTAACTTAACCACTACAACTCAATCGGCGGCAATAAACTCGTTTGGTGCCAGTCCACCAAGCGTTGCCGCCGGCGAGTCTTCCACACTTAGCTGGAGTGTTGCCGGGGCAACTACGGTCAATATCGACCAGGGTGTAGGTAATGTGGCTTTGTCTGGCAGCAGAGTCGTAATGCCGACAGCTACCACGGTCTATACCCTGACGGCAACCACCGCCGCTGGCGTTAGCGTTACAGCTACGGCTCAGGTCATGGTAACCGGGTCGTCAACACCATCGACTCCAACGACGCCTCCGACTTACGGCCTTCCCGTCATCAATTATTTTACAGCCAGCCCGTCTGAAATATACGCCGGTAGTTCGACTATTTTAAGCTGGGATGTGACCAATGCCACATCAGCAAGTATCGACCACGGAGTAGGTACCGTCAGCATCTCCGGGAATAAATTAGTGTCACCGGGAACGACTACCGTTTACACCTTGACAGCGGCCAATACAACTGGATATTACACCAGGGCAGTTACCGTTTATGTTTCCGGAGTGCCATCACCGCCATTGTTCTCCGTTAGCGGGGTCATTGCCAGCGTTAATCCATCAATTATCAGCGGTCCCTGCCCCATCGATATTTATTCGGAAGCAGTCATTACGGTTAACGGAGCAGGCACGGTTACCTATCGCTGGGAAGACAGTGAGGGTGGAATTAAGCCGACGGAAAATGTTTACTTCTCAAGTGCAGGCTCGCAGTCGGTGGGCACCTGGTGGCCGGTAGGTCTGTCGGGCACCTTCTGGGTACGCCTCCATGTTCTCACGCCCAACGAGACTTTATCGAACCAGGCCAGCTTCACGTTGAACTGCGGTTCCGCTCAAACCGGTGGCTGGGCCGGGACCTGGGACTCTAATTGGGGGACCCTGGTCCTTACTCAAACAGGTGATTCTTTATCCGGCACTTATACCTGGGACAACGGGCAGATCGATGGTCAGATTTCGGGTAACTCGTTTTGGGGTATCTGGTCGGAGGCACCGTCCTACAGCCCACCCGACGATGCCGGCGAGGTTCAATGGACACTTTCAGCCGACGGCAATTCATTTACGGGTCAGTGGAGATACGGACTTTCCGGCGACTGGGATGGGACCTGGTCGGGTACAAAACCGCCTTAGTCGATTACTAAAACTGGTGCTCCCCCAAGCTGACGACCACCTGCGGGATATGTGACGATGATATACCCGTGGCTTTTTGTATAGCTTCTTGCTCGCTAGAGGTTAACTTGGTCTTGAAGTGGCAGCCCAAATCCATGGCTGTTGCCTGCATGAGCATATTACCGGCCACGAAACCCGCTTCCAGCTGGGCGAACTCCTGCCCTGCAGAAGAAGACTTCAGGCAAAGCACTACATAACACGGCGCCTGACTCAAACCATTGACCGCAGTTCGCAGGCTGCTTCTGACATCGCCGGAACCTATCCGCTCCAGCCTGTGGTCGCGAGTGGTCTGGTCGTTATCGGGATTTCTATTATGGTAGCGATAAACTCCGTTTTCGTTTACCAGATAAATGGTTCCGGTTAAAAAATATATGGCCATGGCTGAAGGAACTGTTAAGCCCGCCCTGCCGTTCGAACTGTAGTGAGGAGTGCAGCCATATCCCGCCCACAAAATTTGCGAGATTTGTTGCCGGGTTAAATTCGTCTGGTCGAAGCTGCTGGTGTATTGTAAATCAGCCAGCACCGTCTCAAGCGCTTTATCACCTGTGGTTTTTGGGTCAGGCAGCCACCCGTCCTCACCCTCCGGTAAGGAACAATGCGCAGCCACTTCGGTGGTTAGTTCCCTAACGTCCTGCACTCCGAAATATAGTTTCGACCTCATAGGGCAGTTGGAAACTGAGCCTTCGGCGCTGCCCCAAAGAGAAACAGAAGCCAGTATTGCCGGCATATACGATAGGCCGGCGTCAAAAGCTAGCTCCCGCTCATAACTCATTACAAAAGCACCCCTATCCGCTACGTCATCTGAATACCAGCCAAGTGAGTTTTGGCTCGGGTCATATAAATACGTCGCAGTCGGCGTAGCCACATAAATATTCCTGAAAGTGCCCGTTATTGGAGCCCTTCCGGCAGCCCATAAAATATTGCTTAGCTGCTGGTCGCTGGCAGTACCGGTGGGATTGTGATATGAATACCTGCTGTTTAAGCAAATCTCCACAGATTTTTGGGTGAGTATCGGCTCGGGTAGAGAAATTTCAGATTCCGTGCCCGGTGTAGAAGGCGTTGGCGCCGGCTCGGTTGGACCTGGAGCCGACGGTGTAATACAACTGCCAAAGACAATCGCAACGATGGCCAGAAGCGAGACCAATAGCGCTTTTTTCATTTTCGTGTCTCCTATGGGCAAGCATTTCAGTATAGCAAGAGTCCTTTGTTGTATCAATAAACATACAAGATGCATGCATTGTTTGCTAAAAAGCATAGGGTCTTGACAGTTTCCAGCAGGTGTGATACTTTCATAGAATACAACCTAAAAAATATAAAGGAGGTTTAAATATGGCTAAAGGCAAGACTAACATTCTCAGTATGGTCGGGTTCTGGGCTTTCATCATCGGTCTGCTACTTGCCGTGGTAGCGGGCATACTAATGCCCCAAAATCAAATTGTCATCATTGTTCTTATAATCTTGGGTCTCATCATCGGTTTCCTGAATATCACGGCGAAGGAGATACTGCTCTTTTTGGCGGCAACTATCGCATTAATTGTCGTTGGAAACGTGTTTGCGCCGCTGAAGACGTTAATGATAGGCGCTATTTTAGGCAGTATACTCAGCTATGTGGCAACACTGATGGCGCCGGCTGCTATAGTTGCGGCTGTTAAAGCACTGTGGGCTGTTGGCAAACCTGGAGATTAGTTTACGCATAAGCACATAATCTTAAGGATATCTCAGAATCATAATACCGTTAATTCCACATAGTTGACCGAAGAATCACGGCTTCGGATATTAAAGGTGCGCCTGTATATGGATGCAAGCGCACCTTAACTTTATTTTATTTCTAATGCTATACAGGTGTTTTTGGTTTCAGCTACTGGATTTGAACCAGTGACCAAGGGCTTATGAATCCCCGTTCCTTGCCACCTTAATATCCTCTCCTTGTCTTATTCGAATATTATTGCGGTTATAGATTGGGAAATGTTATAAGTATATGGGCAGGCTAAGCTAATTCTATAGAATTTAATGGCTTTCGCTTATTATGACCGGAAAATGATAACGATTCGCAACAAGTATTTATTCGGATTCTTAGGTCTAATTAATGTACTTGTTACCTTGCAGCTTTTAGCCTTTCTGCCTGCCGCAGTTAAAGCCGATTCTAGCAGTCGCATATATGTTCATACGGCATACGTGGAGCCGGTGTCCGGGCCGGTGGGCACGGAGATCACGGTCACCGGGGCTGGCTTTCGAATTAGTGAGGATGGCATAACCATAACTTATGACGGCGAAATAATTAAGTGCAACATAATAGCTGATACTCTTGGCAACTGGAAAAGTTCTGCGACGATCCCGCCCAGCACTAAAGGACGCCACACAATAGGTGTTTTCGGCAGCGATTTTACTCCTAGAGGAGTTGTACGTGACAGCTATTTTGAAGTGATTCCAA
>Ga0299915_10002312_pt1 | contig 13932 bp, 11 predicted proteins | sample RVTome_13_FD_200263 | JGI IMG/M metagenome (GOLD analysis project Ga0299915, IMG submission 200263) | Soil microbial communities from uranium-contaminated site in the Upper Colorado River Basin, Wyoming, United States - RVT92D227 (version 2) ...
ATCCGATTTGAATACAGCAAGACCAATCGTAGCTGGAGGGCCGAGGGTGGATTGACCGATGTCCGCATCGACCAGGGCAACCTTTAATCCTTGCTGGCAAAGGTTTAAAATTAGAAATTTTGCAAGAGAGCTCTTTCCTGTATCGGTTGCTCCAAGAAGAATTACGATACCCTTTTCTTCTTTCAGAACATCCAAAAGGGCAAACCACTCTTTCGGTGCTGAAATCTCCATAAGGTTAGTAGCTTCCTACAAATGTTCTTATCCTATTGGGACAAAGAAGCGAAGTCAAGGGGAAATCTGCGAGAGGTAAGCATTTTTTCTTCCATGACAACCATGAGACGGTCCCCTCAGCCTCCACTCTCCCATTCGGGGAGAGGATAGGGTGAGAAATGATTGCCAAGCAACGGAAATACGGCGTTGGGGGTGTGAAGGCTCGCACTGTCGGCAGGGCATTTATGAGATTAAGGATTTGACTCTCCATCCACAGCTAATTTGGCTTTGACTTCTTGGTGGGTTAAATGATTGATATACGGCAGGGGAAAACAGGAGTGTTCTTTCTGAAACTTTCGCTTCGCTAATTTTCAGAAAAGGTGTATATTAAACTTGAAAACCAGCAATGAATATCCTCGAGCTAAAATGAATAATTCGTTTGGAGATAGAAAAGCCCATGGAGGGCCAGCCATGGCAACTGACAGACTGAATGTAGTGTTGACAGAATTCCAGGTGTTAAGAAGTGAGATAGATCTAAAGCTCAAGATGGTTTATCAAATATATATTATATATTTTACCGCCTTAGGGTTTTTTTATGGATATGTTGTTGGCAACCAGAAAAATGATTTAATTTTGGCAGTCCCTTTCGTGGCCCTCGCATTGTTTTTTCGCCTCATATACGATCAGCTTGTTATGCGAAAAATTGGTGATTATATAAAATCCCACATATCAGAGCAACAGATCCCTTCAATAATAGGTCGGGATCAGCCCCCCTTAATGCAGTGGCAGCAGTATTATGATAGCTACGGTCCTTGGAAATATTATAAGTGGTCTTATCTTATGATTTTCATTTTTGTCTCTGTGGGGCCAGGGATATGGCGTAATTGGGTTATATTAAGCTCATGTTACACTGCCCTGCCAATATGGTTTCAGTGGCTGAGCCTTATCTTCAATCTGGCTGCAGGTGTGTTCATGACATTGATGATCATATTTAAAAAGTTCTGACTAAATTTGAAACAACGCGTTCTTGGGTCGAGGTTTTGTTTTTTGATATTTCATAAACATCAAGACTAAAGACCTGGCCATCTGACCTTAGACAAGTCTACCAAGCATCCTGCTGGTCAGGCAGGTTCGAAAGCGAGCTACGAGGCATCATCTTGTTTTTGCCCTATGAATGTGGCAGGATATCGCTATGGCAATAGATTCAAGAACTGAACCCTTTTTCAAGACCAAACTCGGCGGGATGTACTGTGTGGACTCGCTCGACTTCATGCGTAATGATATCGGTGATGCCTCGGTCGATCTAATTATGACCAGTCCTCCCTTCGGCTTGGTTCGCAAAAAGACTTACGGGAACATCGATGCAGATAACTATTTGACTTGGTTTCACCCCTTTGGCCTTGAGTTCCACCGTATTCTGAGACCTCACGGTTCCTTGGTTATTGATATCGGCGGCGCTTGGAACCGCGGACAACCCACCCGTAATCTCTATCACTTCGAACTCCTCATCATGCTATGCAAGGATCTGGGTTTCCACCTAGCCCAGGAATTCTTCTGGTGGAATCCCTCCAAGCTTCCGACCCCTGCTGAGTGGGTGACCGTTCGGAGAGTCCGCGTTAAGGACGCAGTGAACTGCGTTTGGTGGCTGTCCAAGACCCCTTGGCCGAAAGCCAGCAACCGCCGTGTGCTTGCTCCGTACAGCGACTCGATGAAGAGCTTGCTTAAGAACGGATATAAGGCAAAGAAACGGCCCAGCGGGCACGACATCAGTACGAAGTTCAACATCAACAACAACGCATCAATCCCGCCCAATCTCCTCGCCGTCCCGAACACTGAAAGTAACTCCTATTACCTGCGCTACTGTAAAGAGAAGGGACTGCCTCAACACCCGGCCCGCTTTCCGAGCGATGTGCCCGAGTTCTTTATCCGCATGCTCACCGACCCCGGGGAACTGATCTTCGACCCCTTTGCGGGAAGCTGCGTTGCCGGCGAAGTCGCTGAGCGGTTGAAGCGGAAATGGATCTGTTGCGATAACGTTCAAGAATATCTGACTGGAGCATTAGCCCGTTTTGGCAATGGGGAACCGACGCTCTTTCCTAGTATGCCCGAGAACAAGCACACAAGAGAGATCTACTATAAAATATTCCATCCCTCTGCCATGTGGAACCTCTTGGACGACGATCCGCTACACGAAGACGGAGGTCAGAATCGAAGGCTCAAATCGAAAGCCACGTATCCCGACCCAGACAGCGAGAGGAAACCCCCATCTGTTCGTGAGAGAAGACCCAAGCTTTGGATGAAATCCAAACTGAACGTCAAGACAGAAAAGAAATCATCGACCAAGCCCAAGGAACGAATTACTAAGAAGAGAGCGTAGGCCATGCCAGCAATTGATCCTCTCAACCTTGTAAACGCTATCCTCGACGCCTTTCAGGATTCAGGTGCCTCCGGCATAGTCATCTCATCACTTCGGCAGCATCCCCGTCGTTTTATAGTCGAAACCGAAACCGGCGGAATCGAAGTCTGGGTCTATGCATGGACACTCACTCATGGTGGCAGGCCCAACCTTCCCGATGAATACCGAATACAGATGACGACCGTCTCTTCGCCCCTGCCTCTCAATCCCAAGGGCTACACCCTGCTGCTCGGGTATGAACCGAATACTAAGATGTTTGCAGGCTTTGATCTGACTCGTCACCGCACATTCACGACAGGTTCTCCTTCCGTTCAAATCGACATCAAGTGCATCCACAAGGCCCTCCAAGATGGCCTCGCGTTCGACAGAAAGAACAACCAGGAAATCGCTATCGGTATCCGCCCTGATCAGACGTTGAACTACATGGCGAACGCAGAAGACCTTCACCGCCTGGGAAGGAATGCTGCCATGTATAGCCTGCTATCTAAGGCATCGGCGCTTGAGAGGATTGGCAAGAAAGAGGTCACCAAACTTACCCCCGAACGCCAGAAAATCCTCTCAACCGTGAACAGATGGGCACGATCAGCATGCTTCCGTCAGCAGGTTCTCACTGCTTACGGTAATAGATGCTCCGTTACCCGGATGCAGCTGCGTCTTGTGGATGCTGCCCACATCCTGCCGGTCGAGGCCGATGAGACCACCGACGATGTGCGCAACGGCATAACCCTGTCACCTACTTACCATCGAGCCTTTGACGGTGGCCTGATTTACCTCGGTGACGACTATGTTATGAGAACCAGTCAGGAACGCGAACTGAAACTTGTGACTCTAAATCTAGACGGTGGAATAGACGACTTCAAGCGCTATCTTGGCAAGCGAATTTACCTGCCGCCGGACAGGAGACAATGGCCTGACATCAACATGATTCATAAGGCCAACAAATATCGGCGCATATCCCTGTAGTCGCCTCTCTACATTCATGTTGATCTACGTCTTGGGTTCGCGTCTACACTACTGATAGACCCTAGCAAGCCTTCTGGAGCAAACGCAGCATGGTTAACAAGTGACTGGGGTCAAGGCTTGCCTTTTGATATTTCATAAACATCGAGATGATGGAAAGGACAAAGAGGGCGTCCCTTTATTTGAATGAACAACCATTTCACTTTTCTCCCACTGAGTTCTGAAGATGACAGGTAAAGGAGAAACGTTAAAGGGGCGTGCTATCCGCCGGATTGCGGTTATTGGTGCAGGTGCCGTTGGCAGTGCATTGGGCGCGCTCCTTCATCGTGCCGGTCAGAACGTAGTCCTTATTGCACGTCCGGCGCATGCGGCAGCAATCCGTAAGGAAGGCCTTCGGGTTGACGGCGAGACGGGAGAGTTTATCGCCCCGGTCGAGGTCGCTGAGACTCTTAATTTCCGGCCTGATCTGGCCCTCCTGACGGTTAAGACCCAGGACGTGGTTGCTGCCGTGAAGGCTAACCAGGCCTTCTTAAATGATGTTTCAATAGTCACATTCCAGAACGGGATACGCAGCGATGAGTTGGTTGCAGGCATTTTGCCCCGAGAACAGATTCTCAGTGCAGTAGTGCTTATGCATGTTACCTACTTGTTACCGGGTAAGGTAACCGTGGTCTACCGGGGAAAGTTGATCCTTGGCCGTCCGTTTGGTCCAAGAAACAGTAAACTCGAAGATGTTGCCCATATACTCAATCAGGTAGTTCCGACTCTCGTGACAGACAATATTCAAGGAGCCCACTGGCTCAAGCTCCTCATTAACCTGAACAATGCGCTGCCGGCAATAACCAATTTCACCGTGAGTCAGGTTTATGCGAACGCCTTTTTACGCAACTTGGCCGTTGGTCTCATGTGCGAGGGGCTACGGGTTATTGATCGAGCTGACATCCGGCTGGAATCCTTGCCTGAAGTTTCAGTCGGCTTAACCAGGCTCATCAACTGGATGCCATCAGGCATAGCCGGCCGCATCGCTGCCGCGAAGGTTCGCCGGCTGACGACCGAGTGGCCTCTGTGGGGTTCAACACTGCAAAGTGTCCAGCGTGGTCGCCCTACGGAGATAGACTACCTGAATGGCGAAATCACTGAATTGGGAAAGCGCTACGGTGAGGCTACGCCGCTGAACAGTAGAATAGTGGAACTGGTACATCAGGTGGAGCGTACAGGACAATTTCTTTCAGTGGAAGAAATCCGCCAGGCCTTCAGGCAATAGCAAGAGCACGGCAGGCGATCTCTTGCCTTGGACTGAAGCCATTCAATTCCTATGATGCGTTTGGCCCAACGCTTTTTCTGTTCGAGGTTGCCTGGGTCGCGGGTTCAAGTCTTGCTTTTAGATATTTCATAAACACCAAGATTAAAGACCTGACGCTCTAATGTTAAGGTAGATCGCAAAATCTCTTAGAGAGTTGATCGTTAAATTTAAACAACTGAAGTGGTAGAAAAGAACGGGATAAACGACTGGATAATTTCGCCTCCTAAGTTATAAACAACATCCTTCTCCGCGTAATGTTGCGTCCAATTTCGTTGTGTTATGATTTTTGTTGACATGCTACACTCTTTTTTTGTATAGTGCCGCCGGATAAAGTTGCTATCACTAAGATCCCTATAGGAAGTGGCTGAGAGCGGGTAAGATAGAAAAAAAACAGAAACGGAATGCATAGAGCTTAGCAAGAACTGTGTTTTTAAAGGAGGCTAATATGACTCGCAGTCAACTTGAAGACAAGCTGGCAAAGTATAAGGACATGAAGGGATATTATTCAACACCACCTGAAACGATATTTGCTGCTAAAAAGACATGGGTTGAACAGCGGAAATGGGACATTCCCGATGCTTTTGTTATCAAGGTGGCTCCTGTCGGGGCTTTTCTCATGAAAGAAGACAATCCCAACCAAAGATATGCCCCTGAGGAGATCAAGAAGGACATTGTGGAATCCATAGAGGCCGGTGCTTGTGCATTTCACACACATGTAAGGGATAGTCAAGGCAGGCACACATTGGATGTAAACTTATATCATGAGGTAATCGACCCAATCAAAAACAAATTTGGACGTGATGTGCTTGTATGCGGGTGTCCAGAAGGAGCGAATACTGTTGGAGACTCCCTACGCCCTATACTTGAGTTCCAGGATACCATAGAAATAGCTCCAATCACGGTTACTGCCGTTAATATGGCAGGTGATTTTTCGGTAGTTATGACACGTGAAATATGCCAGACGCATGTGGGATTTATGCAAGAAGTTGGATGCAAACCCGAAATGGTGCTCCATAATGTTGGTGACCTTTCCCTGGTAAGGCGCTGGCTTATAGACACAGGGGTTGCCAAGAAACCCTATTACTTCCGTCTTGCCATGGGGAACCCGGGATGGGGTTACATAGAAGATCCTGATTCAATGTTCCAATGTTTAACCTTTGTAATCAGGGAACTCAAAAAAATTGATCCAAATTGTGCCATAATGATTGATATGGCAGGAAGAGCTGGACTCTTTTCGGTCGCCACAGCAATTTCATTGGGCTTGATGGGCGCCAGGGTGGGAATGGAAGACGCCCTCTATATGTACCCACACAAAGATGAATTGATAAAGAACAACGCCTCAGTAGTTAGACACGTTGTTGCAATGGTAGAAGCTCTGGGTCGGAAGGTTGCCACTGCCGACGATTATCGGAGATTCGTAGGCATAGATACCCTCAAAAAATAGGATTCAGGTAATGCTGGCAAAGCCAACTCTAAGGATTTGATCCAGCTGAATGTGATCCTGAGATATATGCCCTTTGAGAATCCCGACGTCTTTGGATTTGCAAATCTCCCGAGCCAATTCCTGAACTCTGACAGCAATTTCGCCTGTTAAGACTGACATGCGGTATTTCGTGATCCAAACCAGACGTAATTTTACATCATAAACGGTATGGCTCGATCAACGATAGTTCTCCATACCGCAAGCTTAATGAAGTCTTCGTCTGAAGACGAGGGATTTTCTCCCATTCCCCCAAAAGGGGACAATTAAATCTTTATCCCCCCTTACCAGGCAATGCCTGGAAGCCAGATGAAAACGGAGGTTTAGCTAACATGAAAGACTTCGACGTGATCGTGGTGGGGGCAGGGCTAGGCGGTCTTTCCGCGGCAACGTTCTTGAGCCAGGCAGGCAAAAAAGTATTGCTTTTAGAAAAACACAATGTACCCGGAGGTTATGCCTCTTCTTTCCTCCGGGGCCGGTTCGAGTTCGACGTGGCTCTGCATGAGCTCTCCGGTGTGGGAGGTGAGGAGAACCATGGTCCTTTGTGGGGTTTACTAAATGCCTGTGGTGTGGCGCCCAGGGTCAAATTCATGCCTGTTCACGAGTTCTATCGCTGCGTGCTTCCGGGTCTGGATGTCATTTTGCCGGTGGGCCGTCAAAATTTCGAGGAGTTCTTGGCAAATGAATTCCCAAAAGAGGCGGCCGGAATCAGGGGTTTTATCGGCCTTGTCTTCGAAATGGCTGAAGAAGCGATGAGGGCCAACATCCTGGGCGGGTCTCCAAACAGCCTGAATCCATCCGAATTCCCCCGAATGACGGCTTATTCAAATCGCACGGTGGCTCAAGTCTTTGATTCCTTTTTCTCGGACCAGAGGATACGCGCGGTGTTGGGCCAGCTTTGCAACTATCTGGGTCAGCCGCCCTCAAAGCTGAATATTACTACTTTTGTCATGGGCCTTTCCTCTTACCTGAACTACGGACCGGTGCACATTAGAGGCACGTCCCAGGCGCTGTCTCAGGCATTTGTTCAAGTCATCGAGACCAATGGCGGCCAGGTCTGGCTGAACAAAGGCGCGGCCCGCATTCTGACATCCGGGAACAGCGTGCGGGGCGTGGTGGCCCAAGACGGCACGGAAATCGCTTCCCCTCAGGTGGTGTGCAACGCCAATCCCATAGTCGCCTGTCTTGATCTGATCGGCCGGGACAAGGTTCCTGACTGGTATCTTCGGCGGCTGGGGGCCTGGTCGGCCGGGGCTTCAACCTTCAACGTCTATTTGGGTTTGGACCGCACCTGCCAGGATTTGGGGCTGAAGACGCATGAAACCTTTGTCGCGCTCGACTATGATTTGGACAAGCATGATGAAGCAGCTCTAAAAGCTGTCAATATGCATCCACTCGCGGCCGGGGTTACGGCTTACAACCTGGCCGATCCCGAATTTTCCCCTCCTGGCACGGCCTCCGTGGTATTAACCCTGGCGGCTCACGGTGCACCCTGGCTGAAGCTCTCTCCTTCTCAATATTTGGAAACCAAGGGCCGGCTGGCGGTCAAGGCCCTGGAGTTGGCGGAAATCGTGGCCCCGGGTCTCAGGAACCACATAGAAGTGCTGGATATCGCCACCCCGCTGACCAATGCCCGCTATACGGCCAATCCCGGCGGCAGTTATGCGGGCTTCGCCGAAAATCGACAGTGCTCAACCTTGGGACGCATGCCCAGTCGCGGGCCTCTATCGGGCCTCTATTTCGCCAATGCCTGGGTCAACATCGGGGGAGGATTCATGCCCTCCATCTTCTCGGGGTTCCTGGCCGCTCAGGACCTGCTTGAGGACGCCAAACCCGGCGGTCCGGACCCGGTCATAATGGAACGAATCAAGAACCAGATGGATCAGCAGACCCAAGGCGGCAGGACCTTAACCCATGCGGATAGCGCAGCGGCCAAAGACATTATATCCAGGCTGCATCCCAATCGGATCATGCTTAAAGTGGATCAAATCGTAGATGAAACGCCCAGCACCAAGACCCTGAGAATGATCCCGGCCGAAGGATCGCTGCCTCTTTTCCGGGCCGGACAGTATGTCAATATCTTCGTCAATTTTAGCGGAGTGGCCACCTCACGGCCCTATACAATTTCTTCCTCTCCGGGGAAGCCTTATTTGGATATCACCGTTCGCCATAAGGAAGGGGGATTTGTTTCTCTTTATTTACTTGACAAGGTAAAACAAGGTGACGTCCTGGAATCCACCGGACCCCATGGGACATTTTATTACGAACCGCTGATGGATTCGGACCATCTCGTTTTTCTGGCCGGTGGCAGCGGCGTGACACCCTTTATGTCCATCATCAGGGGAACGGTGGAAAAGAAGCAGCCTTTACGTATTCATCTCCTTTACGGCAGCCGCAGTCCCGATGACATCATCTTTGGAGATGAATTGAAACAGATCGCCTCCGGTCATCCAAACGTAAAAGTGGACTTCGTCATCAGCGAATCTCCGGAGGGATGGTCTGGACTGTGTGGCTTGCTGGACGCCGGGATGATTTTGTCGCTCGTGGGTTCGGTTGAAGGCAAGACCTTCTTTATTTGCGGTCCGGCCCAGATGCACGTCCTGTGTGAAGACGCTCTGGAAAGCCTCGGCGCGCCCCAGAGACGGATAAAGAAAGAGGCTTACGGACCCCCGGATGACGTGACCTTGGAACCGGGCTGGCCTGGAATTTCATCCAAGACCGAGTTCGAAGTGCGTGAGGAAAGATCAGGAAGGGTCTTTAAGGCCAAGGCCGGCGAGCCGTTGATGATTTCGCTCGAACGCGCCGGCTTGGTGATTCCGTCGGCCTGCCGATCGGGAGAATGCACCGTCTGCCGCACCCGCCTGGTTTCGGGAAAGGTCTTCACCCCCTCCCATGTACGTCGGCGGTGGTCGGACGAGCAAGCGGGATATATTCATGCTTGTCTGACCTACCCGTTGGAGGACCTGCATATTAGGCTTTAGTTAAAATCAAACGAAAGGAGACTCCCTTATGTTAGCGCCCAATCACTATTTCCCGCCGTTTTCCCAGCAGGAGTACAAACGACGCTATGGCGTGCTTTTGGAGGCGATGAAGGAGACGGGCCTGGATTACCTGGTAATCTATGGAGCCACTGCTCTGGGGGGCAACGATACGGGCCAGATCAACGCCCAGTATTTGTCCAACTTCGCCGGAGTGGGGCACACCTACGTGGTGTTTCCGGTCAACGAGGTGCCGACCTTGCACATTGGTATGACACTGCACATACAAAACGCCAAAGACATCAGCGCCATCCAGGATGTGCGCACCGGTATTGAGCTCGAGGTCGGCGTTAGCGACAGGTTAAAGGAACTTGGTTTCAAAAAAGGCAACATCGGCATAGTCGGTTCAGGGGTCAGTTTCTTCATGCCCTGCACGATTCCCCACGAGCATTACACCCGCTTCATAAATGACTTCCCGGAGGCGAAATTCCAGAACGTGACCGAATGGTACGAAAACATTCGCTCTATAAAGAGCGATGAGGAAATCGAGCTAATCGACAGGGCGGCCGCGCTGAATGACCTTTGCCATGAAGAACTGTTCCACGCCGCCCGGCCCGGCGTCAGCCACGCCGACCTGCGCCGCATCGTCGAACAGATTGCCTTCATGCATAAAGGCAACCATTGCATGATGCATCTGAGTTCATGGCCCGTGTCGAACCAGGAATGGCCATATCCCGATTTTTGGCCGACCGATCGCACCGTGGAAGCCAGTCATTTGGTCATGACGGAAATGCCGGTGGGATACGGCATGTACTACACCAAACTTATGGGCACGTTTTTCCTGGGAGAACCGACCAGGGAATATCGGGACATGTTCGAACTGGCCGCCTCGGTTCATGAACGAGTGATTCGTGAGCTGAAGCCGGGCATGAAGGGAAGCGATGTAGACAAGTTTGTTGAGCCCATCAAAGAGGCCGGTTACTCGGCCACTGGCTTGGTTTCAGGCTGGTGCAACTATAACGGACCGCCCTTCGTCGGGCAGACACATCCGGAATTTCCACAAAAACCCAAACAGTCCCATCTCGACCTGGTCTTCAAGCCGGGGCTCTGCGTGCAGGTTATGGCCTACCCCATCGCGCGCGACTTCAAGAAAGGACTGTGGGTGGGGAGCACCTGCGTATTCACTAAGGATGGGTTAAGGGAACTGAATAAATATCCGGTTAGAAAGCTAAGGGTGGCTTAAAGCCCACGGCGGTACCTATCGGAAAAGGAGCCATGAGTTATGGCCAGAGAGAATCTGTTATGCAACCCGTTCTGCAACCCGAATATGCTCAAAGAATTAGAAAAGACGGGGGTCATGGAACATAGCGCCTGAAGCTATGATGGTGGAAGGCTGTGCCGGACACATGTTTCTCCTCGAACCGCCCTCCGGCAACATCTTTATCATACGCGACGGCGACCTGGTTCTTTTGATGGACACCGGCATCACGGCTTTTACCAGGAAAAGATGCTCCGGGTGCTGAAGAAATTCAGAGTAGGGATCTAAGGTCAGACGAGAAAATTTCACAGTGTATCGTACCCAGATAACGATTCAGGAGGTGACCGGATGAACAAAGATGCGCCCGCACGATCTGAAGAATTCAAGGTAAGCGGATTTCAACGGACCAGTGTGCTGGTTCTATGTTTCCTGCTGTACATGATCAACTTCATGGATCGACAGGTTCTCTCGGCGGTGCTGGAACCCATGAAAATAGACCTGGGGTTTACAGACACGCAGGCCGGGATACTACAAACGTCCTTTTTCCTGAGCATGGCCTTACTGGGGATTCCCGCCTCCTATCTGGTGGACCGCTGGAGCAGGCGGAAGACCATGTCCTTGATAGCCATTATCTGGAGCGCCTTTACCTACATAACCGGCTTGGGCCGAAGTTTCGTGGGCGTGCTTTTGCCCCGAATTGTGGTCGGGGTTGGCGAGGCCGGGTTCCCTGCTGCGGGAACGGCTATGCTGGGCGCCGTATTTCCTCAAGAAGCCAGGAGCCGGGTCCTGGGCATATTCAATGCCTCCATACCTCTGGGCTCCGCCATGGGGGCTTTGCTGGGCGGGTATCTTTCTGCCCGTTATGGGGGCTGGCGGACCCCGTTCTTCGTCTTCGCCGTTCCGGGGATCATTTTAGGTATCCTGGCCCTTTTCCTCAAGGACTACAAAACCGTGGCCGTGATAGACGAGCACGGGAAGAAGACCGGCTTCTGGTCGTCCGTTGCCGCCCTTTTCAAAATCCCGACCCTCAGGTGGTTGTTTATCGGCTACGCCATGCATATGGCCATGACTTTTTCTTTCGCCGCCTGGGGTGCGGCGTTTGTCATGCGCGCCCAGGGCGTATCAGAAGCGAAAGCAGGCGTGATCCTGGGTGTCTCCGCCGTGGCCGGAATCATCGGTGCCCCGCTGGGCGGTGTGATCGCGGATTTGTGGCAAAAGAAGAACAAGAAAGGGCGAATTTACACCCCGATCCTGGCTTCGTCCGCTGCAGCGGTCCTGCTGTTCATTGCTCTTCTTCTCGACCTTAAGGGTCCGGGCTTTGCCTTGATCATGATCTTTGGTATATTTTCCGTACTGGGGATTCCCGCCGTGAACTCTATTTCTCAGGACGTGGTGGGTCCAGGACTCAAGGGTGTTGCCTGGGGCATGGGCGGATTTGTCATGATGATTTGCGGCGCCGCATGGTCGCCTTCGGCTGTTGGGGCCATTTCCGACGCCCTGGGAGGCGGCGCCTGGGGACTCAAGGCGGCCATGATGATGCTGTGCCTGTTAGGCATCGTTGCCTGTATCTGTTTCTGGAGAGGTTCCAGGCACTATCCCACGGACATGGAAAAGGTCCAGGGATTTGTGCTCGAAGCCGAGCGATGAGATTACCCGGAGGCGCTTATGAAGGTATGATGAGTATGCCATATTCAAAACCGAGGAGGAATTATCATGGTCTTCTGGGATATCAAGGTGCTCTATTACGGACAAATAACGATTCCCAAAGCAGTGGCCACGCCTAACCTTGACCCGGATTTGCTGATCGTTTCGCCGTATTTAGGGTTTCTCCTGCAAAACGGCAAACAAAAAGTTTTGGTGGACACCGGAATCTCGGACAACTTTATCGTTGACGGCAAGGCTGCTTGGGGGAACTTACCGGCCAAGGGCGGTCGGCCGTATGTTGAGAAAGCCCTGGCAAAGGCCGGGGTGGACCCTCTTGAGATTGAAACCATCCTCTTCACCCACTTGCACAACGACCATGCCGCGAACACGTCGATATTCAAGAACGCCCGGCTGATTTTTCAAAAGAGCGAGTGGGCGACCTTACTCGATCCCTTGCCAATCATGAAGGTCCGAAAGGACTACGACCCGGCCCTGATTGACGAGTTGAGGTCTGCGAACTGCGTCAAGGTGCATGGAGATTTCGAGTTGACCGAAGGCATCAGGTGTTTCTTGACGCCGGGTCACACGCCCGGATGCATGTCTGTCGCGGTCAACACGGCCAAGGGGATCAGGGTTTTGGTTGGGGACCAGTGGCCCTTGTATTGTATGGCCTTTTCACAGCAGGACGAAATTATGGACATGGAGGGCAACAAGCACAAGATCACTCCGGCGCCGCCAGTTTACGGCCACTTCATACCCCCCGCCGCGCTCATATATAACTATTTCGATTACTATGACAGTTGTTACAGGATACTTTCAATGATTCCTTCCGACAGTCCGGAGTATATCGTTCCGGGCCATGAACCGTCTCTACTGGCCACAGGTGTTTAGAACTTGGGTTTCTGGGACTTGAACACATCTTAGGGGGAGGAAAGCCATGAAGCTAAAAGAGGTCATCAGTTATGTAATTCTGGTCGCAGCGGCCCCTGCCCTGGGTTCTGTCTTCAAGGCGTATTTTCGGGTACGGAGGCAGGATCCGGGGCTGAAGGATCCACGTTGGAAAATAAGCAAGGAATCTGCTCAATGGCAAACGGCTTCGTTTACTTCGGCGCTTCAGCTCATGGAGCCAAGACCCGACGCACTCCCGATGAAACGTACTAGCACCCAGACCTGGGATCTTGCTTTTTGATAATTCCCAAACATCAAGATTAATGACCTGATAACCATTTGAAGATCATATCTGAAAGTTATTAGCAGAGGCGATGAGATTCGCCCTTAACTGTCCTTTTAGTGATTAGGGACTGATAACTTCTACCGAACCGGGCAGAAGGTTTTTTTTGTTTCTGGGGTCTTTGAAAACTGTTAGGTAAGTAAAAGTGGAGTGCCAAAATAAAAGAGAAAAGGTTAGTGGTTCCCTATCTGTCGTTATCCTATTGGGGCGGAGAAGCGAAGTCAAGGTGAAATGCAAGGTGAATCATAAGGTTTCTAATATTGAGGGATTATGTTTCTCTCTTTCCAATCTGCGATTTGAAATCCACAATCTCAAATCTATAGAGGAATGCCCTCGGAGCTCCAACCCCTCAAGGCGTAGTAATCCTGAAGCATTCTGTGAAGGTCTTCTCTACGGATCGTCTTTCTATCTTTGCCAAGGGGTTCATCAAAAAATCTCTTTGGAAGGGTATC
>Ga0299915_10002313_pt1 | contig 13932 bp, 13 predicted proteins | sample RVTome_13_FD_200263 | JGI IMG/M metagenome (GOLD analysis project Ga0299915, IMG submission 200263) | Soil microbial communities from uranium-contaminated site in the Upper Colorado River Basin, Wyoming, United States - RVT92D227 (version 2) ...
CTGCCACATTTGAGGTTTGCCCCAGGTTTCGCTCACGGTCCTCTGGCAGAGAACAAGGCTAGAGTCCCTCAGGAGTTCTGGGAGTCTGACCCCAACGACCTCGTCCAGAAATTCAATGATGGAAAAATCCCCATCCTCGTAGGGACTAGTTGTATTTCGACTGGTACCGATATCAAAGCCGTCAAGTTCTTGATTTACCTCAAGGGCGGCAAGTCAGAAATCGAAGTCAAGCAAGGCATTGGCAGAGGAACCCGCCTTGTACCCGGGAAGACAGTCTGTCATGTAATAGACTACTGGGTCAAAAGTCCCACTGCGGAGCTACTCAAGAACGACGGTAAATGGTGGACTGTCGGGGCCCACGCCAAAGAGCGCAAGGCAATCTACAATGACCTCTATGGTCCCGTCATCGAAGAAGGTGACATTTGATGGTGTGGTACAATGAGACCTCAAGAAAACGAGGCTCGAATGGATACAGGCTACCGTCAATTTTGCGTCAGACTAGAAGAGCTGCTGAATAAGCACGATAGCACCATAGACCCATCTGAAGACCTACTGGACCGCCAGCGTCGCCAGCTCATGCACTTGATGGAGCTGGAGGCCGAATACCGCGACTCTCTCCCCATCGAAGTCTTTGAAGACTTCATCACATACATAACCATCGAACGCCGCAACATTCTAGCCGCCCGCCCATTTTTCCGAGAACGCTCTGACATTTTCGTAGCTCATCTAAGCGATGCCTTCAAGACTCGTAACGCAAGCACAATCCGACAATTTCGCCTCAACTGGTCATTTGTAAAATGGGTCACCCGTACCCACCCAATCCCCGGCCGCAAGAAGCTCGCACGTATCATTTCCAAACAACGAACTGAAATCCTCGAGCAAAACCTACCCTTCGCTATTTCCCAAGCACGCCAGTTCTGGAATTCAACTCCCCGCAGCCATTTGACCTTCATGGATATTCTTCAAATACAATGCCAAGGACTACTTTTAGCCATTGACAAGTTCGTAGGTCCCGACGAATCGACCATGTCACACAAAGATGCCATGCATGCCTGGAAGTCCTTCCGTGCCGTGGCTATAGGAATTATGAGACGAGACAGGTGCAACGCGTATTCGATTGACGAAGATGTAATCTTAATTACATGCGACCAACAACAGAAGAAAATCAAGGATTTCATACCTGGCGACTCTATCTTTGGGGTCGATTCTCAGGGGCAGACTATCGAGACTCAAGTAGTAGCATTACACGACCACGGTATGTTGGAAGGCTACGAGGTGGTTTTCGACGATGGGTACAAGATCGTTTGTTCCCAGGACCACAAGTTCTTGGCGCTCAATGGTATGGTAGCCCTCAAGGACCTAGGCCCGTTGGGGGTGCTTTGTGAGCCCGCCATCCAAGACAGGTGGATGGCGACGTCCTTGCGGACTGACGCTTCCGACACGAAAAGGTGCGATAGCTCACAGCATGGCGTGTCCAGAGTGTCTGCGGTTAGCGACTCAAGCCCGGAGTCTGAGATCTCTGCTCTCTGTGCATCGCCGTCCAGAAGGTTGGAAGACGCAGTGCGGAGCAATATTTCCGTCTCGGGAGAAACAAGAAGTACATCACAAAGAATGCCCTGTGTGTATAGAACTCATTCGGAGCAATTACTGGTTTCTGGAAGGATTTCAACGCTGGCAGAAGGGGCATCAACAGGAAGTTTTGGAACACATCAAGTCGGTCAGAGAAAAGTATTGGCAGGAATTGGAGGCGGACCCGGAGAGACAACGCAAGGATATCGAAGCCCGAGTGGCTGGAACAGTCAAGTGGCGAAAGGACCACCCCCAACAATTCCAGGAGAATATGGAGAAGGCCAGGAGCAAAAAGAAAGTATCCAAAATGGAAACGGGAGTACGGAAGGTTCTGGGATGGCCATCGGCACAGATTCGCTGCGGTCAAGAGCGCAAGCAAGTAGACCTTGTGAGTCCAGACCACAAGATATGGATAGAAGTCGATGGGGGGTTCCATTTTGTCGAGTTTCCGACGAAGAGAGCCAAGAAGGCACCCCTGACGACGATTCAGTTTCGCGATGCCATCCTGAACATAGAAGCTCTCAGGCGTCAGGATGTGATGTTGATTCGTCTGGATGGGAGTTGCTTTTGCGGCAAGGAACGCAGGTTGATATCAAAGTGGCTAGCTTGGCTGACAGCTATGCTCCGCTCACCTCGACCGGGAGTTTGGTGTTGCGGAAAGTCGTACGAATCAGCCCCGTGGGCCTCAAGCACATGTACGATCTTGAGGTCTCCCACCCCAAACATAACTTCATCCTGCCCAACGGAGTGATAACTAGCAATAGTGAAACTGTACTTCACCTGTTCCCATCCGACAAATTGAAGATATATCGAGCCAACAAGCTACTTCGCCGCAACAGTGGTGAAATCGACTACGACAAACTAGCTACCGACATCAACGCACACATCGACAATCCCAAAATCACTACCGACCGAAACGAAATCCAAGACCTACTGGCCGCCGCCTCTACTGTATCTGCTGATTTCTGTCCGGACCCCGAAGGCGACCCAATCGTCGACACCCACCCAGACAGCGCGGATTCGCGTCCAGATGCTATGTGTGAGGGTTCGGAGTCTCTACGGGTGATGTATAAGGCGATTGCCACTTTGGGCTTGCGAGATAGGAAGCTGCTGAAGATGAAAGGGGTACATGCTGTATGACACCTACTCAAGTTAGAAATCTAGGCGCTGCCCTAGAGAATACGGGTGCGAATCTGCCGGGCGTTGTTGATGACTGGAAAACTATCGACAGGGACCAGCAAGTCTTTTATGCGGACAGTCTGCAGGAACTTGCTGCCAACCTAGAGGAGCTGGCGCGTTGTTGGCTTGCCAATCTCAACCCGGAGGACAAACAATGAAAACCACTAAAGGCCGAGTCGCCACAACCCAATTCCCAGACCAATCAGTAAAGACATCGGCCGTAGGTACAGGAGCGGTCAAGGTGGGGCTGATTTTTAATCAGGCCAGTCTTGCCAAGCTGACCGTGGTCCTCGAGACCGAAGACGGCCGGTTCCGCGAGGGGGACTACATCTTCGTGCCGTCAAAGCAATACACGGCTGGCTGGGCAAAGGAACTCTTGACGGTAGGCGAGAAGTCCTTTATCCTGTGCCCCGAAGACCAAATCATGGCCTTTGAACGGCCAGTACCGGCCTCAAGGCCCAGCCCTATTCCTGTAGGGCTCTATATTCTAGGAGATAAGTAAATGTCAGAATCAAACAAGCAAGTCCTAGCAGTTATCGGAATCTGCGTCTTTGGCATTGCCGAGGCGCTATTGGTCATCACTCTAATCGCTCTGGTCTGCCGGTGAAAATCACGGTAACCCACACCACCCATGGCTGTGAGTGTGGGTGTTGTGGCCACGCAATAGAGGTCTATCCAGACGACACGGATGACCGGTGTTACCACTGCTTTGAATTCGACCACGCCAACAACGGACAAGACTTGCGAGAGTTCGCCCAACATCTCGTGGAAGACTTCTTGCGTTACAACCATCCAGAGCTACTCAAAGACGTGGACTGGTCTGCCATGGAAGTGGATGCCGTAGATTTCGATAGGTGTAGCCTATGAAGCTGCTTTTGGTCGGGGACCCGCACGTCACAGTCGAGGAAATACCTGACTGCCAGGCCCTCCTGGACTTGGTCTTAGGCACGGCCAGACAGCATCACCCAGACTACGTGGTTTTTCTAGGCGACCTCCACCATGGCCACGCCGTAGTGAGGGTCGAGGTCATGGATTTCTGGAAACGGAACCTGGCTGTGTTGGGGCAAGATGGCCAGAAATCCATTCTACTTGTGGGAAATCACGATAGGCCCAATAATGTCAACCTCAAGATGGATGCCCTGGTGTACGAATCGCCTACCACCCATGTTGTCTCGGAGCCAGAAGCAATAGGTGACGTCCGGTTCGTCCCCTGGACGCCCAGCAACGAAGAGTTTGTCGCAGCTTGTGGCGACGCCAAGGTGATTTTCGCACACCAGGAATTTAAAGGCGGCCAGTTCGACAATGGCATGTTCATCCCCAACGGTGTCGACCCGGACTCTATTCCAGCCACAGCTATTGTCTCGGGACATATCCACAAACCTGCCATGTTCGGCACGGTATGGTACCCTGGGAGCCCGAGATGGCGAACGGCTTCGGACGCCAACGTAGACAGAGCTATTTGGCTAGTGGAAGTCCAAGACGGTCAAGTTTCTGACAGCGGTCCAGGCCTAGGACCCATCTCTACTCGTGGGGTTTGCCGGGCTCTGTACCACATCGAAGACATCGAAGGAAATCCCGCCCAGGAAACTTTTCCTGTCCAGGAACCAGCCCGCGTCACCGTGAACGTCCGGGGCGGCGCCGAGTACGTCAATACCCGCAAGGCCTTCTGGGCGGCCCAAGGAGCTTCCGTCGCGACGTTCCCCACCCAAGAGACGGTGCGGGACGTACGAGAGTCTGACGGCCTTCCTAGGGCCCTCCAGAAGCATATCGCCCAGTACAAGCCAAAGTACGGCACGCCTGTAGAGGTTTTGACAAAGATGGTCAACGAAAGGATTTCGATATGAGCGTCGACTTCCAGAACCGCATACATAGCTGGTCGGCCTACTTTGAGGAGAAGATGTCATGAATGATATGAAGATTGAGAATCTAGATGCCAAGATGGAAGTAGTTACTTTCGAATTTGAGGACCAGCCAGAGGGGGACGGCAGTTCGCTTCACGAGCGCCGCATCGAAGTCAATGACGTCAACGAAAAGGGCATTTTCTTCATGTGCCACGACGACGACAACAATCCGTGCCATGTCGTCTTCAGTGCCGCAGACGCACGACACTTAGCAGCAGAGTTGCTTGAGGCCGCAGACGACCTAGACAACATCAACACTCAACCTCACTACATCAGCGAGGCAAGCACACTTGCCAGAGAATATCTAGCGAAAGTCCTCACCCAAGACGACTCGGAGTGCCGCGATGAGTGACACAGTTTCGTCCAAACCGATTCTTGACGCTCTGGCCGCCAGAGGTTTCGGCAAGCAAGCTCCTGACTCCAGGTTCGCCGAGTTCGACGCAGCACGTCAGCTAAGCGCGGTGTCTAATTGCATATACGAGCCGCAAATCATCGCCCTCAAGCGCAACACCATGCTCATTACCGATTCCAACAAAATCGGGATGTCGATAGACACCGACGCGAAGAAGCTGGTCTACACGCACGGCCCTCCAATCGAATACAAGCGAACGCCCGTCCAAATCCAAGAGATGATGGAGCAGATGGCGGCTCAGGTTCTGGGTAAGGGCTGGACTGTGGTCTCGGGTCAAAAGTCAAGTGTGGTAGAATCGAAGCATGGCTCTCGAAACAAAACTCGCAAACCTAGTCAAACCAAGAAGCCTCGACGAAAAGCTCGCCGCCCTAACAGATGAGGAGCGCGACGCCTACAACAACTCCCTCAAGAATCCGCCACTATCTCCTAATGCCGCAATGCAATATTGCCGGCTATTCATTCAGGGGTACACCACGGCAGAAATAGCGCGTCAGAACCCTAGTTTGGGTCTGATGGGTCCAGGGCTGATGGTCAGGGCTCGTGTTGAATTCGATTGGGACGCGCAGCGAGACGCATACATCAATTCTTTGATGTCCTCTGCCAGGCGAGGCTGTGAAAAAACCACACTAGAAGCCATCCAGCTTATGTCGGATGGGATGGCCGCATACCATTTGTTGGTCGGAGAGAAGTTCCGCACTTTCCTCCGAACTGGGAACCCTGACGACCTGGGCGAGTGGAAGGACACGTTTAGCTTTGAAAAATACAGAAAAATGTTGGACACTCTTCAGGCTTTGACTGGCCAAGTACAAGCCGCAGCCAAACAGTCTCCAACCTTCGCTGAAGCGACGCCAGCGCCAGGACCTACACAAACGATTGAAGGGCAAAGCCTTCCAAAACTCGTGGCAAACCAGCCAGTCTCCCCAAAAGACGCAGCTACAATGCTCGAGTTCCTTTTGAAGGATGAAAAGAAATGAGCATCTCAGTAGCCGACAGACGAAAGTTGCTCTTCACTCCATGCACGACCAGACAGCATTTTCAAACCTGGATTCGTATGTTCATGGAAAACTCCATGGGCCAGGTCGACTTGCCGGACTGTACTGTGTCTGAAGAGTCCAATTCCAATCCTTTGGAGAACATCTGGTCCGTATACGATAGGGTCCTTCGGAACGACCTAGTAGGTTTCAGTCGTACAATTAACTACGCCGGACGTGGGTCTTATAAGACCCTGGGGGCCGCTGTACTCGAGGTGATGGTTCTATTACACACACCCCGTAACGTAGCTCACATGGCTGCACAGTCTGCCCAATCGCAATACGCCGCAGCCTACGTGAAGGATTTCTTCCAGGGCGAAATATTGCGTGATTTCGTCGTCGAACAAAACACCACCGGATTGAAGATAATACGGTTCATACATCACACCACGGGTGAGGTACTTACCCTCAAAGAGTTCACCGAACGGGGTGAGTCTGAAACCAATTATACAAGATATGGCAATTTCTTGCGTTTGATTATATGTACTATGGCCGGCGCCAATAGTACGCACGTAGAGTTCATGTGCGTAGACGGAGACACGAAGATTTTGGCCAAATACACAGACAACGGGACTGGGTCCAATAGAAAGAGGCGCGCCCGTACCGCCAGGGGCCTGTATCGAGAGCTAGCTGGAATGAGTCACGGAGGGCGTGGGGATGTGGCCGGCTCGGAGCCGTCAATCGTAGAGATACCGTCCGGTTTAGTGGAAGTCGCATCTTATGATTGGCAGACAGGAGCTATGGAGTTCCAGCCCTTAGCCGGTGGAGTGCGCCGCACAGAGGAGTGCGTAGAGGTGAGCAGAGAAGGCGGGAGACTCGTCTGTAGTTCGTCCCACCTGGTGTGGACTAAGCGGGGATTCGTATCGGCGCAAGACCTCAAAGCAACTGATGTGGTACTTGTGATGAATAAAGCTAAGACAGAAAGCAAAAGAGCTGCCGGACGCCCTGTGCCAAGCCCTATCTCAACTATTGCTCCATCTACCGGAGAGTGGGATTATTGGGAACAGATAGTTTTGGGCAGTTTGATGGGAGACTGTGGAATATACAAAAAAATAAGCAACAATCCTTATCTAAGAGAGCAGCACTGCGTAGAGCAGAGGGGGTATTTGGATTGGAAGTGGAACGTCATATCCCAAAGGATAAGGACCCATCCGACCACAGCCACGAGTGGCTTTACTGGCGCAGAAATGCCAGCGTACCAATCTGGTTGCTCCCCTCTTCTTTTGCCGTACAAAGACATACGCACATCTCTGGATGGAATCGAGCGACTTGAAGCTCCCGGTTTGGCGATTTGGTATCAGGACGACGGCTGTGCTGGTAATTCCTTTCGTATCTCCACCGAGGGTTTTACTCATGAGCAGAATTACAAGATATCAGAATTCTTAAGTAGAAAGTTCCACATCGAAACGACGGTGTCTAGTTACGAGAGAGACGGTAGTGTTTACTATTACATACACGGAGGAGTAGAGGCTAAACGCCGACTCGTCGAACTCTGTTCCGAATGGATACACCCATCTATGGCTTACAAGTTTGACTTGTCTGCGAATACTGGAATATGTATTCATTGTGGAGCCGAGTTCTGGTTCTACCAGCAAGGCACAGGAAGCAAGACGTGTGGCAGTCCATTGTGTCGGCACCTACAAATGGGGACTTTGAAATACGCCAATGTTCTCGGTGTCAAGAGCGTTGGTCCAAAAGTAGTGTACGACTTTGTCGTACAGAAAAACCACAATTTCTGGACGAACGGCATTTTGTCTAAAAATTGCGTAGACGAAGTTGACGTTATACCAACGCAATATATTCCGGCATACTACCAAGCCCAGAACATCCCAGACCCTCGTGAGGGAATGCTTCCGTTGACCATGCTGACGTCTACGCGCAAGCTCCGCACCGGCCTTGTGCAGAAAGAGCTAGACGAAGCAGAGCGCACTAACCTACACGTTAGGCACTGGAACGTCATTGACGTAACTCAGGCTTGTTCTGCCGACCGGCACCACCCAGAACTTCCAAAGCAGAAGTACTACGTAAACGACGACCTAGTCAAGCACATTACCTCAGAAGAATACGAAGTAATGAACCCTGGGCAACAAAAGGCTTGGTATTGCGTTGAAGGGTTCGAGGGTTGCCGTGGATGCAGGATTTTCCCGGCATGTAAGTCCAGGCTGGCGACACATCAGACCTCGACTTCCAAGCTACTGAAGCCAATCACATGGGTATTGGAAAAATTCCAGAACGCCCCCACACCCGAATTCATATCGACAGAATACCTCTGCCGCAAGGCGATGGCCACCGGTCTGGTCTATTCACGTATCACCCGTGACAAGCATTGGAAGTCTGCGGCAGAGATGGCCTTGCTGATAACTGGAGATGAATATCCAGCCGACATGGGGAAGGCAGCCCTAATCGCCCTACTGAAACAAAAGGGAGCCGTCTTTTGTACTGGCATGGACTTCGGTTTCAGCCACAACTTCGCTACCGTCACTTTCGCCATTTTCGGGCAGTACGTGTTTGTGCTGGACTGCTTCGCTCAGGCAGGCCTGCAGTTGGACGAACAGACAGCTAGCTGCGAGTACCTCAAGACCGTTTACGACAACCCAGTCATCTACCCTGACCCAGCCTACCCAGCATCCATCAAGACCTTCCGTACGCGAGGGTTCAAGGCCCGCGATTGGGAGAAGAAGCCCTTTTCTGTAAAGGCAGGCATCGAAATCGTTCGCTCTCTCTTGTGGTCTGGTTCTGGTCTGGTTCGCATGATGTTTTTAAAGGGCGACTCTGGGGTGGAATTTCTGCTGATTAGAGCCGAGAAATATAAATACAAGGTGGACGCTACCGGTACACCGACAGAAGAACCCGACGAAAAAGACGACGACGAATTGGACGCTCTGCGCTACGGAATCATGAACGCGCTCGGGTCTGAAGGAGCACTCAAAGAAAAGAAGTCGGCCATCGTACGTGAATCGAACGCGGCGGCGCCACTTACGTCTCAGGCAGCGGCCCAACAGGCATCCGTGGCCCAACCAGGCATCCAGCAGCAATGGTTGGTCAATGAAATCCGCTCGCTGACGGGCCAACAGACACAGGTGAAGGATGGGGTCGTGAGTACTGGCTCCATAAAGAAGAATAGATTTATCTTTGATGTTTAGCCAAGTGGCAGCCATTCGTGGCTAATTGGCCAGTGGTTTTCAATACTGTAATCTTTGGTCAGAGGTATTAAATGGACGCTAGCTTCAATATTACTTACAAGCTGCTTGCTTTTGCTGACCCACAGCTCACGAGCGACCCGCGTCTTAAGCACGTTGACTGGACGCGTAACGTCAGCGGCATCCCCGTACGCAATCCCTCAGGGCCAGGGTATACTATTGCCCCCGGAGCAACCGTCAATATCTTCAGTGGCGTCAGCCCAACCACGCTAGACGGCACCACGACCTTTAGCCTTTCTCTTCTGCCCGTTGAAGGGGCCAGTCGGTACCGCTTCACTTGGACCGGTGGCACCAACCCAACCCTACGTACGCCCCGCAACCTGACCCCTACCGGCATCGCTCTTACATTCACAGTCAACGCCAACGCTACCGTCAGCGTCAGTTCTGCTTCGCCTGTCTTTGCTGGCGTCGTAGCTGGAGACGGAGTCTTCATTCCCCACACGACCACTGGTGATGCCCCGAACCTCATTTCCGTCCTCAACGCTGGGTACTGGGTAGTCCTTGGCGTAACCGACACCCAAAACATCACGCTGGTCCGCCCGACAGGCCAAGAATTCGAAGCTGTGGGGGAAACTGTTACCCCCGCCTCCAACAGCCAATTCCGAGCCTACAGCGATGCTGGGGTGCAAGTAGACGACTCCGTAGACATCTCTCTCGGCTTCGCTCCTACTGTCCAGACTACCTTCGACGTAGCTTCAGTCACTGATGCCTTCTTTGAAGTGGTCAGCACCGAACCCCTACCGAACCAAACGGGCATTCTCCCCACAGCAGCAGGTATGGTCTTCTACAACGCCCTCAAGCAATTCGTTTACATCGAGACCAGCCAAGAAATCGTCGTGCGCGTCAACGGAGATACAGGCAACTTCCAGCGCGTACAGCCAATCGACTCGTCAGACCAAATGAAGCCTGGCCCGTATATGCGCTGGGGCCCGACCTGGAGCCTTTCGCTCTACAACCGTTCGGCCGCTACAGCTAACGTAACTATCATCTCTTTCGAGTAAGCCCATGGCCCAAAAATCCGGCATCACCCTAGAGCTAACACCGTTCAAGCAAGAGCTATTACAGAACCTTGTTGGCGAGGGTTTGTCCAAAGCTCAAGTTTCCAAGAATGGCCGCAAAATGTCGCTGGAATTTGCCGACCCGGTCGGCGGGACTCTAACCAAAGAGCAAATTGCTCGGCACGACGAAGCCATGGCTGCCCAAAGCCCATTGGTCAAATCAGTCCTCAACGTGCTGAATGGTCCGGGCGATTCTATCGAACGTCTCGCCTTCGAAGTACAGCCCTCGATGCAGAACCAGTTCCAGGGCTTGTGGAAGATGAAGATGCGTCTGTTGCCAGACGACATTCTCAAACGCATAGCCATCCAGGACTCACTAATCGCCGCAATCGCCAACACCCGGTCGAACCAAATAGCCGCCTTCGGCCGCCCGCAACCAGACCGATTCAGCACAGGCTTCCGAATCGAACCTGAACCACACTACACAGAAAAGCTCGACGCCAAGAAGAAGGAAGAAATTCAAAAACGCGTGTCGGAAGTCGAAGCTCTTTTCATGACGTGTGGGGAAACTACCGGCTGGGAAGACCAAGAGGCACTAAACCTTTCCCAATACCTTTTCCAATCTGCACGCAATGCCGTCATCGTTGGACGCATCGCGACTGAAATGATTTGGATTGACAAAGACGGCAAGCGAGTATTCCATGCGTTCCGGCCTATCGATGCCGGCACAATCTACAAGGCCGCACCCCAAAAGGAAACAGCCGAAGCTGTGCGCCGCAACGCACTGCACATGATTGAGTCCTTGAAGAACAAAGACCTGGAGCCTGAACGCTTCCAGAATGAATCCTATTCGTGGGTACAAGTGGTAGATGGTAGGCCCGTACAGGCTTTCGGGTCCGATGAATGTGTTTGTCACAACTTCTATCCGGTGCCTGATGTGGAGCTGGATGGGTACCCTGTTACGCCTATCGACACCATTATCGCCGACGTTACGATGCACATCAACATCGTAACCCACAACAAGCTCTATTTCGAGTCGGGGCGCGCGGCTCGGGGTATGATTGTTATTCAGTCGGAAGACGTCGACGAAAATGTCGTCGGGTTCGTTCGACAGCAATTCAACGCCAACATCAACTCAGTTGGCAAGTCTTGGCGCATGCCGATTTTCGGCATTGGGCCGAAGGACCAAATCAACTGGATGCCGATTGACAACTCGTCTCGTGACATGGAATTCCAATACCTCTCTGACACGAACTCGCGGGTCATTTTGTCTGCGTTTCAGATGAGCCCAGAAGAGCTTCCTGGCTACGCTCACCTCAGCCGAGGCACCAACAGTCAGGCGTTGAGTGAATCTAATAGCGAGTATAAGCTCGAAGCCCACAGAGATGTAGGTATACGCCCACTCCTAGCACAATTCCAGAACTTCCTCAATGCGAAAATTCTCCCTCTGCTGGCTCCCGACTTAGCGAAGTTTTGCTCAATCAAGTTTGTAGGTCTAGACGCAGATACTGCCGAAAAGGAATCTACTCGTCTCCAACAGGACGCTGCTGTACATATGACGCAGGACGACATAATGGAAAAGGTCGAAAAACGGCCAGTCGGAAAGCGTTACGGGGGTCAGTATCTACTCAGCCCACAGTGGCAAGCTATCGTCGAGAAGTATTTGATGGTTGGCGATATATTAGAGCACTTCTTTGGCATTGAAGGGGCCAGTCAAGACCCCAAATACCAATACATACGCGACCCCTTCTGGTTCCAGAATGTGCAACTGCAGCAAGAAGCCCAACAAATGCAACAGCAAGCTCAAGCACAAGCCCAGCAGCCTCAACAAGACCCGAACGCACAGCCAGACCAACAACCAACCGACCTGACGCGTTCTATCGACCAACTGTCAGGACTGTTGACAAAGAGCGAAGCTAAGCTCCCTTGGTCGAAACGGACCCTCATCGCCCACCAGCGCAAACTCGTAGAAAAGGTCCTGGCCGGCTTCGAAGAAGACGCAGAAGACGCAACTAAGGAAATCGTCAAAATAGCCCAAGAGCACTTGCCTTCTTCGTTGAAAGAGTGATAAGATTCTTTGGTGATTCCGAAGAATATCATCTATGGCTTGTTTGACCCACGTAACGGAGAGCTTCGTTACGTAGGCAAGAGTACGACAGGAATGAGACGACCGAACGCTCATTGTATGCCTTCCGGCCGGAAGGGGCACACTTGGAATGCGCGTTGGCTAGCCGAGCTATGGACTCACGGACTTAAGCCAGAAATCTCCGTTCTAGAAGAACACACTTGTTCGGAGAACCTACCAGACGCCGAACAATTCTTCATCGCTTATTTTCGCAGTTTGGGCTGTAGGTTGACCAATCTGACGAAGGGCGGGGAAGGAGCCTTGGGCGCGGTTCGTTCTAGAGAGAACAGGATAGCTCAATCGCGCCGCCTAGGAGGTAGACCTGTATTCGGGTCTGACGGTAGAAGGTGGGACACTATGGCCGATTGCGCCAAGGAATTGGGCGTAACCTACATGTCCGTGTCTGCCGCCATACATGGAGCCAACCCAAGTGTAGCTGGGATTGCGGTAAGCTTCGATGCGGTTCCGCCAGAACCCTCCCTTCGAAAAGTGCGAGCCGACGCCATTCTGGCCGCTTATTTGAACGGCGACAATATATCATCCATCGCCCAACGAGAAGGGACTACTTATGTGGCTATTTCCAGTATGTTGTCAGGTAAAGGCGTTCTTCGCGGTTGGGATACCAACGCTAGGGAGCGTTTTTCTGTACAGAGGGGCGGTCGACCTTTTGTAGACCAAAACGGGGCCGTCTACAAGACACAACGGGAAGCTGCTAGAGCTTTGGGGTTAGACTCCGGCGCCCTTAATAGGGTACTTCATGGAACTCTCAAGCAAACCCACGGCTACATCTTCAGATATCTTGACCTTCCTTCTGAGTCTTGATATCGTCACTCCATGTTCGACCACTTCGGCAACGACATCGTAGAATTTCACCGTCGCTACGAGCCTCTCCCTCCGGGATACAAAATCGTCCAACTTGACTCAGGACACTATTTGTGGGTCCTGGAGGGTGTCCACAAGGACACCGAAGGTTTCATGTCGTGGGACAAGTGGTGGGTGCGTCGGTGTGCATTTGCTCACCATGCAGCTAGCTTGACGCCAGAGATTTAGGGTGATACCTTAGGGTCTATGGACATCTTCTTGCCGTTCCAAAGCGACACTATTTCTGTAGTCGAAGACTCGTCGATACCAAAAATGCTCGCGTCATATGAATTCTCCGGAAAGCCGGGAATGTCTTTTGGTGTGCCGCGCTCCTTGGCAGACATCGAAAACGTGGCCAAACTTAACCCCGGCAAGATTCTTCATCGCATCTCGATGCATCCAGACAATTTTGCCGTTTTGGCCCCGACCTTGCTCAACTACCAGTTTGGGTCAAAAGCAAATTACCCCGCAGCTTCGGTGCCCCTGCCCACCCCCAAGTTTCAAGTTGGCGACGACGTCGTTTTCATTGGGACCAATAAGCATTGTCCAGTAGGGCAAATTGGGCGGGTGGGGTCTGTTGTGCCACTTAATAGCGCTAACATTTATTACTTTGATGCTGGCCCCACCGCGCCAGGCATGTCACTTTGGTGTGCAGA
>Ga0299915_10002315_pt1 | contig 13918 bp, 19 predicted proteins | sample RVTome_13_FD_200263 | JGI IMG/M metagenome (GOLD analysis project Ga0299915, IMG submission 200263) | Soil microbial communities from uranium-contaminated site in the Upper Colorado River Basin, Wyoming, United States - RVT92D227 (version 2) ...
GCGACGGGGAGCCGTCGCGGCTGCCTGAGTTCCGGAGCCTCCTGCGGAGGCCCGGAACGGATTGGTGTGAGCCATCTCCGATTCCTCCGTTGGTTACTCCGTGAACTGACCGCGGAACTCGAACCCCAGGTAGGGATCGCCCGCAGTCGGAACCTGAAGGCACTTCCCGATGAAGTCGCCTTCGCCTCCGTCGTTGGTGACGAGCCCCTGTGCCTCGGCGTCCGTCTTGCCGCAGTACAGATTGTCCATCACCACGTACCGCCTCGACGAGTCGTACTCGATCGAGAACAAGAGGGCATGGTTCTGAACCACCGCCACCTTGTTGCCCTGCACGGACACGTAGTCCTGCTTGTTCCAGAAGTTCTCACCCTGGAACGACATGTCTGCGGCCGAGAGAGCGTACGAGTACGACACGAACACGGTCGCGCCGTCCGGAATCGCACCGCCGACGCGGTGGATCTGCCCGTTCGTGAGCGAGTCGACGGCGTAGTCCACCGTCACCGTCAGTGCTGCACCGCCTGCCGTCAGCGAGACCTTGATGCTGTTGTTCGTCACGCTGGTGCCGACGATACCTCCGTGCTGGAGGTTGACGACCGTGGTTCCGGGCAGAACGACCTGCTCGTCGACGATGATGGAGTTGCCGTAGGACACGTCCTTCGTCCACTTGGCAACCCCGAGGATGTTGATCCCCGCGGCGGCCTTCTCGACCTGACCCGAGGAGTTCATCGTCACGAGCTGTCCCTGCCGGAACGTCGCGTTGGGATTCGCGTCGAGGATGCCGAGCGCGTCCCCGATCTTGCACCGGGGGAGATCCAATCCCGCCGGGAAGACCAACGACCTGAATGCTTGTGCTACCGTCATGTTGATTCACCTCCTTTCCGTAGCGGATTTATTGGCTCGCCGGCCTGCTGAGCGGCCCTAGCGCTCTCTGTGCTTCGTACGACCTCACGAAGCTCGGCCGGCTGAGGCTTGCTCGCAGTGCCATCCTGCGCTCGTCCGCCTCCTCTTCGTTCTCGGTGGGGATCTCCCCCGCCGTCCGAAGGACCGGGTTGCCTTCGAGCGCGCGCTGCTCGACTTCTTCGGCGCGCGCCGAGCGGCTATCCCCAGTCGGCGACTGAGTCAGGACCGGCACCGTGATGGCGTGTCTGAGGTTCTTCTCCGAGTCCTGGAGGACCCGGTCGTCCATCGTGTACAGCTCCTTCGCCCTGGCCACGAGGGCGGCCAGGTGGACGGGCATCCCCTCCTGCATCCCACGCTCGACGAGCGTGGCGGTCAGGCTGGTCTCGATGCCCGGGAACATCGTCTGCTCGTCGAGGTCGAACGGGGTGAGGAGGGCGTCCGCCATCGCGATCTTGAGCGGGCTCTCCTCCCGGTTGGTCTGCTGGAGGGTCGACGCGATCCGGAGACACCGCTCGAACCGCTGCATGGCCCCCTGGACCTTCTGGGTCGCGAGCTTCTCGACGCGCGCTTCGAGGGTCGCGAGCTTCGCGGCGAACGCCTTCTCCTGGGCCGCCACCTTCCTCTGGTAGAAGGCGGCCAGCTTGGCGACGCGCTCTTCGTGGTCGTGGACCTCCTCGCCGAGCAGACCGTCGCCACCGATCGATTGCTCCTCGGGTTCGTCTCGCTTGTCGGACTCGGGCTCGTCGGTCGAGCCGAGCGAGTCGGACGTGACGGCCTGCGCGTCCTGCATGTTGTTGACGCGGTCGTCGATCGCCGACGAAGGGCCCTCGCCCGCGCTCTCCTGCCTGTCGGAGTCGGCCTCGGAGGCGGAGTCGGAGGAGCCCTCGCCGAGCGGGTCCGTCAGGTTGTCCTCGGCCTCTTCGCCCGACGGCTTCTGGGCTTCCCAGTCGTCCGTCAGGTTGTCGTCCTTGTGCTCCAGGACCTGCGCGGCCTTCGGGTACGGCACCGCGCGGAGCTGGCGGATGGCACCGTCAAGCCCGTAGTGCGCGATGGTCCGGATGATGGTGTCGCCGAACTGGTACACCTTCTTCCTCGACGCCACCTTGACGGGCGGCTTGACGACGCAGACGCCCTTCCCGGTCCGGCTGTCGAACACACGGAAGTTCCCCCCCTTCGTCATCTCGACCTTGATGAAGGCGTAGCGACGAACGAAGCGAGGTGTGAGCTTGCGAGCCGCGACGTTCATGACGCCGATCTCGTCGTTGCTCAACTGGTCCGGCTCCTCGTCTTCCTTGCGGTCCTTGTAGCCCTCCATGCCGGGCGCCGGCGGCGCTCCGGCCTGAGCGGGCGGCACGTCCTCCGTGACGGTGTCATCGAACGCGACCGGCATGTCGTTGGCACCCGCGAACGGGATCATCTCGTCGTCCTGCGGGGGCGCGGGCGGCACGGCGGGCGCGCGAGCAGGAGGAGCGGCCTGAGCGGTCTTCTGGGTCGTGGTCATGGTCCCTTCCTTCACCTGCTGCGCGGCTTCCACCCCGCGGGTGTGGAGTTGCTGCTCCAGCTTCATGAGCTTGCTCTTGAGCATGAGGATCTCGGACTCGGTGCCGAGGTCCTGTTTGGCTTGGGTGCCGAGCTGCGCGCGGATCGACAGGATCTCTTGCATGAGGGCGCGCGGGTCGGCTGGCTGGTCGACGGCGCTCAGCTCCTCGTAGCAGACGCCCCCGCACCGCTCGTACGCGAGCTTGCCGTCGAACCGTTTCATCTTGTTGCCGGCGATGTGCCGGCAGAACTCGTAGCGGTTCGTCGCCTTGTTCGCGCAGATCGAGCAGATGGTGAATTCGGCCACGCAGCCCATCGAGAACGCGTCGATCGCGCCCTTCCGGATGCCCTCCGCGTAGACCGGGTCCTTCGAGGCGTCGATCGCCAGCAGGCACTCGACGTACTGGTCGTCGGGGTCCGAGACGTTGTAGCTGGAGTCGAGGACGAACCCGCGCGCCGTAAGCGGGTTGTCGGCCCGGTGGTTCAGGTGGTTGGGCTTGAGGTCGAAGGTCCGGTAGACCTTCTTGGCCAGCCGGTGGTCGAACCGAAGCAGCTCCTCGCGGGGGAACGCGTCGCCGTTCTCGTTGGGGTTCGGGCGGTCGGGCGACAGCTCGGCCGTGACAGCCCTGGCGACCGCGAAGATGTAGTCGGCCGGGTTCTTCGAGATGTCGTAGACGTCGGCGACGAGGTTGAGGGCGGCCTGGAGGTCGATCCGCTCGACCGCGTCACCGTCATACGCGCTCTGCGCCCCCTGAAACTGCGCTCGCTTGGAGATCGGCCCCTTGCCGCTCGACGACCCGAGGATGAGGGCCCGCGCGAATCTGCGGTGCATGTCCCGGAAGGCTACCCGCAGAGACCGCTAAAAATCGAAAGTCAGATACTATCTGACATCGGGCGGGGGCTCGGCTTCCTTGGCCTTCTCGTCCGGCGGGGACGCGGGCACGGTGGGTGGCGTGACGGGCGCGGCCGTCTGAGCGTCGCGCGGGTTCTTCGGGGTCGCGATGATCGGGGCGCGACCGTGCTTCTTGAACGTCATGCGAGACCTCCTAGCTGGTCGGTTTTCTGGTCGGCGAACGAGTCGAGCCGCGAGGTCGACTTGGCATCGCCGATGTCTCGGACCTCGTAGGGCCGCTTGATGGCGCGGTCGAGAAGATGGTCGAGGTACCTCGCGTCGCTGCGGGTGATCTTGCGTCGCACGACGATCGCGTTGGTGCCCGCAAGGTAGGGCTCGTGGACGATGAGGGTCCGGTCGGCCCACGTGTCGAACGCGGCTTGCAGGGGCCAGTCGGTCGACCGGCACTTGAACACGATCCGCTTGGTCGCGGGGTCATGGGCGGCGAGGGCGACGTCCCGGTTGGACTCGCGGTTGCGGATGACAGCGTAGCGCATCAGTCCTCCACGCTACACGACGGCACCGACACCACGTCCGGATCGATCGCCGCTAGGTCGACGGTCGTGAGGGTCGTGCTGGCCGGCGGAGAACACGGCTGGCACGTCTGCACGGTCGGCCCCCAGACCCGCTGGCACTTGGGACAGACCCACCCGCTCGGCAGCGTGATCGGCCCCAGGGGCGTGACGGTCACGCTGTGCCGCCAGCACCGCCCGCCCGTGATGGTCGCGCAGTCGGGGCAGAACGAGTCCGCGTTCACTGCGACGACCCCCCGTTCGCGGCCCTACGCCACTGGACCGGCGTCGCCCCGAAGGCCGAAACAACCTGCCGCTTGGCCCACTCGCCGCACATCTCGGTCGGGCAAGGCACCAAGAAGTCGGGGCGGCCGTCAGCCGTCAGAGCCCTGACTTCCGATGACGACAAGAGGATCTCGTGCTTGTGATGCAGGGGGCACTCGACGTCGAACAGGGGCATCGACCAGATGCTAGCGAGCCCCGGAACCCCTTGCAAGACCGACCGGACCGCTACCCCGTCTCGATGACAGCGACGTCGCCGTCCTTCTCGACGAGGTCGCCCATCGGGATCAGCCACACGATAGTTCCGGATACGGGGGCCTGCACGGGGAACTCCATCTTCATGCACTCCAACGAGATGATGTCGGAGCCGGCGCTGACCTGTTGGCCCACCGAGACACAGTGCTGCCAACAGGTAGCAGGGGTCGGGGCTGGGACACGGACACGCATGGCTCAGAAAACGGATCCGCGAACGAACACGCGACAGGCCCCAAGCGCCTTCTCCCCCGTGTTCTTCACGACGATCCGGAGGGCCGAACCGTAGATCGTGATGAGCCCCTTGTCCCCGGTCGGCGGTTTGAGCGTGACCAAGTCGATCACCTCGCCCGGCCGGTACATGTTGACGAGCGCGACACCGTCGTAGTTCAACTCGGGCAAGTCCTCGTCGGTGACCTCGCGAAGCCCACCGACCACCGGGAACGCACCCCGGATGTTTTTCGGAAGCCGATCGTCCGCCGCGACGATCTCGTGGGTCATGGGGCTGGCGACCTGCACCTGGTTCGCAACCGGCACGACCGCGACCTCTTCGTTGGAGAAAGCGAACGTAATCTCCAACGGCTGGTCCGAGTAGGTTGTGCCGTAGTACCTCGTGAAATTCACGGCCGATCCGTAGATCGCCATCCCTTTGCCAGGCTTGAGCGGCTGGGCGAGCGTGTTGCGCGGGTCGCCTTTCCCGTACCACAGGACCGAGCCAAAGAGACCAGAGCCCTCCGCGAGCTTGGGGTAGTGGGCTCACGCCGCGTCAGGTGAACGACATGGCTACGTCCCCTCTTTCGAGGGGGCCATGTCGTTCACCTGAGCGGCCCTCCTTGCGCTGTCCATCGCCTTGATCCCCACACGGCCACGCGCCGTCGTCCTCCAACCACCCCAGGTCCGCCCGTCGCGGCCACGGTCGGCGACGCCCTGCTCGACGAGCCCACGGCCTTCCAGCCGACGAAGCAGCCGGCCCGCGGGCCGTGCGTACGCGGCGGGGCTCCGGCTCTTCGTGCTCGACCCCCACAGCGCCACCCCAACCCAACTGGCCCGGTGGTACACACCCGGCTCGGTCGCGAGCAGCTTGAGGATGCGGGCTTCCGTGTCGGTCAAGGTCACGACGTCACCAGCCCGACCATCTTGGTCGCGCCGAACTTGGTCCTAACCCAGAACCCCTCGAACTCCAGGCGGGCGTCGAAGCTCGTCCCGCTCGCCACGTCGAACTCGGTGTGGCCGTCGAGCGAGATCCAGAGCGTGTTCATCCCGACGTTCCGGATGTTCAGCTCCTTGCCCGAGTGGCACTCGATCCGGTGCGGCGCCCTCGTGACTATCTCGGAGAAGCACTGGGGCGACCCCGCGACCGTGATGGCCATTCGTCCTACCCCCCCTTCCTTGACCGCGCAGCGCACCAGCGCGTGATGCTCGACTCCAGCTTGCGCATCGCGTCGTCGACCTCCTGAAGTTGGCGCGGGATGATAGCAGTCGAGTGCTGCGCGTTCGACATGGTCGAGCGCATGTACTCGTCGATCTGCTCGGGGGCGCTCTCGGCCAACATGCCGATCACCGCCGACGTGCGCGCGCAGTCGAGCCCCGCTGACGTCAGCGTCACGGCGAGCCGCCGGAGCCCAGCCGAGAGGTCCAGCAGGCCGGCGCGCACATCTTCAGAGCTGGCGGGTCTGGCCTCGGCGATGGCTGCCTCGTCTACTCGCTCCGCCTTCCCCCTGGAGCCCATTCGCGGTTCGATCATCTCTCACCTGGCTGCGGTGTCGTCAAGCGTTTTCCCCACTCTGTCCACACCCGTTATGCACAAGCGCCGTGCGGCGTTTACCGCGTCGTTCCCCACTGACGCGGCGCCTTTTCCACAGCCGCGAGAACGGCGCCCACGGCGAGATCCTCGCGCTCACGACGACCGCCCGAGGAGCTGGCGCAGCCGACACAGGAACGCGCTCGCGTCAGTCGCGTTCCACTTGCCTGAGTACGGGTTGCAGTCGGTCACGCTGGCCGCGCGCTCGGGGTCGTCGAACCTGGCGTGGACCCACAGGTTCGTGTCGAGCGCGGGGACGTAGCCTTCGAGCCGCAACGTCCCGGCCTCCGCGGTCTCCAGCTTGAACGCGTAGAACGAGCCGTCCGTCCTGACCGCGCCCAGCTCGATGAGCGTCAAGTCGAACGTGGTCTTCTCGGCGACCAACCTCTGCTCCGCGGAGCGGCGCCGTTGCCGTCGCCCCGCCACCAAACTCCTCATCCCGCCCATTACGCCACCTCCTTCTTGCACGAGTGCCGCTTAGCTTTGGGCTCGCCGCACTTCGGGCACGCGACGAGCGCGCGGACCAGCTCGCGGAGCAACGAGGTGTCGGCCGTGCCACCTTCGAGCACCGCGGCGACAACCGCGCGCTTCGCCTCGACGAGCGCGGCGAACTTCGCGTCGATCGAGCAGTCCGACACGAGGTACCAGGCCGTCACAGCGTCCCGCTGACCGATCCGGTGGGTGCGGTCCTCGGCCTGCTCCTCGACCGCCGGAGTCCACTCGCGCTCGACGAACAGGACGTCCGACGCGCGCGTCAGGGTGAGGCCGACGCCCGCGGCGCCCGGGGTCCCGAGGAACACGTCCGCGCGACCCGCCTGGAAGTCGTCGACGGCCACCTGCCTCGCTTCCGCGCTGGCGACCGAGCCGTCGATCCGGCAGGTCTTGATTCCCTCGGCCTGAAGGGCCGCCTGGACCTGGTCGAGCACGGCGAGGTGGTGGGCGAACACGACGACCGGCTTGCCCGTGTCGACCGCGTTCTCGATCCACTCGATCGCTGCCGCAACCTTGCCCTGGCCGGCAAGCTGACGGAGGCGGTTCAGGATGACGAGGACCTCGCCGTCGATCGGGCCCTCGTGCTCGGCCAAGAGTTCGAGGGCGTCCTGCTCGTAGCGGTCGTACTCCTTCCGGTTGGACAGCTCGACCTCGATGTTGCAGCGAGCCTTCTCGGGCAACTCGGTGAGGACCTGGGCCTTCTCGCGCCGGACCAGGACATCGCGGAGCCGGCCGCTCAGCTCGTCGAGGTTGGAGGCACCCGAGAAGTCCCACGCGAGCGCGCCGCGCCCGATGTCGACCTGTGTGGCCCCGCAGTACCGCTTGGCGAACCCGAAGAACGACCGGTACTCGATGGGCCTGAGCAGATGGAGGTTGGGGAACAGTTCGACGGGGCGGTTGAGCAGCGGGGTGCCCGAGAGGGCAATGACGTGGGGGACGGCGGTCGCGATGCCGGGCTGGTCGGCCTCGTCCTTCTTGCGCGCCTGGACGCCCGCGATGGCCTTGGTCCGGGCGGCCTTCTGGTTCTTGATGTAGTGGCACTCGTCGATGATGACGCACTTGGCGCCGAGGCCGGTCAGCTCGGCCTGTCGCTTGGAGCAGATGTCGTAGTTGGCGATGACGAGGTCGGGGTCGACGGGGAGCGGGTCCTTGCCGTTCCGGACGACGTGGACGCGCGCGCTCGGGATCCACTTCTGGGCCTCGCGCTTCCAGTTGAGCTTGAGGGACGCGGGGACGATGATGAGGGCGGGCCGCGCCTCGGGGTGGATGGCGAGCCAGCCGAGCGCCTGAACGGTCTTCCCGAGACCCATTTCGTCGCCGATGAGCGCGCGACCCTGCGCGGCCTCGACGAACGCGATGCCCGCCTGCTGGAATGGGTAGAGCGTGAGGCCGGCGGGGATGGTGGCGGCGAGCCGGTCGAGGACGCCCTGGACGACCGGGGCGGCGCCTTGCCCGGCGGCCTGCTCGGCGGTCGCGGCGCCCGAGAGGGCGGCGCGCGCGAGCTTGTCGGAGCCAGCAGCCTGGACCTGGGGGTCGGTCGAAAGAGCGGCCGAGAGGCCCGGGAAGAAGGCGGCGAAGCCGGCGGCGATCACGAGGCCGGCGTCGAGGGGGACGGTCCAGCTCTTGGTGGCGCCGTCCCAACGGGCGCGGCCGTTGCCGGCCGACTTGATCGCCTGGATGGCCTGGGCGTTGTAGGGGGTCGAGAGGACCAGCGAAGCGCCCTCGATACGGTAGCGGCCCTCGGGCTTGGGGGCGACGGGAGCGGCCTGGAGGGCGGGCTGGGGGGCGTCGGGGGCAGGCTGGGGGAACAGCCGGCCCTCCGCCTCGGCCGAGAGGACGACGACGTAGCCGAGCCGCTCGGCCGCGAGGCTAGCAGCTTGGGCGCCCACGCGGTCGAGCCCCCACACCTTCTGGTCGGCGAGCCACCGACGACGGCCACCCGACCGGTCGACCTCGGCCTTGAGGGCCACGGTGAGGGCGGGGTCGTAGGGGCTGGCAAACGTGTAGCCACGACCGTCGTGGTCGACGTGGGCGGCTTTGCAACCGGACCGAAGGGTCTGGCGGGCCGACGCGAGCGCGTCCGCGAGGTCGGGGATCTGGGTCGCGCTGTACTTCCAGAGCGCCTCGGCCGCCTTCGCGACGCGCGCGAGGTTGTCGGTCTCGGCCGAGATGGTCTTGAGCCACTGGTCGGCGCCCGAGAAGCCGACGTCGTCGCGCTCGCGCGCGCCGTCACACACCGAAGCGATCCGGGCGATGCACTCGGCAACCGTCGTACGGGCAGTCTTTGCGTCCATCCAAACCCTCCTATCCGCTCAAGCCCAATATACGACAGCCGGTTACGCTTGTCAACCGAAACAGAGCTGCCAGAAAGGCCCAGGATCCCGCCAGGATAGGGGGCAAAAAACTTGACCTCGCCCGGGATCGAGGGCATGAAGGGGGCTGTCGCGCTCCCCCCAGCGCGACGCGAGGCCCGCTGACGGTCGCAAGACCCGGCGGGCCTCGCTCTTTCCGGTCTACATTTCTACCGCGCGGCTGGACAGCCTACCGCGCGACCGGGCAGCCCCAGAGGGGCGGCGCCTGCTGGAGGGGCATTCCTACTCGACGCGCAGGACGGCAAGGGCTCGCCGGAGCCGCTGGATTTCAGCGACCATCGCGGGCGCCACGACCAGAAGGCCGTGCGGCGTACGGCCCGCCTCCTTCTCGTCGAGGATGACGCGCCGCGCTTCCTGGTCGATGACGTCCAGTGCGTCGTCGTCGAGGGCTCGGATGTCCAGGTCTCGGTCCACGACTCCAGTATGGCCAGGACGGAAGCGGTTGACAAGTGCTGTCAACCGGGTAGCACGCAAAACTCCCGCGAGACCACCACGCCGTCACCGAGGTCGACCTCGACTTTGATGCCGAGCCGCGATTCGGTGGCGCCACACGTGGAGCACTCGCCCACGTGCCGGCGGACCAGCGCGGGCCAGGACTGCTGGGACGCGCGGAGCAGATGGCCCACGGGAATGAGCGGGAGGGTCGATCGTAACTTCTGCACGGTCCAATCGCAGAGCCGGTACTCCTCGGCGGTCAGATCCTTGACCTCATGCGCGACGAACCCGACCTTGGCGACCTCGCAGTCGTCCTCGTGCCCAAAGGCCCGCCGCAAGATCGGCTCGTAGGGACCAACCACCTGGGTGGGCAGGACCCAGTTGGTCACGAGGGCGAGGGCTTCCTCCTCGGACACGAGCCCGAGGGGCGTGTCCTTGTCGTGGTGCTCGTAGAACCGGGCGTCCGCCCCACCCAACTCGCCGAGCAGATGGGCGAGCCGGCGGATTCGCCGCCGTTCCCGCTCCCGCACGACCCGCTGATCGAACTCGGTCGTCTGGACCTCATGGTACAGGTACCGCGCCTCATCGGGCTCGGGGCCACCCACCTCGAACGCGGCCACCGCCTGCTCGGCAGCCTGACGGGCGACCATGATGGCAGCCGCCTTGGTGGCCTCCTCGGCCTCCTGGATGACCTTCCGGCGGGCCTGCTCGGCTACCTGACCGTCCACCTCGGCGGCCTGTTCGGCCGTCAGGACGGCCCGCTCGTCGTCGGTGAGGGGCTGAGGTGGCCAGCGGTTCAGAATGGTGGCCTGGCGGGTGAGCAGGATGGCCGCCTTGATGAGGCGGAGGGCATCCGCTGTGTCGGTCGGGCGGGGGTCGAGCCAAGGTTGCCCAAGGATGCACGTCCGCTCGGCCGCATGTGGGGGCTTGGGATCGGTGACGCCCCACCGGAGCACGACCACGCCGTCCGGCTCGACCGTCCCTCCGAGCGCGAGCGCCTTGGCGATGTCGCCCCGCTCGACGAGCGAGTAGGTCTGGACCGCGGCGGCCGGTTGGCCGGCCAGCACGGCGGCCCGCTGGGCCTCCTGGGAGATCGAAAGGATGATGCAGCTCGACTGGCCCTGGTACTGGTTCATCGCGTTCCTCCTGGCCGGTTCCCCCGGCCGTCTCGCCCGGTTCCCCCGGGCAGTTGTGAAAGAAATAGGGCCGACCCTTCCCGGGCCGGCCCCACGTCAGCCCTACCTACGCGGCCAGCCGGACGGCCTCGATGAAGGCCCGCTCCTTGACCTTGGCGCCGTCGCCGAGCCACACGGACTCCAGCCGGCCGGCCGCGCGGCCGATCGGAATGACCTTGGCACCCGCCTGGTCCTTCAGGCCGCGCTCGTGGTCGACGTACTCGGTGACCGCGTTGTACAGGCCCCACGCGGTCCCGCGGGCCGTCGCAAGGTCGGCGCCACGCCCGGCACCCCCGAACAAGTCGATGACGCGCGCGCGAACCACCTGCTTCTGGGCGTCGCTCTTGGCCTGCGGGTTCGGCGGGAAGACCTTGAGGAGGTACTCGGCGATCTTCTCGCGCGCGACCTGCGTGCGGGCGAGCTGCCGGTAGGACTCGCCGAGCTTGCCGAACTGGTCGTTGACGATCCCGAGGGCCTTCTGGGCCTCGACGAGCCGCTCGGCGATCGACGTGGTGTGGCGGAACCGAAAGGCCGTCTGGCAGCCATCGATCGCGACCCGCAGGGTATTGGCGCAGACGACCCGGATGGGTGTGTAGAGCGCCTGGACGTTGCGGGAGCCGTCGTGCGAGTTGGTGAGGAGCAGGTACTTCTCGACGACGTCCTCACCGCCGACCTCGATGACGCCGTCCACCTGGGCCAACACCCAGACGATCTGGCCATCACGGAGCGAGCCGGCCGTGTGGTAGCTGGCCTGACCCGTCTGGATGACGGGGTCGAACCAGTCGAACGCCTGCCGGTTCTGGAGCGGGGTGTACTTGCGGCCGACGATCCCGAGGACCCGGTCGTCCCGGTCGCGCACGACCGCGCGATGCTCGGGCGCCTCGATGACCTTGCCGTCGAACTGGGCGAAGACCGGCTTGGTCGCGACCGCCCAGTCGAGCCCGGACGCGATGATCGCCTCCTCGGCGGTGGGGGGTGCCTTCAGCTCGATGCCGAGCCCGTGCCAAGGGGTAGGTCCGACGAAGAAGAGCGACTCGATCTCGTGTGCCATCCTGAACCCTCCTGTCCGCTGTTCCCCACCAAGATAGATCGGCGGGTTACGTTTGTCAACTGCTACGCGCCGAGCAGTTCGGCCGTCCGTTTCGCGAGCGCGTACGCGTGGTCGAGCCCCTGGAACGTCTTGCCCAGGAAGACCAGCTCGTGGGTGTCGGGGTCGTCGCAGCCCTTGCCCTGGCGGACCAGCTCGATGTGGATGTAGTGGCCCTCGGAGTCCCCCATGACCGCGTAGCACGCGATCCAGCGGTAATCGTTGGGCCACTCGACCTCATCGCACCCACCCTGCCAGTAGGGGACGCCGGACTTGGCGTGCTCATGCTGCCAGCCGATGTACAGGCCGAACGACTCGTCGACGAGCCCCTCGGCCTCCAAGATGGCCTTGAGGTCACGGGCGATGTCGACGACCTTACGGCCCCGGGCCCGCCGCAGGAGCCCGGTGGCATTCCCTTCCGAGTCGACGATCTGGCACCACACGTCGAGCTGGACGTGGCCCGGCTCGGCCGGGACCTCGGGGCCAACCGGGTACTTCGCCTCCAGCTCGACGGGCGACAGCCGGTAGCGGTCCTCGGAGTAACGGTCGTACGCGGTTGCGATCTCGGTCATGTGGTCCCTCCTGTCCGATGGACGCTGGGCGCCCAGCCACTAGCCTAAGCAGGAGGGTTACGAATGTCAACCGCTTGTTGCCGCAAGCACGCGGGGCACTGGCCGTGCGCGCTACCCCAAGCGATCAGCTCCGCCACCGATGGCCACCCGCCGTACCATGGAATCCGCAACGTGTCGGACCAGCCGCAGGTCTCACACGTGACCTGGATCTTGAAGGAGAAGCGCGTGGGACGTCGGGGCTTGGACACGATCCACTTCACCGGCGGCGACGCCGGCGGGGGCTGCCGACGTGGTGGAGGAGGGCAGTCCAGCCTCCGCAGCGCCCCCCGGCACACGAACTCCTCGATCTTCTCGCGTGTCCTACGCAGTCGCATCCCAATGGCAGTCTTCGATCTACCTTTCTGGGCACCCAGCACGGCCATCGTCTCGCCAGAGGACCAATCGAGCAGGAGGTCGACCTCCTCTGCGGAGAGGTATGCGCCGGCGGTCTCAGCGATCTCGTGGGCCAGAACGATCCGCTCGATCTCGTGCAGGTCGGAGACCATCAAGCGTACAGCTTGTCCTCGCCGGTCGCCTTCCAGACGGCCCGCCGGGTCAGGTCCGGGGTGGCGCCGGGTGTGTCGTCGGTGGCGGGTCTGGTCCCGACGCCATCGGGTGCCAGGCAGCACCACCAGCCGCGCTCCCGGCACTCCTGAACGCCAGGCAACTCGCCCGACCACGCGGCGGCCTTCCGGTCGTGCCCCGCGCAGTCGCACATGAACCGCTGGCCGTAGCAGCAGGTGCATTCCTCGACACTGCACGCGGGTTCGTGTTCGCTGCCGACCTCGACGCCACAGCCAGGACAACGCTCCTCGGCCGTCATCTTCGTCTCCTTGGTCACCGGACGATCTGGGGGTACCGGTTGAACCAATCGGACCATCGAGCGAGCACACGCCACTCGTCCGTGCTGATCTGCGGCCACGACCACACGACGAAGCCCGCGATCCCCTCGGAGCCATCCACGAAGCCCGACAGGAAATCGTGCAGGTGGGCGCCCGACTGCCGACCGAACGCCGGCACGCTCGGGACGATGTGGTTCCAGCCGGGCGGTACCCGCCATGATGCGATCCCTTGATCGACCTGGGCGGGCGAGACGTCATAGAGCTGGGGCGACCCCCACGACGGGTGCCACTCGTCCCACGGGAAGTTGCGGTGGTAGTCGGCCATCCCGTAGCTCGTGACCCCAAGGCCCCGCTTGTTGGCCAGCACGTCCAAGCTGCTGGACATGAGGAGGGCGGCCGCCTCCTCCATGGCCGCCTTCGAGCCGGTCGGGGGCGGCGCATTCGGGTCCGCCTCCTTCTGGCCCGCGCGAGTCCCCGACCCCCGCCACTTGTAGCCCAGCTCGGGGTCGAGGATCCACCCGACCACGTTCCCCGAGGTCGCCGCCGCCATCTTGTCGACGAACTCGGCCTCGCGGCCGGCCCACGGGTACCCCCAGACCCACGGGTTGATCCCAGCAGTGGCGAACGCATCGCTGTACCGCCGGACGTCTTCGGGCGACGTGATGTTGAGCGTGCGGGCCCGCCCCTTCGCGATGTCCTGCTGGACCACGTACATCGCGACGAACG
>Ga0299915_10002316_pt1 | contig 13915 bp, 20 predicted proteins | sample RVTome_13_FD_200263 | JGI IMG/M metagenome (GOLD analysis project Ga0299915, IMG submission 200263) | Soil microbial communities from uranium-contaminated site in the Upper Colorado River Basin, Wyoming, United States - RVT92D227 (version 2) ...
TCACAAATTGTGTGTAATCTCGCTTAATCTGGCTTAATGGTGCTTAAAGAAAAAACGATGAAATCAGGGGAAAAGGTAAGCGCGCCCGGGGTGATTCGAACACCCGACCTTTGGATTCGAAGTCCATTTCCTGAATTTTCAAAAAACTTTCTAATGACCTGTCTTTATTATATTTATGGGCTTGATCTCTATCACCGCCTCGGAGGGGGTGTCAACTTTTTGTCGTGTTGAACCCAGGATTTCGTCCAATTTCTCAACCGCCCGCTTCATGTTCTCCGGTGTCGGGTGAGCGTATCTCATCGTCATTTGGATCGAGCTGTGGCCCAGGATCTTGGAGACCGTAACCAGGTCCACGCCGGCCTCAATCATCTTGCTCGCTGCGGTATGCCGGAGATCGTGCAGTCTGAGCCCCTTGATCTCAGCTTTCCGACACGCCGTAGCAAATGCCTTCTTAATATCCTTCACGTGATCTTTTGTCTCGGGATTGAAGAAAACATACTCGGAGCTCCGCGGGAGGCTCTTCAACGCCTCGAAGACGGCCGCGTTCATCGGAACCTTGCGGGACTTCCCGCTCTTCGAGTCCTCAATCAGAATGAACCCCTTCGTGAAATTCACGTCCGGCCACTTCAAGGACAGGATTTCGTTCCGCCTCATCCCCGTATTCAGGGCCACAATCAGGACCGGCCGGATCCCCGGGCCGGCGCACTCGAGCAGCCGCCGAGCCTCGGCGCCGTTAAGGATCCGCTCCTTGACGTTGTTTTCCTTGAATTTCTTCACAGCCTTGACGGGGTTCTCAGTAACCTTCCCCCATTCAACCGCCTTGCTAAACATCGTTTTCAAACAGGCAAGCTCCCGGTTTACTGTCGCCGGCGAGACCTCGGCCTTCCTTTTCGCCTTGAACCGTTCGACTTGCTCCGGGCCTATGTCATGGAGCGTGGCTCCGTGGAAGAAATGTTTCAAGACTTTCAATGAGGATTCATCCCGTCGCCAGGACTTCTTGTTCTGTTTCGAATAGAGCTCGAGGAAGTCCTTGGAGAATTTATCGAAGGGGACAGGCTCATCACCTCCCGGCCGCTTGAATCCCAGGCTTTCGTCCAGCTTTTCGATCCTGAGCTTCGCCAGGACGTTCCGCGCCTGGTCCTTTGTGTAGCCGCCGAATTGGCGGATCCGCCGGCCGTGGAATGTGAAATCGACATACCACTTCCCCTCTATGAGTTTTAGATTTCTTTCCTTTTTCGGTTCCTTCATCTCATGCTCCTTTTAGGAATAGGGCCGGGACCGAAGCCCCGGCCCTATTCAATCGTTCCGCTAAAGCGTATAAGCGTCCACGAGCGCAGGCTTATAGGCGTCTGCGGGCACGACGGACTTTAAAAGCTCCGTTACGGCCTCATTCTTCGAAGGCGGATCCTCGATCCGGTCACAGATGAGCGCCAGGACCATGTTGGCCATAATCATTCCGGTCTTGTGCGTTGATCCGATAGCCTTCCCTCCGGGCCAGAATTGGATCCCGAATTCATTCGGCTTCATGTCAAAAATCTTGCAGAGGAGAAGGATGATCGCTATTTCCTCCGCCTCGTTTCTATTCCTTCCCTCCGCGACTTCGGCCTCGATCCACGCTTTCCATGAAGCATTAAGCGCGGCCTTCATTTTCGATTCAATTTTCAATCCCCTTGTCGATTTTTTCAAGTGTCAGTCTCCTTGACTCGCAGCATGCCTTGCGGTATGCTGAAACCGGGTTGCAAGACCCCAGGGCTGAACTTAGCGGAACGGCCCTGACGGGCGGGTTTCTTCGGGAGCCCGCCCCCTTTTTTTACAATCAAATAGACCTCCCTTTCTGTTTTGCGAGAAATTCCCGGATGGCCTTCCGTGACAGCTGACCCGGCCTATATTTGCCGGTGAACCAACCTTGAACGGTCTGATGATGGATCCCGATCTCTTTCGAGATCCGGTCATAGGACCATCCGGACCGTTCCTTGAACTTTTTCAGGAGCCCGAGTTCTTTATCTTCGTCCATAGTTGCCTCACATTGCTATGTATAGCATTATATATATCGTTTGTCAAGAATATTTTCTTGAATCTTCAGACCCAGTGATTTATGATTCCCACATATCCATTCGCAGACAAGGGAGAGCGTACCATGCCAGTCGTTTTTACTCCGGAAAATGAGCCTTATCTTGGACGACCGTCCGTCTATCATTTCGATCAAACTATCCTTTCATGCCTTAAGACGAATGATGAGGTCGCCTCTTATACTCGAACGCACAAGCTTAGTGACCTTCAAGACGCAGCCATCCAAATAATCCCTCAGGGAATAAATCTGGCTTTGAGCATTCGCGAACTGGTCAGGCAGGGCTATCTTTTCGGCGCGGTTGTTCTAATGCGTCCATTGATTGAGCGAGCTGCAATTATATCCTATCTGCATGAAAAACCGGAAAAAATCTCGGTCTGGCAGGGAGGATGGAAATATGGCCAGAGACCATCCCTCGCCGAAATGCTCGCCACTATGACCAGTGAGCATTTCAACCAAGAAGAAGCACAAAAAATTTGTACTTTGTTTAATCATATTGACCACGGGGATCCCGTAAGCACCGAATTCAATCTTGTAAAGCTAAACGCTTCTACACTTGGATACGCTGTCAGTAAAATTCTTTCAAACCCGGAGCTTTGTGACTTCATTTGCTTTCAATCATATTGCTATTTAATCGTTCTTATGGCTCGAATGGCTGCCTGCTTCCCGGAAGTTCAAGGGCCTGAGAAAAAAATACATTGATGAGTTACCGTAAAAGATACTCAGGACACATTTTCCTAGCCCGCGGCGGGGCGAACACGGCCGGCGCGTGCTCTTCAGGAAGACCAACGTTGAAAGGTTCATCGGTTCGAATATCCTGAAATAGGTCCCAAGGCGTCTCAAAACCCGACAACTTTTTCATTTACGCCTTTTCCCCAGGTAAGGCCCACGGACATTATGTCCAGAGGGCGGGGCCGTGTCGGTCCCTGTTCCGGCAACGGACACCCGCCCCCAGGTTCACTTTCGAAGCCGCCGCTCGAGCCGCTCTTGATGTTTGCGGTCCGCTTTGTTGACGAAGACCCGCGGATCCGCGCCGTCCTCTCGCGGAGCTGCTCCGATCTTCTCCGCGCCAGCCGCGGAGATCTCCGGTTGATCCTCTTTTACTTCGACGATCCGGCATCCGAAAACCGAAACGAGCCGATCCGCGTCCGCTTTTGAGCTCGTCGAACCCTTGCCTTTTTGGAAGTCCACGCCACCCATAAACCCCGTATCCTTGCTGCCCATTAAATCCGTGAAGTCTGATTGTGGAAGTTCGAGTATATAAATAGCCATTTTCTACTCCTGCTTATCACGCGATTTTATCTGTTGCCCGGGCGTTTTGCGGTAAGCCGGGGCCAGGTTGGATAGGACCAACGCGTCTTTCATGGTCCGGTCCAACATGTCCCTGATGAAGTCCATCGTCTTCATCTCGCCCAGGGCTTTGATTATCTGGGTCCGTTTGACGTTGATCTCCCATTCGCGCCCCCCGAAATCGCGGAAAACGATCTCCCCGTCGGCCTCAAGCCGGACAGACGCCGTGCTCTCGTATGTCTCGCTCATCGTCAAAACCTGTTCAGGTGGAACGGCTCCTCATCCTTGAAGTGTCGGTCCAGGTTGCGCACGAAGTCGTCCGCGTGCTTCAGAAAGGGCCTGCCCTGAACCTTCACCCTCAATTTTAGAAACCGCTCTTTATCCCGCTCAAATTTCGTTTTGAACTCCGCTTCTTTGGCCTTCATTTCTCGCCGGTTCTTGAAGTCCCATTGGGAAGTCTTGTCCCTGAGAGCCCGGACGGCCTTGGCGTATCCGGTCATCGTTTCGATAATCCCGCTCATCTCATCTTCGGCTTTAACGTAATTCTCCTCAAGCCCCCTGGTGATTCTGTCTTGGGCGCTTTCGCCCGGCTCCGGCGCCGGCGGTCCAACCTCCCCGATGATCACGCCGAATTTGTCTCTGACCACCTGGGCCTTGACCGATCCGATCACGTTCCCGGCCGCGTCCCTGACGTCTTTTTCATTTGCCATGTTATTGGCCTCCTCGTTAAAATTTCCTCATTCCCAGTTCCTTTTGAACCGCGTCTAAAAGCTCGTTTTTCATCCTCAGCGGCGGCGGGGCTTTGATCTTCGGGGCGAAGAGATAAGGACTCCGCGCGGCAAGGTCCAGAATGGCCTCACGTGCACCGATGACGACGTTCGACTCCTCATCGAATGAACATCCCGACGTGTCCGCGAGCTTGAGCGCGAGCTCCGCGTCGATCGTCCCGAAGGCCCGCAGCTCGAGCTTCACCTGCTCCCGGACCATAAAGGTTCGGACGTGTTCCTTGAGCTCCGCCACCCTTGCCATTTCTTTCTCGTATTTTGCCTTCCAATCGATCTCAGCGTCCATCGCGGCCCTCGATCTTCCGGGAGAACGAAAACTCCCGCTCAGCTCGGGGGTCCGTCCCGGCGGGCTCGAGTGCTTCGTCCGCGTACACGATGATGAACTTCCTGACGGGTTCCTCGACCTGGACCGATTGCATGACCTTCCCGCAGATCCGATTTAAGAGTTCGGACACAGCCCAAGCCTCACCCTTGAGCGCGTGTTTCCAAAGGACCGCGGCGAGCTCGGCCGGGTCTCCGATCCCATTACAGAGAAGGTTATTGATCTTCGCCGCCGCCGCCGCCCGGTCCAGGCTCACCCGTCCGAGTTTGTGCCGTCGCGGGTCCTCGCCCTTCTTGAACGGCTTGCCGATCTTCTTGGGCTTTTCGTGCGCAGCAACCGCACGCTTACTGCAAGCCAGAGCGTCTTTCTTCCGGGCCGCCCCTGCCCGCTTGAGGGCCTTTCGGTCCTCGGGTTTTTTGTCTTTCATGATGTCCTCCGATCGATATTGAATTCCTGCGGGCCGCCGCCGCTCTTAACAAGCCCTTCGAAGAGTCGCCTGACCGCGGCCGACTTGCCCGCGTGATAGTCCTTGACGATTTCCTTAATGGCCCAGCTCAGCAGTCGGCAGCGCGAGGAGCAGAACCGCTGTTTTCCGTTCCTGGGCCGGAACGTCGTTTCGCACAAGGCGCATATTTTAGCCGCCCGCTCGGGGTTTGCTCTGTTGCTCATGAGATTGTCGATCCTGGTCCGTTAACGACGGGGTCTGTGGGCATCGTGGCCACTTTCCGCGCCTTCCTGGTTTCCCGGGCCGTCGCTTTTTCGAGGGCTGCCTGAAACAGAGGCAGCAGATCTCGTAATGTATCCGGTCGCATCGTCAGGCCCAGGTGTGTCAGCTTACCGGGTCCGGCGTCCTGTTTATCCTTCTCCCAAGTCTGACAATAAATATAGGTCTTCTCGTAGTACTCAGCGACGGAGACCTTGAGGACCAAAGTCGGACCCTTTCTGGCTTCACCTATAATCTCAACGTTACTCTGGGTCTCATCCATAGCCGTCTCATTCATGCTTCACTTGCCTTTCGTCGTCGTCGCCCCCTGGGGCTCGGGTTTTTCGCCCTGGTTTTCGACCCCTGGACGCCGCGAATCTTGACAGTCGCCCGGCTCCCCAGGGAGAAACGATGGACTCCCTATCCGGGGGGCGGGGTCCGGACCCTCGATCCTGTACCCTTCGCCGTAGAGGACCAGGATGAACCAGTGCAGGGAAGGGACAGCCGCATCGGCCGATAGCTTGAAGCTCGGGCCAACCATCTGAGAGAACCGGACCGTAAGGGCCTTTGCCTCAGCAAGCGTCATTTCGATCATGCTTTCCTCCGTCGTTCGAGTTCGGCCTCGAGCGGTGCGCCGTTCGCTTTGGCTTTCATGATCTTCTTATCCAGGGTTGCTTCTTCATTCGCGCCTAGTACCCGGCGGATTTGCACCTCACACCCGGCGGACCTCATCCGAGGGGCGGCGTCAGGATCCGGTGCCTGACCCAGTAAAAAAGACGGGACCGGATATCCCCCCTTTTTGAGAATTTCGAGGACTTCCTCTTTCGATTTAATTTCCATCAGTTTTCTTATCGTGTCGTCGGAAATGCTGAGGGTGAGAGCGGGCCGGGCGGAGGTTTCCGACGTCCGGCCTCTCCCCCCTGTGGGGGGTAAGGGGGGGCTCTCGTTAAAGACTTCTCGTTCAAGACTTCTTGTTATATGTCCGTCGCACGGTGGACTCTGATGTGCCGTTGACGGTGGACTCTGATGTGCCGTTGACGGTGCAAATCTCCCTTTGGGACCGCGTTTTTGACTTTTTCGGGAGATGTGCCGTTGACCGTGGACTCTCTCAGGGGAAGACCGGAAATCTTGAATGATTTCGAAGACGTTTGATATGCCGGTCCTTGTGATTTTCAGCACCCCCATTTTCGCCCACCAGCGGCTTGCGTTGCCGGCAGCTTTCCTCGAACACCTCGCGACCTTCGCGATCCGATCCAAGGATAGTTGGCAACGCCAGGTCTTATAGCCCTGGTGGACCTCAATGGCATGGAGGACGCGCCAGTCCAGGGCGCTCGCCCCATCCATAATCGCCGCGCTATGAACTATGGCGTCCATTGTGCGATGATGCCTCTCTTTTTTATTGCCCGCAGCCATTTCCCCGCCCCACATGAAAACGGCCGCCCCGGGATCCCGCGGTCTGTGGGGCAGAACCGCTCTGGGATCCCGGAGGACCGACCTGGCCTTCGAGCTGGGCGTCCAGGCGCCGCTTGTCCACCAGGACCTTTCGGCCGAGACGCGCGCTCGGGATCTCGCCGCGGGCAATCATGGCATAGATCGTTTGCGGATGGACGCCGACATATTCGGCGACTTCGCGCGGCGAGAGAAAACGGCGCTCCATTATTTTTTGGGGGACGCCGGGAATAGGACTTCGGCCGGAACACCGAGGACGCGGGACAGAGCCTCCCGCTCCCGCAGCGAGGGCCGAATGTAGCCGCCTTCCATCCGCGAGATTCTCGCACGATCGACCCCCGTTCGGCGGCTAAGTTCATCCTGACTGAGTCGTGCAATTTGTCTTGTTGCCCGAAGTTGAGAGAACTTATTCATCTCAATCCTCCTACTTTAAAGATACTTCGGGCACGCCGATTTGTCAATCATAAAGTGTTTACAATCAATCATTTAGAGGACGAGAAGTGACGAGGGGTGACGAGAAGTGATGAGGGGGGATGGTTTTGACAGGAAAATATTTTCTTTTCTCTTTTATTATCAGTATGTTATGATGATACGGCTGTATCTTATTTTATATCTGCTAGTTATAAAACATTGATTCAGTAGGTTAATCTTCAGCTCGGCGCTATTTTGTATTACGGCCCGCTGCAACTTTTGCAGTCCCTAAAAAGGAACGCTCCCTAATCTCAGCCTCAATTCTCTCTTTGTTAACATTACAAGGTCGCCTCTAGGGGAACGCCTCGGCAGTATTCTTTTTGATGGGCTGATAGACACGCTTCGGAAGAGGGCGCTCTATTCCACGAAAAAAGCACTTAAGCAGCTTTCGGAAAGGGTTTTCGCGGTCAGCTTTCTAGTCGTCCCGCATATCGGCTTGACAAAGACCTTGAATTAGGAATATTCTTGAGATAAAGGAAATGTTTTCTCAGGGATTAAGAGGAGTGTTCCGAGGGGGAGACAAACTTTAGAAATGAAATGGAGGGTCCGTTGCCAGAAACTTCTGCAACGTCCAATCCGCTAAAACCAATCGAGTTCCCTTTTGATGAAAGGAAAGCTCTTGCGGCCGCCGCTGTACTTCTCAAAAAGGCCAGCGGCGAGATGCGCTATTTTCGACTGATCAAATTGATCTATATCGCCGATCGAGTAAGCATTGCATACCGAGGTCATCCCATTGTAGGTGGATTTTACGTTTCTATGGATAATGGCCCTGTGAATTCGCAAGTTTTCGATCTTGTAAAATACGGGGGAGAAATCTGGTCCACGACAATAGAGAAGAAAAATTATGACGTCCGACTCATAGCTGAATTTGATCGTGGGCCACTTTCAAATGAAGAAATCGCTCTGCTTCATGAAGTTGACGACATGTTAAAAAAAATGGATCAATGGCAAATACGCGATATATTACATTGTCTTCCAGAATGGAAAGATCCTAAAGGAGGATCAATCCCAATAAGTCCCGAAGAAATACTTCGAGCCCTAGAACTTCCTGAAGAAAAAATCGAAGAAATACGACAAGATATCATCGAGAGAGAGTATTTCGATGAAATATTTGGCGTATAAATTATTGCGATGTACTTGGGATTATCTTTTTTTACGCCAGAAAAAAGAGAGATCGGTGTCCCGCGTCATCTTTGGATTGTCCTTTCCAATCCCAACACGGATGGACATGTTGTGATTGCGAACTTATCAACGAATCCTTCCACGCAAAGCGAGACCTTATTAGTAACTCCTGAAGAACATGATAAAATCTCTCAGGATTCTTATCTGCGCTTTGATCAAGTTAGAATAAAAAACAGTCATGACATCGAGATGCTTCTGAGGAAGGGGACTCTTCAAAAGACAACTGATACTTCTCCTGCACTCATAAAGAAACTTCAAGAAGCGATTATCGCATCCTCTATTGTACCCATCGAGGTACAGCGTCTTTTCCAATAATAAACTCAATTCAATGCCGTTCGACAGGATTCATATCCAAAGTCTTTTGCCACTATTCAATAATAGACTGTCAAGATTTGCGACGTGTTGAACGCTAAAATGGGCTTAAAACAACTTACTCCGACTTAAAGCCGATTTCCACGGCTCTGGCCTGTAACTCGCTGATTTTCCAGGGACAACAGGGGAAAAAGAAGGAGCGCGCCCGGGGTGATTCGAACACCCGACCTTTGGATTCGAAGTCCATCGCTCTATCCAGCTGAGCTACGGGCGCGCAGGATCGGTGTCAGCCCTATGTTATACCTAAAAGCCCGGGAATCGGCAACGGCGCGTCACCCGTTATCATGAAAATCATCGTCTTGGCGATCCAAATGAAACGCGGAATAAAAACGACCGCGGGAACGAGCATGATCAAGATCGTCGATGCCCTAATCGGCTACGTCCGGATAGCCCCTACTTCGCTTCCTTAAGCGCTTTGATATACTCATTCACCTTGTTCCGCAACACCTGGTCCTTGATATTCGGAAGGGCTTTCTCAAGGACCTCAAGGGACTTGTCGTATTGGCGGGCGTTCATGAGGGCGATGCCCAGATTGACGTTCACGCTGACGTCGTTGGGTGTGATAGCGAGGGCCGTCTGAAAGCTCGTGATGGCCTCGGGATAGCGCTCCATCTGGTTGAGGATGACGCCCTTGAGGTTGTAGGTCCCCGCCTGACTGTCAACCTTCAGGATAGACTTGTCGATGTAGTCCAAGGCGTCCTGAAGCTTGTTCTCTTCCAGCCTGAGCTTGGCCAGGTTGAAGCTCGCGAACGCGTTCCCGTCCAAGGCCAACGATTTCTGGTATGCCTGTTCCGCCTTGTCCTTCTCGCCCAACTCGTAGTAGGTCGTGCCGAGCCGGTTGATGGCATCGATAAAGTCCGGCTTGACCTCCAGACATTTCTCGAACGCATCAGCCGCCGGGCGGTAATCTTTGGCCTGGAGGTGAATCAGGCCCAACAGGTTCAGAGACTGATAATGGCGGGGGTCGAGGGACAAGGCCAGGTTGACGTAATCGATCGCCTGTTCCGGCAGCCCGTACTTCATGGCGATGACGGCTTTTTCATACTGGTACTGGGGGTCCTTTTCGTTATCGACCTTGGGCTTTTTCTGAGCGGTGGCGCAAAAGGCTAAGCCGAAGCACGTGGCGGCCAGGAGGAACGTTTTCAATGGTTTCATCGGACGTATTTTACCCCAAAGTAGGGGTCAAACCTACTCTTTTGACAAAATCCATCGCGTCGACCAATTTTGTCAAAAGAGTAGGTTTGACCCCTACTTGGGGAACCTTTTGGCCCCGAGAAGCGTCAGACCTAATGAAGGGCATGGGTCCTAGTTTTGCATCAACAGGAGGAAAACATGACGCGATCAGCCCGGACATCCCGTTATGCGGTCGTTTTCTTGGCCGCACTGGCCTTCGTCGCCGCGGGCCTGGCGTATGCCGGCCAAGACAACCCGATCACAAAATCCTTCAAAGTCGAACCCGGCGGGAAACTCGTCCTCGACACGGACATCGGCTCGGTCGAGGTCCGGGGCGCCCCGGCCGGGACCGTCGACATCACGGTCGAGCGCGAGGTCAGGAACGGCCACGACGATAAGGTCCTTGAAGACTTCAAGCTGAACTTCGAACAGAGGGGAAACGACGTTTACGTGACCGGTGAATATGACAAGCACGGGCTCAGCCGCCTCTTCGACAATATCTGGAACAAACTCAGGGTCCGGTTCGTCATCACCGTGCCATCCGCCTACAACGCCGACCTCAGGACCAGCGGCGGAAGCGTCACCGTGAAGGACCTCAAAGGCGAAGTCGTCAGCAAGACTTCGGGCGGCAGCCTCGGCTTCGACAGGATCACAGGGAACGTCCGGGGCAACACATCCGGCGGCAGCATTGAAGCCGGCTTCGTGGACGGCGACGTCGACGTCCGCACGAGCGGCGGCGACATCCGGATCGAGGAGACCAAGGGCCGGGTCCTGGCCAGAACGTCCGGCGGCGGCATACGCATCAACAAAGCCTGGGGCGACGTCGACGCGGACACCTCGGGCGGAAGCATCACCGCCGAGGAGGTCATGGGGGCCCTCAGGGCTGATACGTCGGGCGGCTCCGTGACGGCTACCATCTCGAGCCAGCCGAAGTCCCGCTGCTCCTTATCCACGTCGGGAGGGAGCATCACGGTGACCCTTGCCGCCGACATCGCCATGGACGTCAATGCCCACGCCAGCGGCGGCCACGTCTCGACCGACTTCCCGGTCACCATCCAGGGCGAGATCGACCGCAGCTCGCTCCAAGCCAAGATCAACGGCGGCGGCCCGGAGCTTTACCTCCGGACGTCCGGCGGCGGGATCCATATCAAGAAGAGATAGATCATTTTTTATAAAGATAGATCGAGTGTTCTTTATCAAGGTTGTCCTTGATCTTCTCGGAACGGATTTCTTTCGCCTCCCAGCCCGGGATGGTATAGTTGTGGGACACGATCAGAGTCCCGGGCCGGAGCTCCTTCTCGAGCTTGGGCCGTAAGAGGCCGTTGGACTCCGGCAGGAGGTAGAGGGTCACGATCGTAGCCTTTGAAATGTCGGTTCGAGTGGCGTCCTCCAAGAGGAAGGTCACCAGGTGCTCCACCATGGCTTTGGCGGCGTTCTCCCGGGACTCGCGAATGCGCTCCGGGTCGATATCAATACCGACCCCCCGCGCCCCGAACCTTTCAGCAGCCGCTATGACGATCCTGCCGTCCCCGCAGCCGATATCATAGACAACGTCGTCCGGTCCCGCCGCGGCCATCTCGAGCATCCTGTCCACCACGGCCCGGGGCGTCGCGACGAAGGGCGCCAGGTCTTCCGCGTCCTCCCGGCCGTGCGAGCCGAGCCAGATCTCGAGGAGATCGTATTCGTCATATCGAAAGGAATAAGCCCGGCCCGGGGTCAGGGACCGGGTGATCGTCCGGCCCGTTCGTTCGAAGCTGATGATGAGGAGGCCCTTAGCCCGATAGTGGTCGACGGCCCCGGCCAGGAGGGTCCGGCTCTCGGGAGCGGACTTCGAACCATGGGGGACGATCCCATAATGGACGGGGACGTCAACAACATTACGGACCGTGATCTCGTCGGGAGCAGGAAAAGTTCGCCGGGATTCGGCCCGGACGGTCTCTGGTGATGGAACCGGGCTGTTTCCCCGAAAAAGATGAACCGCGGCCGCGCCGAGGACGAGGGCGAACAGGATGAGCCCGATCCCGATCTTGCGGTTCACGGACGTTGGCCCCCTAAGTCGGCTTTTTCTTGAAACTCAGGGATATCCCGCTGCCGTTGGTCCGCTCGACGGTCGTCTCGATCTCGGGCCGGCTCCGGGCGTAATCGAGAAATTCTTTGATCCCGTGCATGAACTCCAGGTTGAGGACGTTGTGGGCGGCAAAGCACCCCCCCAGGTCAAGTTTGGGCAGGAGCATCTTGAAGTAGTTCTGGTACCACTCCTTGTCCGCGTCCACGAAGACGAAATCGAAGGGCCCCTTGAGCAGGGGCACTTCCTCATGGGCGTCGGCCAGCCGGGCGTCGACGTAAGCATCGAGGCCCGCCTCCTTGAAGTTCTCGACCGCCCTGGCGTGCCTCGCTTCGTCGATCTCGATCGTCACAAGCTTCCCCCCGGTCTTGCTCAGGGCCCAGGCGATCCAGATGCCCGAGTGCCCCGTCGAGGTCCCGATCTCAAGGGCTTTTGTATACTTGTGCCGCAGGACAAAATCGTAGAGAAACATGCCGTCGGTCTCGGTGACGTTCTCATCCCGCCATTGGTCCCGGTGCCCCGCGAGAAAGCTCCGGACCTTCGCGTCAAGATCGGAGGCGGCGGCCTGCGGCCCATCGGCAGGTGCGGACCGGGCGAGAACGGCCGCGGCCATGATCAGGGCGGGCAGGCCGAGGTGGAAGGCGCGTCTAAGACGCGGTTTTCGACTCGTCATCGATCACGTCCTTTATCATAGGCAATCTATACTTTTTCCTGAAAAAATGAAAGGCCGGCACACCGGCGGCGACCGTCAGGATGGCCACTCCCGAAGGGCCCGGGCTCCGGAGGAAGCCCAGGACGAGGATAAGGACCCCGGTCAGAACGAAGATGACAGGGGCGACCGGGAAACCGGGCATCTTGTGGGGGCTCTTCCCCTGCTTCCGGAGCTTGAAGACGCCCAGGACGGCGAAGATGGGAAAGATCCCGAGCGAGAAGCCCATGTAGGTCAGGATCTGGTCGAACGATCCCGAGACGACGATGGCCATCGAGATGAGGCCCTGGAGGATGACCGATCTCGAGGGGGCGCCGAAGACCGGGTGGACCTTTGCGACGGACCGGAAGAAATGGCCGTCCCGGGCCATCGAGTAATAGACCCTGGGGCCGAGGATGATGAAGGCGCTGAGGGAAGAGAAGAGCGCGAACGCGATCAGGACCGACAGGACTCCGTCGAAGGACGGGCCGAAGACGTTTCCGGCGGCCAGCCCTCCGACGGAAATGACGCCGCTCATTTGGGCCGGGGAGACGGCATAGAGATAGAAAACGTTGAGCCCGGCATAAAGCAGGATCACGAGTCCCGTCCCCAGGATGAGGGAACGGGGCAAATTCTTGCCGGGTTCTCGGACCTCCGACCCGATGTAAGCCGAGGCGTTCCAGCCGCTGTAGGCGAACATGATCCACATCAGCCCGAGGCCGGCGCTCTTCCATCCGGCAAAGTCGAAACGGAAACTCTCCCCCTGGGCAAAGTGGGACCAGTTCCCATGTCCGGAGGCCAAGCCCGCCGAGATGAGGCCCGCGATCAGGATGACCTTGCCGATCGTCAGGAAGTTCTGGACCTTGGTCCCGAGCTCGATGCCGCGCGCATGGATGAGGGTAAAGAGGAGGATCACGAGACAAGCCCAGGCCTTCTTGAGGACGACCGCCTCGACAGCTTCCGGCAGGAGCCCGAAGCGGAGCAGCCCGGGAAAAGCGCGTGAAAAATACTCCGCAAAGCCAATGGCCGAAGCGGCGATGGGAGCCGAGAAGCCGACGAAAAACGAGACCCAGCCGCTCAGGAAGCCGAGAAGAGGATGGTAGAGTTCCGAAAGAAACGCGTATTCGCCCCCGGCCCGGGGGATGGCCGCGCCGAGCTCGCCATAGGAGAGGGCCCCGCAGAGGGCGATCGTCCCGCCGATCGTCCAGAGACCGAGCATGACCAGGGGATTTCTCAGGTCCCTCATCAGCAGACCGGAGGTCGTGAAGATCCCGGCCCCGACCATGTTGGCCACGACGATGTTGGTCAGCGGGAAGAGGCCGATCTTCCTCTCGAGCCCGTTCTGTT
>Ga0299915_10002317_pt1 | contig 13913 bp, 13 predicted proteins | sample RVTome_13_FD_200263 | JGI IMG/M metagenome (GOLD analysis project Ga0299915, IMG submission 200263) | Soil microbial communities from uranium-contaminated site in the Upper Colorado River Basin, Wyoming, United States - RVT92D227 (version 2) ...
CAAACTGGTGAGCGTTCTGCAAGAAAATGGAGGAGGAGTCCTTCACCCAGCCCCAAATCAACAAATTTTTAAACGAGCATTTCATTCCCATTCGAGTCGATGTAGACAAAGAGAAAAAGATTGCCTCCACCTATTATGTCAGAAGCCTTCCGACTTCCTGGTTCCTTGAGCCGGACGGGTCAAAGATTACCAGCGTCCCCGGTTATGTCAATCCGGAATTATTTCCGGTCGTTCTTAAATACATTGCTTCCGGGAGCTATAAAACCTTGACCCTAATGGAATTTATGAAACAAAACACGAAATGAGATGTCTACTTCCTTGTCTCACCCCGACCTGGCATCATCTGATCAAAGGTTTCAGCCCCTTGCTTCGTATGAAAGAAACTACCACACTTCGGGCATCGAATTCCTGGCTCTTTTGGCGTTGAAGCACAACCCAGGCAGAGAGAGCCTAAGAGGATCAGTGCGATGAAGAGTTTGCTCCATTTTTTCATAGGTTTTTCTCCTTTTCTATCCACGCGCATCTTCCATAAGTGGTTGTTAATTCGAGCAGCGTTTCAGCGTGGGAAGAGGTGAGTTGGTTCGGCTGAAGCCGCCATTCCCAGTTTCCAAGGGATGTAGAGGGGCGATTCATCCTCGCCTCTTCTCCCAAACTCAAAACGTCCTGCAATGGGATCACGACGGTATTGGCAATCGACATCATGGCAAGGCGGATGAGTTCGACAGGCAACTGCCTGGAGGAAACCTCTTTCCCTAAATACCGGAATATTCTTTCTCTCTCCTGAAGAGTGGTTTCGTTTTCAAACCATCCTCTTGTCGTGTTATTGTCATGGGTGCCTGTATAGACAATGGTATTGGGGATGAAGTTGTGGGGGAGATAGGGGTGGTCGGGCTGGTCTGCACCAAAGGCGAATTGAAGGACTCGCATACCCGGGAATCCAAACCGATTTATCACTTCTTTAACATCAGGGGTAATGAATCCCAGATCCTCTGCGATGAAGGATCGAACCGGATATTTTTGAAGAAGGGCAGTAAAGAACTCAAACACGGGAACCTCCATCCATCTTCCGTTCATGGCCGTTTTCTCCCCGGAAGGAATTTCCCAGTAGGCGACAAAACCCCTGAAATGGTCAATACGCAGAATATCAAAAAGATGGAGGTTATGGTTAATACGCCGAAACCACCAGCTGTAGCCGGTCTCTTGAAGTCTGTCCCAGCGGAACGTGGGATTGCCCCAGAGCTGTCCGGTTTTGCTGAAATAGTCAGGAGGGACACCCGCAACAAATAAAGGCCTTTTTTCTTCATCCAATCTAAAAATGTCGGGGTGAGCCCATACATCCGCACTATCATCACTTACATAGATGGGAGTATCCCCTATCCATTCAATTCCCTTCTTATTGCAGTAATCCTTCAGTGAGAACCACTGGGTAAAGAAGAGGTACTGGAAAAATTTTTCACGCTCAACCTCATCCTGGACATTTTTGATCTTTTCTAATGGATTGATCTCCCTATCCCTCAAGCCCTTTTCCCATTCCGTCCGTGCTGTTCCGTTGAACTGTTTTTTGATCACCGCGAAGAGGGCAAAGTCCTCCAACCACTCCTCGTTCTCCCTGCAAAATATTTCGTATCTCTCTCTCTCCCCCCCCATTGTTTTAAAAGCTTGATAAGCCAGCCCGAGCAAGCCTGATTTATATGGAATCACAGAGGTAAAGTCACAACGCTCCATGGGAAAAAGAGGAGGGTTTTCAATCTCTTCTTTTTTGAGGAAACCGGAGCGGACCAGAAGCTCTGGGCTGATGAGGAGCGGGTTCCCTGCAAAGGCTGAAGGACTACTATAAGGGGAATTTCCATAGGCTTGGTCCGTAGGGTTCAGGGGTAAGATCTGCCAGTACCTCTGCTTGGTTTGGGCGAGAAAGTCGGCAAACTGGTAGGCCGATGGACCTAAATCGCCAATTCCATAAGGTGAAGGAAGCGATGTGATGTGAAGGAGAATGCCGCTGCCTCTATGGTGCATAAAAAAATCGAATGAAACGAATGGTATCGAATATCACAAATTCATTATATCCAAACTCAAAGAAGTTTACCAGATCCACTCGTTTGATGTATAATAGTTTTGATAGGAGAATGATATGAGAGAGATATCGATGAGAGCGATCATGGTCCCATTTTTTCTGATTTCCCTTCTCTTTGGGATTCTGTCATGTGCCGTCAATCCGGTGACCGGAAAACAGGAATTGATGCTGATCAGTGAAAAAGACGAAGTCAACCTCGGTCGCGAAACAGATGCCGAAATCCTCAAACAATACGGCATGTATGAAGATCCGAAACTGACCGCTTATGTCAATGAGATCTGCCAGAGACTGAGTCAAATGTCCCACCGGCCTCAGCTGACCTATCATTTCAAGATTGTGGATGCCTCTGTCTTAAATGCATTTGCGGTGCCTGGAGGTTATGTCTATTTTACCCGGGGAATTTTGGCGGTTCTCAATAGCGAGGCTGAGCTGGCCGGCGTGATGGGACATGAGATCGGCCACATTGCAGCCCGGCATTCGGCGAAGCAGTACACCAAGGCCCAGATTGCCCAATTGGGATTGGGAGTAGGATCGCTTTTTATTGATTCGCCTATCCTATCGGGACTCACTCAATTGGGGGTTGGAATGCTCTTTATGAGATTCAGCAGAGATCACGAAAGAGAAGCGGATGATTTGGCCATAGCCTATTCGAGCAGAGCAGGCTACGATGCCGCACAGATGGCCAGTTTTTTCGAGACGTTGGAAAGGATCAACCCGGGGTCAGACCGTAGTGGCCTACCCGGGTGGTTTTCAACCCATCCCAGTCCGGAGAATCGCATTCAAGACGTACGAACAGGAGCAAAGGAATTGCAGCAGAGACTGAATCTGAAGGAACTGAGAGTGGACAGAGAGAATTACTTAAGAAAGATAGAGGGTCTCATCTACGGCGATGATCCCCGACAGGGATATGCGGAAGCCAACATCTTCTATCATCCTACGCTTCAATTTCAATTTCCCGCTCCTCCAAATTGGAAGATCAAAAATCGGGCATCACAAGTCCAGATGACGAGTGAGAAAGAGGATGCGCTCCTTCTCTTTTTTTTGGCGAAGGGGGCTTCTTCCAGCGAGGCGGCAAACTCATTCGTTTCTCAGACAGGTGTTCTTACGGTCAGATCCGAGAAAATTCTGGTCGGCGGATTTCCCTCGCATCGACTGCTTTCCGATATCCGGACACAGAAAGGGACAATCCGGGTCTTGTCTACCTTCATTGAGAAAGATGGACAGGTTTATGCCTTTCATGGCCTGACGTCCATCGAACGTTTCCAGAATTACAGAGGGGTCTTCGAAAATACGATGGACCAATTCAAAAGACTTGTTGACCCGAAGAGGATCAATGTAAAACCCGACCGCATTAGAATCCATGCCACCCGAACGACGGATACACTCGAGAATGAACTGCGGTCCTATGGCGTACCGAATGACAAAATGAAGGAAATGGTCCTGATCAACGGAAGGAGTCCTCAACAGGTGGTGCAAGCGAATACCCTGATCAAGGTTTTTGAAAAGGGACGCTGAGGAGGAGAATATTCAGAAAATTTGCAATTGATTTAAGTCTGGGGATACGCTAACCTGACATATCAAAGAAGGATTTCCAAAGGATGCAAACGAGAAAATTAAACTTACTCGTCACCCTTCTCAGTTTTCTGTCCCTTCTTATCTTTTTAAAACAGGATGCTCGGTCCCATGTGGATCCTTCCAAGGCCGAGAAGGGAATCGGCATCGATGAGAAATTAGGGGAAAGGATCCCCTTCGATTTAACCTTCTATGATGAGAACGGTCATCCCGTCAGCCTGAAAGAACTGATCCGTACCCCCGTCATTCTCACCCCTGTCTTTTACCGCTGCCCTGATGTCTGCAGTTTTTTATTGTTTAATCTGGCCAGGGTCATGAGCCAACTGACTTCTGAACCACGCAAAGACTATCATGTCCTGTCCTTCAGTTTTGATGAAACTGAAAAGCCCGGTTTGGCCCTCGAAAAGAAAAAAATGTATCTCAAGATGATTGAAAAGCCATTTCCTGAAGAGGCGTGGAGATTTTTAACTGGGGATAAGGAGGCCATTCATCGTCTGACTGACGCGATCGGCTTTCACTTTAAAAAACAGGGGAATGATTTTTCACATCCGGTCCTGCTGGTCGTCCTCTCTCCGGACGGGAAGATCACCCGCTATATTTACGGGACGGAATTTCATCCATTTGACCTGAAGATGGCTCTCCTGGAAGCCTCAGAGGGAAGGGTGGGCCCCACTCTCAGCAAAGTCTTAAGATTTTGCTTCAGTTATGATCCAAAGGGCCGGAAGTATGTTTTTAATACTTTAAAAATCACCGGGATCGTCACTTTGGTTTTTGCCTTATCTTTAATTCTTTTTGTCGTTTCGAAAGGCAAGAGAAAACCATGAAAGAGGAGTCATGAAAATGACAAAAAATGGGGTATTGGAGGAAACCCATCCAATACCCAGTTTCTATGAAGATCAGGGGAAATATCGGGGAATTCTTGCATGGATTTTTTCGACGGATCACAAGAGAATCGGTTTGCTCTATTTGTTCTCCGTTCTTCTCTTCTTCTCAGTGGCTGTCTTCTTCGGATTTCTGATGCGGCTGAAACTGATTGCGCCAGGATTCACCTTAATGAAGCCACAGACGTATAACGCTGTTTTCACATTACATGGGATCATCCAGATCTTTCTGGTGGTCATCCCGGCCATCCCATCGATCTTCGGCAATTTCTTTTTGCCGATTCAGATCGGCGCGAGGGATATGGCCTTCCCGAGGATCAACCTCCTCTCCTGGTGGCTCTATCTTTCAGGGGCGATCATCGTTTTCCTCTCCCTTTTTACAGGAGGCGGGCCCGTGGACACGGGCTGGACATTTTACGCCCCTTACAGCCTGCGGACGACGGTGAATGTCCCTCTGGCTGTCTTCGGCGTTTTCATCCTTGGGATGTCTTCCATCCTCACCGGAGTCAATTTTGTAACAACCACCCATCGGCTCAGGACCTCCGGGATGACCTGGTTTCGACTTCCCCTTTTCATCTGGGGAATCTATGCCACGGCCTGGGTTCAAATTCTGGCCACACCTGTCATCGGCATTACGCTCCTCCTCATCATGCTGGAAAGATATTTTGGTGTGGGTGTTTTTGATCCTGCCAAAGGCGGGGACCCCTTGCTCTACCAGCACCTCTTCTGGATTTATTCTCATCCAGCGGTCTATATCATGATCCTTCCAGCCATGGGAGTGATTTCTGAAATCATCCCTGTATTTGCCCGAAAGAGGATTTATGGGTACAAAGCGATTGCCTTTTCAAGTATGGCCATTGCCAGCGTGGGGTCACTGGTATGGGGTCATCACATGTTTGTCAGCGGACAGAGCGACCTGGCCAGCGTGATCTTTTCTCTCCTTACGTTTTTAGTCGCTGTGCCCAGCGCCATCAAGGTTTTCAATTGGGTGGCCACTCTGTACAAAGGGTCGATTGAACTGAAGCCGCCGATGCTGTTTGCCCTTACTTTTATCTTTCTTTTTTCTATCGGCGGGCTCACAGGCCTTTTCCAGGGAGCCCTTGCCGTGAACATGCACCTTCATGATACTTACTGGATCGTCGGACATTTCCATTACATTATTTTTGGCGGGATGGGGTTTGGCTTTTTGGCAGGGCTCCACTACTGGTTTCCAAAGATGTTTGGAAGAATGTATGACTGTAAAAAAGCGACATGGGCCTGGCTCATTCTATTCGTGGGATTTAATGTCCTCTATTTCCCCATGCTGATCCTCGGCTGGGAGGGAATGCCCCGGAGGTATTACGACTATCCTCCCCAGTACCACACGCTTCATCTGATCTCAACCATCGGCTCCTGGATTCTGATCATTGGACTGATCTGGATATTGATCAATCTCATTCAGGGCCTCCGGAAAGGTTCCAAGGCAGGAGACAATCCCTGGGGCGGAGCGACCCTCGAATGGCAGATCCCATCACCTCCCCCAACAGAGAATTTCGAGAGGATTCCAGAGGTAGTACGAGGGCCGTATGAATTTCGATAATTGAGAATTGAGGAATTGCAAATTCTGGAAATTCTTATTCACTTCATTCCAAAATTTCTCAATTCCTGGATCCCTAAATTAGGATTTATGGAAACTCATCAAGACACGACTGGCTCAAAGATAGGGATGTGGCTTTTCCTTCTCTCGGAAATTCTCTTGTTTGGGGGATTGTTTATTCTCTATTCTTCCTACCGCTACAAAAATCCATTGGAATTTCATCTGGCCGCATGGGAACTGAATCGTGTCCTTGGCACAATCAATACGCTGGTTCTGATCACCAGCAGTTTATGCATGGCCCTTTCTATTTTCTATATACAAAAAGGGGACCGCACCTACGCTGTCTTTTTCCTCCTCGCAACCCTTATGTTAGGATTTTTATTTCTTGGGATCAAATATGTTGAATGGACGGCAAAAATCGGACACGGCCTTTATCCCAACTCCTCTCGGCTCCTGACCAGGGGTAAAGGGGACATCCTTTTTTATGGCCTTTATTATTCCATGACCGGATTGCACGGCCTTCATGTACTGATAGGCCTTGTCGTCCTTTCTGTGATGCTGGTTTTAGTGCTGAAAGGGAAGATCAACGAACATCATTTTATTCCCTTAGAAAATTCCGGATTGTACTGGCACCTGGTCGATATCATCTGGATCTTCCTTTTCCCTCTGTTTTACTTGATTACCTGACCTCCTGTTTGAAAATGAGAGGCAGGTCATGGAGACGGACGTGAAAGAATTGCCCGTGGAAAAGAGAAACCATCAAACCTATATTCTCGTCTGGCTGGGATTGGTTCTTTTAACAGGGATCACTGTATCCATGGCGGGGATGAAGGTAGGCCGGTTGGGCATCGCGATTGTCCTTCTCGTCGCTGCCATCAAATCAGGGCTGGTGCTTTGCTACTTCATGCATCTGAAATACGAAACCGGCCTGCTCTTTAAACTGATGATTCCAATCGTCCTGGCCGCCCTGACAATTTTCATTGGGTTGACTTTTACGGACATCGCTTTTCGCTAAGGGAAGGAATTATGTTTGTTTCATGGGCAACCGGGTTATCCGGAGAAGTCGTCGATCAAATTTTTTTCTATCTTCTGGCCATCACCGTCTTCCTTCTTGGCCTGATTACTTTCTTGATGGTCTATTTTGTAATCCGTTACCGGAAAAAAAGAAATCCTCAACCTGTGGAGGTTGAGGAAAATATCTGGCTTGAAGTCATCTGGACAGTTGTGCCCACCCTTATCGTACTGGCTATGTTCTATTATGGATTAACCGGCTTTAATTTCTTGAAAAAGGCGCCTGCGGATGCCATGAAGGTCAAGGTCACAGCAAGGCAGTGGTCCTGGCTTTTTGAATATGAAAATGGGTTGAAAAACACGGAGTTGAAAGTCCCGGTTGGGAAGCCTGTTAAATTGTTACTCACTTCACAAGATGTGATCCACGGGTTTTATGTCCCCGCATTCCGGATTAAACAAGATGTGGTCCCCGGGATGACCAATACGTTGTGGTTTCAGGCAACAGAAGTGGGGACATTCGATCTACTCTGTACGCAGTATTGCGGGCTCCAGCATGCGAATATGATGTCCAAGATCGTGGTTCTCCCGGTCGAAGAGTTCAATCAATGGTATCAAAAGGGGAAAGAGAAGACAGAAACCACCCGGGAAAAATCCCGTGGAGCACAGCTCTTCGAGGAGAAAGGATGCATGGTCTGCCATAGCCTGGATGGAAGTCCGAGATTAGGTCCCACGGTAAAGGATTTATTTGGGAAGACCGTTATTGTGACAACCGATGGAAAAGAGCGAAAGATCATGGCGGATGAAGCTTACATCCGAACATCTCTCTTGGAGCCCAATGCGGATGTGGTCAAAGGATTTCCTCCTGTCATGCCCTCTCAAAAGGGACTGCTCACAGAACAAGAGATGGAGGATATCATACTCTACCTGAAGGAAGTCAAATAATGATGCCTCAAGTGATGCACTGGCTGAAAATTTTTTTGGAATTGACGAAATTCAGGATTTCCCTCTTTACTGCCTTTTCCACATCATTGGGTTTCCTCATTGCCCAGAAAAATCCCTCTTCAGGAATGTTTTTTTCGGTTCTCGGTGTTTTCTTAATCGCCTCCGGTGGTTGTGGCCTCAATCAATATCAGGAGAGAAATGATGATCGATGGATGGAGCGAACAAAGGCCCGCCCTCTTCCTTCAGGAAAGTTTTTACCGAAGAAGGCGCTCCTGTTCTCTCTCGGCCTGATCGTCTCAGGCTTTTTTATCCTTATTTATTGGGTCAACTGGATTGCTTGTGGCTTAGCCCTCTTTGCCCTTTTCTGGTACAACGGTTTCTACACCTATCTGAAGAGAAAGAGTGCGTTTGCCACCATCCCAGGGGCATTGGTCGGCGCCATTCCTCCCCTGATCGGATGGGTCTCTGCTAAAGGTTCCTTATCCTATGATCCTCAAATCCTCGCGCTCTCTCTCTTCTTCTTCATGTGGCAGGTCCCACATTTCTGGCTTCTTTTCTTAAATTACAGCAAGGATTATGAAAAGGCTGGCTTTCCTACGTTGACCCGAATATTTTCTGGCCGGCAATTGAGGCGTCTCACCTTTGTCTGGATCTGCGCTACATTTGCAACATGTACGATCATACCCCTGTTCGGCACCATTGAATTCGATGTCATCCTTGGGGGTCTCATAATAGCCGGGTTGTGGCTGATATGGAAATCAGCGTATCTCTTGAGGGGCCGAAGCCAACCCTTCTTTTCACGAACCCTTTTCACTACCATGAATGGATATATGCTTTTGGTGATGGCTCTGTTTACACTGGATAAGCTCATTCATTAGAATAGGACAGTCATCGATGAAGATTCGATCATTGGAATTGAAAGATCGGACGAGGCTGCAGTCGATATTGTTGGAGACCCAGGTCTTCACGGATGAAGAGATCAGCGTCGCCATGGAATTGATCGACATCGTGCTCAAGGATCAAAACCAAAAGGATTATCAGATCGTCTGTGCAGTGGATGGCCTTGATCAACCTGTCGGTTATATCTGTTATGGTCCTGTCCCAATGACACAGGGAGTCTTCGACCTCTACTGGATTGCAATCACCCCTGGATTTCAGGGGAAGAAGATCGGGTCAAGGCTTCTGGATTTTATGGAGGAGAAGGTGAGGAGGTTGCAGGGGCGGATGATCCTTGCCGACACCTCATCGATCGCTTCGTACGAAAAAACTCAAGAATTTTATCAGAAAAAAGGATTCCGGGAAGTGGGGAGAATTTCCGATTATTACTGGGAGGGCAACGACCGGATCACCTACTGCAAGAAGTTAAAGGCTTGAAGGTTAGAGGGTGGAGGTTATAAAAAAGCAAATAGGTCTACGGTTACGAAGCCCGTTTCGGATAAGGGGTACGGTTAGGTGCAAGAATTAAGAGACGATAAACGTAGCCTTTTATGAACGATACGGGCCTCGTTACCCTTACCGTTAGACTTTTATTTTTCGAGTAAGGAGGAAACAATGGACAAGAAGAGAATTGGTGTGCTTACCGGAGGAGGGGATTGTGCGGGATTGAATCCGGCGATCAAATGGGTGGTCAAGACAGCGCTCGATGATAGAATTCAGCGGGTGAGGAAGGTCCAGTATGAGGTGATTGGCATACGTGATGGATGGAAAGGGCTGGTTCAGCCAGAGGAGGATGGGGATCCAACTCTTTCGAGAATGTCCACATTGACTGAAGAGATGGTGAGAACCTGGGATCGCTATGGTGGGACGAACCTTGGGACTTCGAGGACAAACCCCTATGATCCGAAGAAAGACCGTTCGAAAACGGTTCTTGAAAATTTAAAGCGGTATAAGATCGATTATTTAATTGCTATCGGCGGGGAGGATACGCTCGGGGTGGCGAATAAGCTCCATCGAGAGGGGATTAAGGTCGTCGGGATTCCGAAGACGATTGATAAGGACCTCTCGGGAACCGATTATACACTCGGATTTGAAACCGCCCTTAATGTCATCACTGAGGAGATCGACCGGCTTCGAACGACAGCCGGCTCCCACAGAAGGATCTTCGTTGTGGAAACGATGGGAAGGCATGCAGGCTGGCTGGCGCTGGAAGGGGGCGAGTCGAGCGGCGCTTATATCATCCTCATCCCCGAATACGATTTCGATATGAAGAGGGTGAATGAGCTACTTCTCGAAGGCCATCGCAAGGGGACCCGTTATGAGATCATTGTTGCGGCCGAAGGGGCCAAACCTGCTGGAGGGGCTGAAATCATCAAAGAGAATGGCGTGGATAGCTTCGGCCATAAGGCTCTCGGTGGGATCGGAGAATTTATAGCAAACCAGGTCACAGAATCGACGAAGATGGAGACACGAAGCATTATCCTGAGCCATCTCCAGAGGGGCGGCGCTCCCTGTGCTTATGACCGCAGAATGGGAAGGTATTTCGGGATTGCAGCCATCGACCTGATTGCAAAAGAGGATTTCGGGAAAATGGTCAGCCTCCGCAATGGCCGGATCACAGCCGTCTCCCTGGAAGAGGCAGTAGGAAAATTGAATGTGGTCGACATAAAGACCCAATACGACACCGAACGATATAACGGAAGAAGAACGATCCTGGGGAACTAAATTGCGGAATTCGGATTCAGTAAAAAGAGTGTTTTTATTTTCATTCCGAAATCCACAATCCGCATTCCGAAATTATATGAGACGTTGGTATTCTTTTTTGATGCAGCGGTCCATGACCACTTTTAGGCCTGCCCTCTCGGCCTTTTCAGCGGCCCCCGGATGGACTACCCCTTCCTGCATCCAGACGACCTTTGCTTTTCTTTTGATCGTCTCTTCCACAACAGGAGGCACCTCATTTGATTTTCGGAAAATATCAACGACGTCAATTTTAATCTCTTCTGGAATCTCCATCAGACTCCGGTAAACCTTTTCACCCAGGATCGTTTCTTCATCAGGCCGGACCGGAATGATACGATAACCCTTGGATTGAAGGTACGATGCAACGACATAGCTGGGTCTATCTTGCTTTGGGGAAATTCCCACCACGGCCACTGTCTTGCCTTGTTTTAGTATCTCTTTGAGTTCTTCGTCTTTCATGATTTCCCTTTCTCTCCCGACAAGCAGAAGCCCCCCGGTTTAGACCGAAGTTCCTTTCTTGATAATAGAATAACTTCTTGATTCAATAACTGTTTCTAAGAAATTGAATTCATATTTACATGGCTACAGTCCAAGGAGTTGAAAGGCCCTATTTTGTAGCGGAGTCATTTCTGTCATTTTATAAAAGGTGGACCCTTTGGGACCAGATTTGATCTGACAACGGTTTCGACATCGTGTTCCAAATTCTTTTAAGAGGGTATTGAAGCTCTGGACGACCAAACCTTCTGGAGTAAGACGTTGTGTCTTCTTCTTTTTGGCCGATGCAGATACTTGAGCGGGTTTGACCGGGTCTCGCTTCTTGCGATTCTCGTCCAACTCTTCATCGTCAAACAAAAGCGGGGAGAGTGCTTTGCGCATATGCCATTCCACATAATAAGCCAGCATGCAGATAAAGATGTGGGCCCGCACATGGTCCTCCGTATGATGCCAGATCGGACGGATCAACAGATCGATCCCCTTAAAACTTCTAAAAGCACGCTCCACTTGCGCAAGATTCTTATAGCTCCGTACGGTGTCTTCGGCAGATAGACGCTCGGTCGATTCGCTGGTGCGAATCACATAAATCCCATCCAATGCTTCTTCACGTTGAATCTGTGCTTCATTACGAACGAATGAAAAGCTCCCCTCTCCAATGGTTACCACAAAATGCTTTCCTACTTTAAAACGGCCGATCACCTTGCCCACTTTTTTACCTATCTCGTCTTTGCCCAAAGGGGTTCTGCTCCGGCCAGCGACTTGCTTGGCAATCCGTTCCAACTCCTTTTCGGTCGCCCTCAATAACTCCTGCCGCTTGCGCCCTCTCTGCTCGGCCAATAACGGATTAAAACAGGCTACTAATCGCTCCAAAGGAAACTCGGGAGATCGAATCTCGGCAAGGTCCTTCTGGTCAAACAACGACATCTGCAGATACCCGTCCTCCACTAAGTCTCGGATCGCATGGCAACGTAATGCCGAAATCCATCCGAGTCCCGAATACTCTTTGAGCTTCTCTATCTGCGTCTGCGTCAACATCCCACGGTCTCCCACCAAAACCAGATGGCTCAACCCAAATCGCCTCCGCAGTTTCTCCGCCTGATCTGACACGGTACTCGGATCTCCTGTGTCTCCCGGATAAACCTCCACAGCCACCGGACACCCCTGGCCATTGGTCATCAACCCATAAACAATAATCGGCCTCCCCTTCTTCCCATCCCGATCATGACCAAAACGAGCCAATGGACAACTCCGCCCCTCATAATAACTACTCGTCACATCATAAAAGACCAACGACCCCTCCGAGAGATGACGAGCCGCCAACTTCTTCTCGATCCGTTGCTGCCTGCCCAACAACCAGTCCATGGCCTCATAAAGATCATCCTCATCGGCATCACTCACCCCCAACTCTTCTGATAGCGTCGTCATGTGCCACAACCGTGTCGTCGCTAACTTCGAACAAGGATGAATCAACCGCTCAGCGATCATGGCCACGACCAAATCGCGCTCACGACAACGCGTGGAGGCGATGAGCCCATCCAACCCCAGTTTCTTAATCGTTCCCAATACGGCCTCCACGTGACCATGAGGGATAGATCGCTCAATCATGAAAGCCTCTTTGGAGGCTACCAGGGTTTCATTCTTCAGAACACACCGCAGGGCTTCCACTTTTGCTAAGGGCCAATTGGTAAGATTGGCAATGGTCCGTTTACGAATCTTCTTTCCTTCACGCCATGCTTCACGCAGCAGGATGGCTGGAGGGGAGTTGCGATTGGGGATGCGCTCAATAAACATGGAAACATAATTATCATATATTTACCTATATGTCAAGTATTATTTTATATTTACATGGGTACAATATGAAATATGTCTTTCTGCCTTTTTAATGATATTTCAATAGGATAACCTTATTCATAAGACATTTTTCAAGGGGAACTTCGGTTTAGATTGGGTTGAATATACGAAAAGGGGAAGTATGTGTCAAGAACAAAAACCCTTTGATGATTACTGTTTCAAATCATACATGTTTTACCAAAATGTCCAGTTGTGGACTTCAGGAAGTACTTAGCAAATCCGTCAGCCAAAGTGGGAGGGAATTATTAAAACCAACGAGAAGGGCTGATCCAGGAGACTCCCATAATTGATGAATTGAATGTTTACAGCAAGAGGGCAGTGCGCAATCAGGTCAAATAACGATATTTGGCCCCCTGTAGGTGCTCGGGATGCCTTTAAACGGGACTTTATTTATATTGAACCCGAAAAAAATGAGGGAGGTTACTCATAACTGTATCGAGACATAGCGGTGCCGAATTAGTTTATAGTTCACAAAAAATTTCCATGGAAGGACCCGCTAAGCTCAGATGGGACCCATTCCAAAAAAGGGGGCCGGGGGGTGTATCGGCTGATAAAAAATTAGCTTAGAAAGATATTCTGTTTGTGTGCAAGAGGGAGCCAATTTGAGGCCGGTGTAAAAAGAAACAACCCCTTGTCCTGACTGCTGCACCGGGGGACGGGGGCAAAAGCTCAAAAATCGATTCTGTGCAGTAATTGTGCACCTGATAGGAGAAAACAAGGGATAATAACAGGTAAAACGGCAGGCCTCATGAAGCGGATTTCTCAAACAAGGTCAAGCAATAGCAAGCAAGCGAGAAAACAATGGGTTTCTGCGAATATAAATCGCACTCTGGTG
>Ga0299915_10002318_pt1 | contig 13905 bp, 14 predicted proteins | sample RVTome_13_FD_200263 | JGI IMG/M metagenome (GOLD analysis project Ga0299915, IMG submission 200263) | Soil microbial communities from uranium-contaminated site in the Upper Colorado River Basin, Wyoming, United States - RVT92D227 (version 2) ...
TCGGAGAAATTCTTATCAATCTCGAAAAAGAATTGACCACAGAACTGGTCACACGGAAGATTACCCATCTCTGGCCCACATTAAAGGATTGGGCCGAATCAAAATGGGCCATCCTTCGAGGCTCCTTCATCGGATTCTTCATCGGAATTTTACCTGGTGGCGGGGCAGTGATCTCCTCACTCGTATCTTACGCTGTAGAAAAGAAGGTTTCAAAACATCCGGAGGAATTCGGAAAGGGTGCCATTCAGGGCGTGGCAGGCCCCGAGTCAGCGAATAATTCTGCAGCAAGCGCCTCCTTCATTCCCCTGCTGACCCTCGGTATCCCAGGCAATGCATCGATTGCCATGATCTTTGCCGCTTTGCTCATTCAGGGAGTTCAACCAGGTCCCTTTCTCATTACCGAGAGGCCGGATGTCTTCTGGGGAGTGGTAGCCTCCATGTATATCGGGAATGTGATGCTTCTCGTTCTCAACCTTCCAATGGTGGGCATGTGGGTCCAGTTGCTCAGGGTTCCTTATGCTATCCTTGCTCCTATCATCGTGCTCTTCTGCTGTATCGGAGTCTACAGTGTACGCAATACGGTTTTTGATATCTGGGTCATGGGGATTTTTGGAATCATCGGTTATCTCTTTAGAAAAGTGGATCTTGAACCCGGTCCTCTCATTTTAGCCTTTGTATTGGGCCCGATTCTGGAGAGGTCGTTGCGCCAGGCTCTGTTGATCTCGGCAGGAAGCCCGTTCATTTTTTTCAAAAGGCCCATCTCGGGTACCATCATGAGCTTTCTTCTGATCTTCATCGCCTTCCAGATTCTTGCAAGGTTTCGCTGGAGAAAAAGATTATAAAGGGATTAAGAAAGGAGGTGGAGTAAGTCTCAAGTTGTGAGTTATGAGTTCTAAGTCTAGAGTATTAAGTCAAAGTAATAATCATTGAATTGCTGAACCTATTCTCGATTTTAATACTTTTCGATAGGAGGAAAGATATGGGAAAGAAAGCGATGATCATTTGGGTACTGTTATTATGCTTTCCGCTCATCCTTTTGAGTGCGGTCGGAGCTGCTGAGAAATTTCCCTCCAAACCCATTGAATTGGTTGTTCCCTTTGCAGCAGGTGGCTCCACGGATGTCCTGGCACGATTGGTAGCCAAATATGCCCCACAACATTTTGACAAACCCCTCGTTGTTATTAATAAGCCGGGAGGGGGTGGAGTCACGGGCACAGAAGGAGTGGTGCGGTCCAATCCGGATGGGTACTCCCTCTATGTAGGATATGGATCCGGTCATGATCTGGTCATGCCCCACTTTCAGAAATTGCCTTTTGAGACATTTAAAGATCTGATTCCTGTTTGCCGGCTGTCTGTCCATTCCGTTGTGATGATCATCCGAGCGGATGCTCCTTATAAAACAATGAAGGAGTTTATTGAGTGGGGCAAGAAGAAAGACCAGGTGACGGCTTCTGTCTCCACCAAGGCTGGATCAGTGGATATTGCCTTTCAGGCTGTTGGAAAGGCAACCGGCTTGAAAATGGTCACCGTTCCTTTTCGGGGTGGAGCAGAATCGGTCACAGCGATCGTAGGTGGCCAGACGGATTGCGGCGGGAATCATCCTTCTGAGATCATCAGCCACATCAAGGCGAAACGATTGATTCCGATTGCAGTGGCCTTGGAACAGAGAGACACAGCCATTCCTGATGTTCCCACCTTCAAAGAATTAGGTCATCCTGTGGTGGTAGTGGGATCGGTTAAAGGAGTCGCTGCCCCCAAAGGGACACCGGCTGAAGTCATCAAATACCTTGCAGAGCGGTTTAAAAAGGTCTGTGAGGATCCGGAATTTGTCAAGAGCATGAAGGATATCGGACAACCCGTCATGTATCTCGGACCAGCCGATTTTGGAAAGTATTTGCAAGCAGGATTCGAACAGTATGGAAAATTGATCAAGGAGTTTAATATCAAGTTGGAATAAGATGAAGCGTTATCCAATTCCCTGCGGTAAGAAGACCATCTTGTTGGAGATTCCTGACCATGTTCCATTCCAGTGTGTGGAGTCTCACAAAATGGCACCTGTTCCGAATGTGACAAGGGCGGTTGAGGAAGCCCTCAGCCGCCCAATTGGCACTCCAAGGCTTAAGGAATTGGTCAAGCCAGGTCAGACTGTTGCCCTGGTGGTCACAGACATCACGCGCCAGCTCTTTGAGGAGATTAACCTAAAATCTGTTGCATTACCTGGCTATGCCAGGAGAATTGGGGGGATCAAATGGTTTGGGCAGGTTTAAGAAAAAAAGTTATCGCAGGTGAATGTATTTATGGAACTATGATCCGACAGGCCCGGGATCCAGGAGCGCCAGCCATCTTTGCCGCAGCAGGTTTTGACTTTGTTTTCATCGATATGGAACATGGGAACTACTCCATGGAAACTGTGGCAGACCTGATCCGGGGTGCCAAATCATCAGGAATTGCAACCATTATCAGGGTTCCTCACTTAGAAACTTTTTTTATTTCAAGAGTTCTCGATGCAGGAGCAGAGGGGATTATGGTCCCTATGACCTCGAGAAAAGAACAGGCAGAGACAATTGTCCGCTATAGTAAATATACCCCATTGGGGCAGCGGGGATTCGGCACGCAGACAGGACAGACCGATTACAAACCCCTGAAGGCCATCGAGTTCTTGAAGGAAGCAAATGAACACACCCTGATTGTTGCACAGATTGAGACCAAAGAAGCCATTGAAAACATCGATTCGATTCTTGGTGTGGAAGGGATTGATGTAGGTTTAATTGGCCCGAACGATCTTTCTATCTCCTTGGGCATCCCTGACCAGATGAATTCTGAAACACTCCTAAAAGCCATAGGCAGAGTCGTCGAGACGGCGAAGAAGAGAAAAAAGGCGACAGGGATTCATATTGGAAATATTGAAGCCATTAAGAAGTGGCGTTCAAAAGGAATGACTGTCCTTGCTTATTCCACGGACGTCAGTTTCCAATACAACGCCTCAAAATCCAGCCTCGAAGAATTGAAACGGTCATAGCTTTGCTGTTGAAGATTTGAGGATAGAGGCTGGAGACAAAGGATTAAGCAGGTAAAGATTGAAGGAACGCTTCGCCCTGAACCGAGTATGATTCAGGACTTCGCTTGAGGTTGGAGGCTAAGAAGTCTTTGCCATTTTATTTTCTCGGTCGATTGATCGGATAGACTGTTTTTTTTCCTTCCAGAACTCTTATAATATCCACGGCCACCCTGCTCATTCTTCTGAGAGCTTCATCCGTATGGGGGTTTTCCTCCCTGATCGGTCGGCGGAATCCTCGTGGTGTACCATAAAATAAACGCTGCATGTATAGCAGCATGCCCGAATGGATTAGTTCTACTTGCAGAGATTTCAAAGTATACTTTGTTCATGAGGTACACCACTCGCTTCGAGTCCTGCAAAATGGAAAATTAGCAAACAAAAAAGGCCCATACTTTCATACGGGCCTCATTGTTTGCTGGCTCCCCGGGCAGGACTCGAACCTGCAACCTAGTGGTTAACAGCCACCCGCTCTGCCGATTGAGCTACCGAGGAATTATAATAAATTTAAGATTTAAGATTTGAGATTTCAGATTTAAATTATTACATTCAAAATCTGACGATTTTTTTCTAATGTTTACTCCCCCTCACCCCCACCCTCTCCCGCCAGGGGAGAGGGGATGATCGGGTCATTTCCCATGTCATTCCAATTTCCCAATGCCAAATAAACAAACATTAGTTTATAAAATAATATGAAAGTTGGCAAACAAAATTAACCATGGATCACATGATCCTCCTCGGGAATCGGTTCCATCTTTCTCAAAGCACTCTTCTTGTGCCATGCCCACACCATACTTACCGGACCAGAGAAGACATAGAAGAGAACGAAACCAGAGAGGACAACAACGGGCTCCATGACGATTACGGTCAGTGAGAGGACGACAAAGATAAAGATGCTGAACGGTTTCCGTTTCGCCAAATTAAGTTCTTTGAAGCTGAAGTACCGGATATTCGATACCATCAAAAAGGCCAGGATGTAAATCATCACCAGGATCACAATATCTTTGACCCAATCCGTCTCAATCAACTGGAAGTAGAGAAGGATGGTGAAGGCAATCATGGAGGCCGCCACAGGGATGGGAAGTCCTTTAAAATACTTAGTCTCTCCGGAGGAGGCCATCACATTGAACCTGGCTAGCCTGATTGCCCCGCAGGCTACAAAAAGGAAAGCAGCCAGCCAGCCAAATTTTCCATAAGGCCTGAGCGCCCAGCTGAAGGCAAGCAGAGCCGGGGCGATTCCAAATGAGACGAGGTCGGCCAGCGAATCGTACTGCATTCCGAATTTGGAAGTGGCTCCTGAAAGCTTGGCCACCTTTCCATCGAAGACGTCAAAAACCGCTGCCAGAAGGATGGCCACCGCAGCAAGGTAAAATCGTTCCTGAAACACAGAGACAATCGACCAGAATCCGCACAGGAGATTACCGGTGGTGAGAAGATTGGGAAGAATGTAAATCCCCCTTCTCATTTTCGTGGGCGTTCTTCTCTTTTTCATGCTCGATACCCAATGATCGACTCCCCTCCCTTCACATGTTGTCCCACCCTGACAATAGGTTTCACTTCAAGGGGGAGGTAGAGATCGACCCTCGATCCAAACCGGATCAAGCCAAAGATTTCTCCCTTCCTCAAGAGATCGCCTGTCTTGGCATAACAGACGATCCTTCTTGCCACGAAACCTGCAATCTGGATCAGGAGGATTTTAAACCGGTCCTCGGTTTCCAGGATCAAGGCATTCTGTTCATTGAGGAGGGATGCTTTCTCCACACTGGCCACCAAAAATCGGCCCGGGAGATAACTTCTTGCAAGAATTGTTCCAGAAACGGGCGCCCGATTGATGTGAACATCAAACAGGGACATAAAAATGCTTATCTTTAACGCTTTTTCCTTTAAAAAACGGTCTTCCTCACATTCTCCGACATGAATGATCCTACCGTCGGCTGGAGAGAGGACGATGTTCTGAAGGTTTGGGATCTCCCTCCTCGGGTTCCTAAAAAAATAGGCGATGAACAGGGAGAAAAGAATTCCCAGTGACATCCAAATTTTCAACCCCATGATCCCAAGGATGACCGTTAAAAGAACCACCGGGATCAAGAAAAGGAACCCTTCTTTGGCAATGGGCCATTGATTTTTTTTCATCACTTTTTCTTCTCTTGGAGCCAACCCATCATGGACCGCAATTTCTTTCCGACCTCTTCGATCGGATGCTCAGCTTCCTTCTTCCTCAAGGCATTGAACATGGGCCGCCCCACCTGATTCTCCAAAATCCATTCCTTTGCAAAACTTCCCGTCTGTACCTCTTTAAGCATCCGCTTCATCTCCTCACGGGTTTCTGAGGTGATGATCCGCTTGCCTCGTGTCAGGTCGCCGTATTCAGCTGTATCGCTGACGGAATAACGCATGAAGGGAATTCCTCCCTCATAAATTAAGTCAACGATGAGTTTTAATTCGTGTAAGCATTCAAAGTAGGCGATCTCCGGCTGATATCCGGCTTCCACTAATGTATCGAAGCCTGCCTTCATCAGCTCCGTCACCCCTCCACAGAGAACCGCCTGTTCTCCAAAGAGGTCTGTTTCGGTCTCTTCTTTGAAGGTAGTCTCAATCACACCGGCTCGAGTGGCACCGATGCCTTTCGCATAAGCCAGGGCAGTCTGTTTAGCCTTCTTTGAAAAATCCTGATAGATAGCCACCAATGATGGGACGCCCGCCCCCCTTTGAAATTCTCTTCGCACCAAATGGCCCGGACCTTTCGGGGCGATCATCACCACATCGATCTCTTTGGTTGGGACGATCTGGCCATAATGGATATTAAATCCATGAGAGAATAAGAGGGTTTTCCCCTTTTGAAGATTGGGCTTAACGTCCATTTCATAGAGTTTAGCCTGGACATGATCCTGGGTGAGGATTTGAATCAGGTCGGCTTGTTTGGATGCCTCCGAAGCGCTGATTGGCTTGAAGCCATCTTGGAGGGCAAACTGATAATTTTCAGTTCCCTTCATTTCGGCAACGATCACATTGAGGCCGCTATCTCGTAAATTTTGAGCCTGGGCATGTCCCTGGCTCCCATAGCCGATAATGGCAATCTTTTTTCCCTTTAGGGCGCTGAGATTTGCATCCTTGTCATAATAGATTTTCATTCCTTAACTCCTTTCCCTTATTTAGAAAAAAGACAGATTATTCCCTCTCCCCTCGTGGGTGAGGGTGAGGGTTGGGGGAGAACACTATCTCAATCCACCCCCACCTCAATCCTCCCCCGTCAAGGGGGAGGACAGTTCTTGGTAATCTTCATCGTCTGGGATCTAGCCACCTGGTTCGGTTGTGATTTTACTCCCTCTGATCATGGCCACACGGCCTGTCCTGACCAGTTCTTTAATGCCGAGAGGCTTGAGGAGGGCGAGGAGGGCATTAATCTTTTTTTCATCCCCAGTCACCTCAATCGTGTAGGTTTTGGCACCCACATCGATCACTTTCCCTCTGAAGATATCGACCACTCTCAGGATTTCCTCTCGCGTCTCGGGCGTGGCTGAGGCTTTCACCAATATCATCTCCCGTTCGACAAAGTCCTTTTCAATAAGATCCACAACTTTGATCACAGAGATCAATTTATTTAGTTGTTTGAGCACCTGTTCAAGAATCTGGTCATCCCCACGGGTAACAATGGTCATCGTCGACACAGTCGGATCAAGGGTTTCAGCCACGCACAAACTTTCGATGTTAAAACCCCTGCCGCTGAAGAGCCCTGCAACTCGGGTCAAGACACCAAATTCATTTTCGACTAAAAGCGTGATGACGTGACGCATTTAAGCCTCAAAGGCTGGAATAGTGGAATAATGGAATTTTGGAATATTGGGTTTAAAACCGTATAGAATTTTTTTCCCTTTCATTCCATCATTTTTTAGTTTTTAAATGTTTTTTCTTTTTCCCATTATTCCATTGTTCCATCATTCCATCTTTCCTTTTATATAAGCCTCATCTGGTTGAGCGGTTCTCCTGCCGGGACCATGGGATAGACATTTTCTTCTGGATCAATCTCAAAATCAATGATGACAGGCCCGGGAATCGAGAACGCCTTCTTCAATGTGGGGAGAACCTCTTCCGGCTTGGTCGCCCTCAAACCCACTGCTCCGTAAGCTTCCGCCAATTTGACAAAGTCCGGAGAGACGCCTTCCAAGGAAACGGAGGCGTATCGTTTTCCATAGAAGAATTCTTGCCATTGTCTCACCATTCCAAGGTAACCGTTGTTCAGGATGACCACTTTCACCGGCAGATGATATTGGACGACCGTGGCCAGTTCCTGAGAGTTCATCTGGAAACTCCCATCGCCTGAAATATCAATGACCAGCTTATTCGGAAAAGCTGCCTGGGCACCCATGGCGGCAGGCAGTCCATAACCCATTGTTCCCAACCCCCCCGAGGTGAGCAATGTCCTCGGTTTGAGGAATGAGAAGTACTGAGCCGTCCACATCTGGTTTTGTCCCACCTCGGTGGAGATGATCGCATCGCCCTTGGTCAGTTCGAAAATCTTTTCGATGACGTATTGGGGTTTGATGATTTCTTTCTGCTCATAATTCATATTATGGATGGCCTTGAATTTTTCGATTTGATGATGCCATTTATCCATCCCCGCCTTGAAGGAGCTAACATCTTCCTCTTCAAGGAGGGAGAGAATCTTGGAGAGAGCGTGTTTACAGTCCCCAACAATAGGAAGATCCACTCTCACATTTTTGCTGATGGAAGTAGGATCGATATCGATATGGATGATTTTGGCCTGGGGAGCAAAGGCCTCGATCTTTCCGGTTACCCGATCATCGAAACGGGATCCGATGGCAATGAGGAGGTCAGACTCCATGACCGACATATTAGCCCAATAGGTACCATGCATTCCCAACATGCCCAAAGAGAGAGGATGATTGCCCGGGATGCTGCCCAATCCCATCAAGGTCATGGTGACAGGGATACCCAATTTTTCAGCGAAATGGGTAAGCTCCTTTGAGGCATTCGAAGAAATGATTCCGCCTCCGACATAGAGAACGGGCTTCTTAGACTTCAACATAAGTTTTACAGCCCTCTGAATCTGGCCAAGATGCCCTTCATAAATGGGCTGGTAACCACGAATAAAGACTTTTTCAGGATATTTGAATTCAGTGGCGTTGACCAAGACGTCTTTGGGAAGATCAACAAGAACCGGTCCGGGTCTACCGCCTCTGGCCACATAAAAGGCTTCCTTCAGGGTTCGAGCTAAATCTTTAATATCCTTCACAAGGTAGTTGTGCTTGGTGCACGGTCGGGTGATGCCGACAATATCGGCTTCTTGAAAGGCATCGTTTCCAATGAGAAGGGTAGGGACCTGACCGGTCAAGACAACGATCGGGACAGAATCCATAAAGGCTGTGGCAATGCCAGTGACGGTATTGGTTGCCCCTGGCCCGGAGGTGACGATGACCACTCCCACCTTCCCTGTGGCACGGGCATAGCCATCTGCCGCATGGACCGCAGCCTGCTCATGTCGGACTAAGATCTGTCGGAATGGAGCATTTTGAAGTTCATCAAAAAGCGGAATGACGGCCCCGCCCGGGTAATTGAAAATAATATCCACCCCTTCTTTTTTTAAAGACTCAGCAATAATTTGAGAACCGGTCTTCTTCATTACTTAATCCATTGGAATAATGGAATGGTGGAATAATGAAATAATGGGATGTAAGGAGCCAAAAGGATTTTTATTTTTTCTTTTCGGTTAAACCCATCATTCCAATCTTCCAATGTTCCATCATTCCAGTCTTCTATCGGTATTGCACCAGAATTTTTTCCATCTGGTCTTTAAGCGCCAATTTTCTCTTCTTGATGATTTTTATCTCCGTCTCATCCTGTGAGGTGAGAAATGGCTTTTTTTCCAATTCCTCCAATTGTTTTGCAAGTTGGTTATGTGCTTGTTTTACATTCAAAAATTGTTCATTTTCTCTCATCAGCCTTTCGATCAATTCCTCCTCTTTGGTCGTCATCTCAGCCCCCAATAAAAAAACGTTATAATAACAGACCGTTTAACAAAAAAATCTAATATAATCCAGCCTGTTTGTCAATCCATAATCCGTAATCGTCATCCTGAACCTTGGCCTGATGAAGATCAGGATCGTTGATTCACATTCGTTCATCACTTCGTGCCAGGATCTATGGGTTATCGAAAATGAGAGATGCTGAAAAAATTTCAGCATGACAGGGATATCCCAAAGGTTTTTAATTTTGATTACGGATTATGGTCAATCAGAATGTGTTTCTTGCCATTTCATTTCAGCTTCTGAAGGCCGGATATAAAGAGGGGAGAAAGTCGAAAGGTTCAAATGCTCCCCTTTTTTAAGAAGGGTAAACCCCAATGTTGCCACCATTGAACCATGGGGAACATGGAGGGGAGCAGGCGGGAAGATGACCGAAGAGGGGAGGGAGTTTAGGAGAAAATTTCTATAGGTCCTTACTCCATCGCCGAGGAAGATTGTTTGCTCCTTAATTTTTTTGACAAGGTCGTCAGGTCGAATAGCCTGATAATCCGATTGTCGCTTGAGGGAACTCCCTTCCTCATAACGGTAAAAAGCGGTATAGACTTCCTTTTTCCTGGCATCGAGGATCGGACAGATGAGGTGCGGGGTGGGCGCGATCTGAGAAGCTAAGACGTCAAGGAGGGAGACACCTGCCACAGGTTTTCCGGTGGCAAAAGCCAGGCCTTTCACAGTGCTCACTCCGATTCTCAAACCTGTGAAGGAGCCCGGGCCGAGGGCAATTGCCCATCCGTCTATATTTTCAATAGAACAGCGAGCTTCTCTGAGAACAAATTCGACCGTGCTGAGGAGTCTTTCAGAATGGGTCACCGGGATATTGAGGAGGTAATCGGAGATGACTTCTCCGTCATCAATCAATCCCACAGCCCCACACGATGTAGAGGTATCGATGCCGAACACTTTCATCTGTCCACCATGACCCCCTGCCTACCGTCAGGCAGGCATCCTTCTCCCTTCGGGAGACTGTGTCGTAATCGCAGTGAGGGACAGGTGACCAGCTTCGGAAGCTTTAGAATTGCGGATTTTTGAAAGGTATGGTCAATCATTCTTGTCATCGGAAATGATGTTTTCATGAAGTATATGCGTATGAATAAGGTTCCGCTCTAAAACTTCCTCAGCCAGTGGCCTGTCCCCTATCAATCTTGCATTCTCTCACATTAGAGGGTTCATCTTTTTGCACAGTCACCATTGCGACATAATCTCAAGGGAGAGGGGGGAAGGGGTACCCCTCAGAATTTAAACCCTCCCGGGAAAAAATAACGGATTATGTCATTGTGGAAGGCAAAGATCATCAAGAGTATGAGAAAGATTAATCCGATTTGTTGGGCGATTTCCATTTTCCGAAGGCTGACGGGTCTTCGCAAAACCGCCTCTAATCCTAAAAAGAGAAGGTGCCCACCATCAAGAACGGGTATGGGAAACAAATTGATAATGCCGAGGTTAATACTGATAAGAGCGGTTAACAGGGCCAAGTCTACAATTCCTTTTTTGGCTTGTTCACCTGTTAGTTTAGCGATCATGATAATACTGCCTATCTGGTTTGCCGGAATCACTCTTTGGATTATTTTTATAATCCCAATCATAAAAAACTCGATGGTCTGCCAGGTTTGAGAAAATCCATAGCCGATGGCTGTTAACGGGCCAACCCTCTTGATCTCAACATTTACACGGGGAGGCCCTATCCCAATTTTGAAGGATTGGATTTTTTCACCGAAAATTGTTTCTTCCGAGACGGTGATTGGAGTGACTCGCAATTCGTGAATTTCACCATTACGGTCTATCTTTAGTGAGAGCTCTTTTCCTTTGCTGAAGTTTATTATTTCACGCAATTCTTCCCATTTTGAAATATTTTTACCATTGATTGAAAGGATGAGATCTCCCTGTCTGAGTCCTGCTTTTTCTGCAGGTAAACCAGCACTGATTTCCCCCAATTTTGGGGGGATTGTCGGGACAGAGGTAACACCTTTAAATAGGTTAACACTTGAGAAAAGGACGATTGCGAGAAAGAGATTGAAAAAAGATCCTGCGCAGAAGATTAACAGTCGTCTCCAAATCGGCTGTACCCAGAGGGAACGGCGACGGTCCTCTTCTTTGAGTTCTTCATGCGGGTCTTCCCCAAGAAGTTTCACAAATCCTCCTAAGGGAAAGACGGCAATTTGGTATTCTGTTTCTCCGATCTTCTTTCCAATGAGCCTAGGTCCGAAACCCAGAGAGAATTTCAAAACTTTGACTCCTAACTTCTTTGCTAATAAAAAATGACCCAGCTCATGGACAAAGACGAGGATTCCCAAAACAATCACTGTTGCAATAATAGTGGTTAACACGTTTTTCTTCCTCCTAAGAGAGCTCTTGTTTTTTCCCTGGCCCATTGATCGGCTCTCAGGATGTCTTCGACCGTGTGGACAGGTTTTACTTCATGACTTTCCATGGCCTGCTGGATAAGGAGAGGGATCTCCGTAAATCGAATCGCCCCATCCATGAAGGCGTTGACGGCCACTTCATTGGCCGCATTGAGGACGGCAGGCATGGTCTCTCCGATCTTGATCGATTGGTAGGCCGATTTGAGACAAGGAAACCTTTCTGAATCAGGAGGGGAAAAAGTAAGGGCTTCGCTTTTTGAAAGGTCCAGAGGAGGCAAGTTTAGATTGAGTCGTTCAGGGAAGGAGAGGGCATAGGAGATCGGGATCTTCATATCCGCAATCCCCATCTGGGCGACAATCGAGCCATCGATATATTCAACCATCGAATGAACGACGCTCTGCGGATGGATGAGGACAACGATCTTTTCAACCGGGATATCGAAAAGCCAGTGGGCCTCGATGACCTCCAATCCTTTGTTCATCAGTGACGCAGAGTCGATGGTGATCTTCTTTCCCATCTCCCAGTGGGGGTGGTTGAGGGCTTCTTTGACTGTGACATCATGAAGTCTGGAAAGGGGAAGGTTGCGGAAAGGCCCACCCGATGCAGTGAGGATAAGGCGATAAACATCTTCCTTTTGGTGGCCGAGCAAGGCCTGGAAGATGGCGCTGTGTTCACTGTCCACCGGAAGAATCTGAACCTGATTCCGCTTTGCCTCTTCCATCAGAATCTTTCCTGCCATGACCAAAGATTCTTTGTTGGCCAAAGCAATGGTTTTTCCGGTCTTGATGGCGGAAAGAGTAGGGATGAGGCCGACCGCCCCCACGATCGCCGAAACGACCTGATCAACTTCTGGATGAGTGGCTACCTGAATGAGCCCCTCTACCCCATGGACGATTTCAACGGATACATTAGGAAGCTCTCTCCGGAGGGCATCTGACAATTCTCTATTGAGAACGGAGACGATCTTAGGTCGAAACTGGAGGATTTGCTGTTTGAGAAGCTGTGTATTGAGACCGGCAGAAAGGCTGACCACCTCAAATCGTTCTGGAAATTGACTGACGATACGGAGGGTATTGATCCCAATCGAACCTGTTGAGCCGAGGACGGACAGACGCCTCATGGGGTCTCCTTCAAGAGATAGAGGAGGGAGTAGTGGAGAAAAGGGGCGGAGAAGAGAAAACTATCTAACCGATCCAACATGCCTCCATGGCCTGGAATAAGGGTCCCTGAATCCTTCACCTGAGCGCTTCGCTTCAACATCGACTCCGTAAAATCTCCCAATTGCCCGAAAATCCCTAAGCCGATAGCCAGAAGGATACAGGATCTCTTTTGCAAATTTGGGATGAACAACAGGGCAAAGGCGAGCGCCACAATGATCGAACCGACGATCGCTCCGACCAATCCTTCAAACGTTTTTTTCGGGCTAATCTTGGGGTAGAGTTTGTGCCTTCCGAAGAAGGAGCCGCTCAGCAAGGCAGAGATGTCACCAGCCCAGACCGTGATGATGAGAAAGAGAACCCATAGCCTTCCATTTGTCATGTTTCGAATGAGTGAGACATAAGCAAGAAGAAATCCGATAAAGAGAATTCCAAAAAGGGCCATCCCCATATTCGAGATTGTTGAAGAAAGATCCTCTGAGGTGACCATGAAGAGGAGAGAAAGAATGAGAAGTGCAATGACGAAGAACAGGGAAATTTCTTTCATCTCCCAGGATGAAATAAGGATCGAAAGGATCAATCCCAACCCTATTCCTACAGTGCGTTCGACCCATTTGGAGTGAGGGAGGACAAGATGGTAATACTCCCGGAGTCCGAAAAAAGTGGCCAGAAACACCATGAGGTGGAGAACAACAGGGGGTTCCAAAGCGATTAAAATGACAATGGGAGGGATCATGATCGATGCCATCCATATCTTCTTCTTTTCTATCTTCCCCATACCACCTCGTCAAATTTCAAATTTCAAATTTAAGATTTCAGATTGAAAAAGTGTCTTAATTCAATTTGCAATTTGAAATTTGCAATCTGCAATTAATTTATTCTTCTCTCCCATTCAGTTGTTCGCTGGTCAGACCGAACCTTCTTTCTCTGGATTGATAATCAGCGATAGCCTTCAAGAGTTCTTTTCGATCGAAATCCGGCCATAGGGTGTCGGTGACATATAACTCTGTGTAGGCGATCTGCCAAAGAAGGAAGTTGGAAATGCGAAATTCACCACTGGTCCGGATGAGAAGGTCCGGATCAGGTATCCCATGAGTCCAGAGGTATTGAGAAAACCGTTGAATCGTAATTTCCTCCGGTTTGATCTTGCCCTTTGGGAGATCGGAGATGATCCCTTGAACAGCGTGAAGGATTTCCGAGCGACCGCCATAACTCAATGCTAAATTGAGAATCATCCCATTGCCGTGTTCGGTCTTTTTCCTCGTCTCTTGCAAGGTTGTTCGGACATCAA
>Ga0299915_10002319_pt1 | contig 13905 bp, 13 predicted proteins | sample RVTome_13_FD_200263 | JGI IMG/M metagenome (GOLD analysis project Ga0299915, IMG submission 200263) | Soil microbial communities from uranium-contaminated site in the Upper Colorado River Basin, Wyoming, United States - RVT92D227 (version 2) ...
CGGCGCCGTCTGCCCGCTTCTACTGAAGATCTCGATCTACATCGACAGGCGGGTGACCGAGAAGAAGAGGGTCAACTTCGGATCAGGAAATCACCTCTACGGGATCGATGTGGATTTTCAGGACCTCGCAAAGGTCTTCGAATACACTGTCGTCGACGTGGCCGAGGGCTAGCGACCCGGATTTTGGCCTCAGGTTTCCGCAAAGAATATGAGGCATCTTCCCATTCATAGTCAACGAAAGGAGCTTGGAGCCACCAGCCAGAACGACGAAGCAAAGGAAGAAGGCAGAGGAACGCATCGCAGAGCTCGAGGCAGCCCTAGCAGAGGCCAACAGGAAGGCTGACGGCTACCTGAACCAGCTCAGGTACGCGAGGGCGGACCTCGACAACCTGCAGAAGCAGACACAGCGACGCGCAGACGAGGCGGCTGAGAGGGCGAACGACAGGCTGATCCAGGAGCTCCTCACAGTACTCGACGAGCTGACGATAGTGGCCTGCTCAAGCGAGGCTAAGGACGCCAAGCTGACCGAGGGGTTGGCGATGGTGAGTGGTAAGCTCGCAAAGCTCCTTGAGGCCGAGGGTGTCAAGCCGATAGAGGCCCAGGGCACTTCATTCGACCCATTCAAACACGAGGCCGTGGCCGAGGTCGAGACCACTGAGGAGCCGGACGGCTACGTGATCGAAGAGATAAGGCGCGGTTACACGTACAAGGGTAGGGTGCTCAGGGCGAGCATGGTCAAGGTGGCTCGGAGCCCAGAATCAGGTGAAAAAAAGGTTAGTGACGTGACATGAGCGAAGGAAAGCGTGAAAAAATCATAGGGATAGACCTAGGGACTACGAACTCCGCGGCGGCGGTAGTCATGGGCGGAAAGCCGACTGTGATCCCGAGCGCGGAGGGGCCGACGGTCGCAGGGAAGATGTTCCCGTCTGTGGTCGCCTTCACGAGGGACGGCCAGCTTCTCGTAGGCGAGCCGGCGAGGAGGCAGGTGGTGACCAACCCTGAGGGCACAGTGATGGAGGCGAAGAGGCTGATGGGGACGGGCAAGACCATCACCCTCCTCGGCAAGACTTACACGCCCCAGCAGATCAGCGCCTACATCCTCCAGAAGATCCTAAGGGACGCCGAGACATTCCTCGGGGAGAAGGTGACTAAGGCCGTCATCACCGTGCCCGCCCACTTCAACGACAACCAGCGGCAGGCGACGATAGACGCGGGCGAGATAGCCGGCCTCAAGGTGACGAGGATCGTAAACGAGCCCACGGCCGCCGCCCTCGCCTATGGCCTCGACAAGGCGGATCAGGAGCTGAAGATACTCGTCTTCAGCTTCGGAGGCGGCACGAACGACACGACGGTGATGGACTTCGGCGGGGGCGTCTTCGAGGTCCTATCCACGAGCGGTGACACCCAGACCGGCGGGGCGGACGTGGACAAGGTTGTGATGGACTACCTAATCTCGGAGTTCAAGCGGGAGACCGGCATAGACCTCACATCCGACCTGAAGGCGATGGCCCGGCTGAAGGAGGCGGCGGAGAAGGCGAAGATAGAGCTCTCAAGCGTCCTCAACACGGACATCGACCTCCCATACATCGCCATGGGCCAGGACGGTCCGAGGAACCTCCACATAACCCTTACGAGGGCGAGGCTTGAGCAGATAGCCCGCCCAATCGTCGACAAGATCAGGCAGCCGATCATGAAGACGATAAACGACGCGAAGATCACCCCAGCGCAGATAGACAAGGTGATCCTCTTCGGCGGGATGACGAAGATGCCGATGGTCCAACAGGCCGTCGAGGAGACCATCGGCAAGAAGCCTGAGAGGGGCATAGACCCGATGGAGTGCGTAGCAATAGGCGCAAGCATACAGGGCGCGATCCTGGCCGGGGAGATAAGCGACATCGTCCTCCTCGACGTGACGCCCCTGAGCCTAGGAGTCGAGACCCTAGGGGGTGTCATGACGAAGGTCATGGAGAAGAACACGACGATACCGACGAAGCAGACCCAGACCTTTACCACCGCGGCGGACATGCAGACAGCCGTCACCATCCACGTCCTACAGGGGGAGAGGGCGATGGCGAGGGACAACATAAGCCTCGGCCGCTTCGACCTGACGGGCATCCCGCCGGCGCCCAGAGGAGTCCCCCAGATAGAGGTCACCTTTGACATAAACGCCGACGGCGTACTCAACGTCTCCGCGAAGGACCTGGGCACGGGTAAGCAGATGGGGATCACGATAACGGCGTCGACGAAGCTGAGCCAGAATGAGAAGGACAGGATGGTCAGGGAGGCGGAGCAGTTCGCTGAGCAGGACAAGAAGGCTAAGGAGGAAGCCGAGACCCACAACACGGCTGACAGCCTCATCTACACCACCGAGAAGACCCTCAGCGAGGTCGGGGACAAGCTGTCTTCGGAACTGAAAAGTCGAATACAGGGCAGCCTCGATGAGCTGAAGAAAGCGGCCAAGGAAGACACCATCGACGAGGTAAAGGCGAAGACGGAGGCTCTGACGAAGGTGGTGCAGGAGGCCGGCGCCGAGATCTACAAGCAGACTCAGGCTCAACAGGCACAGCAGCAGGCGCCCCCGCCTCCGGGCGGTGATCAGGAGCAGGGCAAGAAGACAGTTGACGCTGAGTACAAGGTAGTCGACGAAGAGGAGAAGAAGTAGCCCCCTCAGCCTTGTCACGTAGCCTCATAGGTGAAAGTGACAGCACATTTTCCGCTTAACCCATGTCCTTCAGTATGGAACCGTCGAAGCGGCGGAGAGGTCAGCTTGTATGGGGAGGACAAGGAGGAGCCGACGAAGATGGACGCGCTCGACCTCCTCATCTCCGTCCTAAAGGAGCACGAGAAGAGCCTCGACCTCATCTCCGCTGGTCTCGAGGAGCAGTTGAACAGACTTGCAGACACAGTGACGAGGCTGGAGGTGCTCACGACGGAGGCGGGGGCCATGAAGCTGAAGAAGAAGCCGTTGGGGCGCCGCGAGTGGCCGCCTGAGGGGCGGCCTAGGTAACCTTTTTAAGCCCTCTTCCTCGGATGAGTTTTCGTACACCTTGAGGTGTGTGCCTGGGATGCGCCCGCAGGGCGCCCTGCGTTGACACCAGTCCAAGGTCTACGGTGAGTCAGGTGACCGAGAAGAGGGACTACTACGAGATCTTGGGCGTCGACAGGAACGCATCCCAGGATGACATTAAGAAGGCGTTCAGGAAGCTCGCCTTCAGATACCACCCCGACAGGAACAAGGAGTCCGACGCAGAGGAGAAGTTCAAGGATATAAGCGAGGCATACGCCGTCCTCAGCGACCCTGAGAAGAAGCAGCAGTACGACACGTTCGGCCACGCGGGCATCAGCGGCAGATACACCCAGGAGGACATCTTCAGGGGCGCAGACTTCCGCGACATCTTCGGCGAGATGGGCTTCAACTTCGAGGACATACTGAGCCGCTTCTTCGGCGGCGGGGGCTTCGGCGGATTCGGGTTCCAGAGGGTACAGACTGGGCCTAGGAGGGGAAGGGACCTTGAGACGGCCGTGGAGATCACCCTGGAGCAGGCCGCCCAGGGCGCCGAAGTCGAGCTCACCCTCAAAAGGCTTGAGCCATGCTCACGCTGTGGAGGGAGAGGCGCTGAGCCGGGGTCAAGCCTCATCTCCTGCCCCAAGTGCGGCGGCGCAGGCCAGATCCAGACGAGGACGAGGTCGGTCTTCGGCCAGATGATAAGCATAGCGACCTGCGACAGGTGCCGGGGGCGGGGCCAGGTCCCCAAGGATCCATGTGTAAAGTGCAAGGGTGACGGCGTAGAGCAGAATAGGAGGAAGATCAACGTGAAGATCCCCGCCAGCGTCGAGGACGACATGTACCTGACCCTCCGCGGCCAGGGGGATACGGGTCTCTATGGCGGCCCGGCAGGCGACCTCTACGTCGGCGTAAGGATCAGGCCCCACCCCTACCTCCTGAGGCGTGGGCTTGACATCATCTACGAGGCCGAGGTAAACTTCGCCCAGGCTACTCTGGGAGCCGAAATCGCCGTGCCCATCCTCGGGGGGGAGTCGAAACTCAAGATACCGGCTGGTGTCCAGAACGGTACGATCCTCAGGATGAAGGGGCAGGGGATAAAGAGCCGCCGCGGCACCGGAGACCAGCTCGTCCACATAACCGTCAGGGTGCCAGAGAAGCTGAGCAAGAGGCAGCGCGAACTCGTGGAGGAACTCGGCAAGGAACTCGAGAAGGACTCTGACAAGAAATCTTGGTGGGGACGCTGAACCTTACCGTCTGTCTATGATCTCGTTGTAGTTTGGACCCGTCCCTATCAGTGTTACCGGTAGGCAGACCTGCTCCTCGATCCTATTGATAAACGCCCTCGCCTCGACTCCCAGGTCATCGTAGCTGTTGGAGCCCTTGCACTCGGGGAAGAGGACGTCAAGTTTCGTTATGGCTAGTTGGGTCGCGCCGTTGATCATCGCCGCCCTCTTAGCGAGGCTGTAGTTGAAGGGCGCCGCCCTCCTCTGCCTGCCCGTGACGGTGCCGTACTCGTCCCACCCCCGCCTCTTGGCCTCCTCTGGGCCGATCTCCCCTTCGAGGTCGCCCGCGCCCACCCTCGTTACGTAGGCCTTGCAGACGAGGACGACCTCGTCAACCCTCGTGGGGCCTACGCCGACGTCGCTGCATGCCGCGGATGCGCAGATGTCCTTCGACGTCACGTAGGGGTACTGGCCGTGGTAGAGGCTGATGAATGTGCCCTGGGTCCCCTCTATAAGGACGTTCTTGTCGTCGTCCAGGGCCCCGTTGACCACAGCCGGGACGTCTGTGAGATACTTCTTCAGGCTCGCTATCTCCCGGGCCATCTTGGCGACCCTCATAACCCTGTCCGCGTTGCACGGGCCGGTTCCAGTCCCCGTGGTCTTGACTACGTTCTTAAGGTTAGCGTCGCTCTGGTCGAGCTCAATGTGCTTGGGTTCGATGACTGCGCACTGGGGGTCTAGGCCGAACCTTTTGTCTGTACCCGTCTCCTTGACTTCCTTTAGGACGATGTCGGGGTTAACGAGTACCCCGGGTCCTATCAGGAGCAGGGTCTTTGGGTTGACGAATCCGCAGGGAACCATTCTCAGCTTGTAGACCCTGTCATCCTTCACCACCGTGTGACCGGCGTTGGGGCCGACGCCAGCCCTCGCGCAGACAGCCACGTCGTCGGCGATGGCGAGGTAGGAGACTATCTTCCCCTTCCCGGTGTCGCCGAAGAAACCGTCAACAACCACGGTGCAGCCCATACAGCGTTACCTGAGACACCGAGATTAGCCCGCTTAGCCGATTTAAGCCTTCCCGAGTGATCTTTACACCTTTAAGGAAAATTACATCTTTGACGTCGGGGCCCAGTAAACGTTTTCTCCCTATAGTCTCCCTTTATCAGGGGCGCTGTTTTGGCGAACATCGTGGGGCTGCTGATCGTCGGGAACGAGATCCTCGACGGAGTCGTCCTCGACACAAACAGCCAGTGGGTAATCAACAGGCTGAAGGCGCTGAGCTTCGACGTTAAGGAGGAGATGACCGTACGAGACGACATAGCCGAGATCTCGAAGGCGATCCACAGGATTGCTGAGGACGGCTGCGGCATCATCATAACCATGGGCGGCCTCGGGCCGACCCACGACGACATGACCCTGAAGGGGGTCGCAGAGGCCTTCAACTTGCCCATGGAGATGAACGAAGAGGCTCTCGCGATAGTCACCAGGCAGTACGCCGAACTCCACAATAAGGGCATCATAGAGTCAGGCGAGATCACGGAGCCACGACGCAAGATGGCCATCTTCCCGAGGGGCGCGAGGCCGCTTGACAACAGGGTGGGAGGCGCCCCCGGGGTTTTGCTTGAATCCGGCGGCATTATGATCATCTCACTCCCCGGCGTGCCGAAAGAACTGTACTGGATATTCGACAACCAGATCCTCCCCCTCCTGGAGTCGAAGGTCGAGGGGGTCTTCGCCGAGAAGATCATCAACCTTCCCCTCAGGGATGAGTCCACGTTGGCCCCAATAATCGACGAGGCGATGAGGCGCTCGCCAGGGGTCTACATCAAGTCGATGGTGAGACCATACGGCGAGTCGGGGATTAGGCTCTGGATCTCGGCCCGTGGCGACTCTAAGCCAGAGGTCGAGGGGAGGGTGAGCATAGCCGCGGACCTCCTCGAAGAGCTGACGAGGAAAAGGCTTCCGAGGGGTTAGAGCCCTATATTAATATCCGCCATGGCGAAGTACTACCAAAAGGGCTGGCGCAGTTGAGGATATCTGAGCTCGACATCCCGGAGCAGGTGAAGCAGCTCATCGAGTCTAAGGGGATAACAGAGCTCTACCCACCACAGGTCGACGCGATTAAGACAGGTGTTCTGGAGGGAAAGAACCTGGTCCTGGCCAGCCCGACGGCGAGCGGGAAGACCCTCATCGCGGAGCTCTGCGCCCTGAAGCACGTCCTGGAGCGGAGGGGCAAGGTCCTCTACATGAGCCCCCTCAGGGCGCTTGCCTGGGAGAAGTACGAGGGCTTCCAGGAGTACGCCGGGCTCGAGAAGAGGGGCGGCGGCAAGCTCAGGGTAGGCGTCAGCACAGGCGACCTCGACAGCAAGAGCAACTGGCTGGAGGGCTACGACATCTTAATCACGACCAACGAGAAGTGCGACTCCCTCCTGAGGCACAGGTCACCGTGGATGGGCGGCGTCACCCTCGTCATCGCAGACGAGATCCACCTGATAGGAGATGAGAGGGGCCCGACACTGGAGATCACCCTGGCCAGGCTCAGGCAGATGAAGCCCGATGTTCAGGTACTCGCCCTAAGCGCCACGATCAAGAACGCGGACGAGGTCGCCGAGTGGTTAGACGCTGACGTCGTGACCAACGAGTGGAGACCCGTGGAGCTCAGGGAAGGCGTGGCCCACGGCAACACCGTCATCTTCAGGGATGGATCGACGAAGAAGCTCAGCCCCCTACATGGCACGGACGCCCTCAACATATCTCTCAACTCGGTCACAGACGGGGGGCAAGCCCTCATCTTCGTCGAGAGCAGGAGGAGGGCCGAGAGCGTCGCCAGGGAGGCGGCCGGTGCCTTGGCGGGGATCCACCTCACCCGAAGGGCCCAGACGGAACTCGAACAGGTCAGCTCAGATATCAGCTACCATGGCGAAAAGACGAGCCTTACTGACAGCCTCTCGTTCGCGGTCTCTAAGGGCGCGGCCTTCCACCACGCCGGCCTGAATACTGAGCACAGGAGGCTCGTTGAGAAGGCCTTCAAGGCTGGGACAATCAAAATCCTCGTGGCTACCCCGACGCTGGCCGCGGGTGTGAACCTGCCGGCCCGAACCGTAGTAATCGGCAGCTACAAGCGGTTCGTCGCGGGCTACGGCATGTACCCGATAACGGTTCTCGAATACAAGCAGATGAGCGGGAGGGCTGGGAGGCCCCAGTACGACCCGTACGGCGAGGCGATACTGATAGCTTCGACCTCGGACGAACAGGACTACCTGATGGAGAACTACGTCCTCGCCAGCCCCGAGAGGCTGTACAGCCGTCTGGCCCAGGAGTCGGCGCTGAGGGGGCACACCCTCGCGGCGGTTGCCTCGGACTTCGCCCACACCGAGCAGGGGCTCCTGGACTTCTTTGGCGGCACATTCTACGGCTTCCACTACCCGGCCGCAAGCATCAAGCTGATCCTCACCGGCATCCTCAGGTACCTCGACAAGGAGGGGATGCTTGAGGAGAAGGGCGACTACCTCTATGCAACCGACTTCGGTCGAAGGATCTCGGAACTCTACATCGATCCCCTCTCGGCAACCATCATCAGGGACGGTCTCAGGAGGGGCGCGATGGATGTCTCAGACTTCACTTGGCTCCACCTCATCTGCCACACCCCCGACATGAAACCCATCCTCCGTCCCCGTCGAGGGGAGACGGATGAGGTAGAGGGCTACGCCGAGGAGCGAAAAGAGGAGTTCGCCTGCCCCGTCACAGGCGAGGGCGACTACATCGAGTTCGAGCAGTTCTTGGGCGAGGTGAAGACCGCGATGGTTCTGGACGCATGGATAAACGAGAAGACTGAGAACGAAATTCTCGAGCGGTACAGTGTCCAGCCCGGCGACAGGTACGCCGCCGTCCACAACGCGGAGTGGCTCCTCCATGCGACCCACGAACTCGCCGACATAGTGGGGGCCCCTGACCACAAACGCCACCTAGGCGAACTCGAGGACAGGATCAAGCACGGGGTGACAAAGAAGCTACTACCGCTGGTTAGACTGAAGGGCATAGGACGCGTCCGCGCCAGGGTCCTCTACAACTCAGGCTTCACTAACATCTCGGCCCTGACGAAGGCGCCGCTTCAGAGGCTCGTAGAGATACCCCTCATAGGCCCGCGCCTCGCGAAGTCCATAAAGGAGCAGGTCGGAGGCCTCGTCGAGGAGGGGGAGTGGGAGAGGCTGAAGAGACCTGAGACCGAGCAGCGTGCCCTCACGGAGTTCGTCGAGGAGAAGTACGAGGACGAGCGACCAGATTAGCTTTAATATTAATTGAATGTTTGTAATACTGATGTCAGCCGAGGATAATCCCGGATACGTCCTCAGGATAAGCACCGAAGAGTGGCTAAAACAGGTCTTCGAGAGGGGGAAGTACTACTCTGGCGTCATGAGGAAATGGAGGAGGGGGACCCCGATCCTCCTCGCCAAGAAGGCTGGCGCCTCAGATTGCTTCGTGGGCTACGGCGTCGTCGACAAAGTCGAGATGCTCTGGGAGATGACGCCGGAGGAGGAGGAGTACAGCAAGGGGCATAGTTGGAGGTGCAGCCTCACGTTCAGGGGCCTCACCCGATTAGAGAAGCCCTATCCGATCAAGGAGTCCATCCTGAAGGAAGATAAGAGGAGGGGAATGCTCCTCCATGGGGCGATGCTCACAGAGGAGCAGGTCGACGCCATCCTGGAGGCCGCCGAGGACTACCAGGACGCAGCCAAAAAGATAGAGCAGACAACTCAGCAAGCATTGCGATAACCCCTTATTCCTTCCGCCCCTCATCTCCTCGAATGAGCCTCATCGCCGGCCTCATCAGCAAGAGAGACGAGGACGTCACCTCCGAGCTACTGAGGATGCTGACAGGTTCTCGAGGGGTCATGGGCGACGCATACGGCATCGCGACGCCTAGAGGAGTAGAGATCTTCGACGACTCACCTGAATTTACCTCAAACCCGAGTTCGATAGCCCTGGGGTACAAGCTCAACAAGGTGATGCCTACAGACCAACCCCAGCCAATTCAGCAGACGAATATGTCACTGGCCATCAACGGCAGGATCTGGGGATCAGACAATCCGACGGAATTGGTCTTCGCGGACCTCGTTGAAAAAGACCCCGAGAGAGGCTTGCGGAGCCTGATCGAGGGCTACGACGGTTCGTACGCCGCCGTGGTGCTGAACGGCGACAATTTCATAGCCGGCAGGGACAGGATCGGCGTTGTCCCGTTATACTACGGCGAGTCTGACCGCCTCGTGGGGATAGCATCGAACAGGAAGATGCTCTGGATGCTCGGCCTGCAGCCCATCCGTGTCGAGCCGGGCCACATCGTTGAAGTGAGTGCCAGGGGCTTCAGGGTGAACAAAGTAAAGGGAATGGAGTGCCCCTGCTCCGTCGCCATGAGCCTCGATGAGGCCGTTGATCTGCTTGACAGGAGTCTGACTGAATCGGCCAGGAGGATGAGCAAGAGTTCTGTCAACACTTCCCTGGGCTTCTCAGGCGGCATCGACAGCACGCTCCTTGCATACTACCTCAACAGGGAAGGTACAAAGCCAAGCCTCATCTGCGTCGGGGTCGAGGGATCAGCGGATTTCGGAGCCGCAGATGAAGCCGCCGAAAGCCTCTGTCTCCCCATCGCTATCAAGATACATGGAACTGATGAAATTAGGGAAGACCTAGATGAGGTACTCCTCAGTGTAGAGGAGGCGGACTCGATGAAGGTGGGTGTCGCCCTCCCCCTCCGCTGGGTCGCCGAAAAGGCGTCCAGTGCTGGCTCCAAGGTATTGTTCTCGGGCACAGGAAGCGACGAACTTTTCGGCGGCTACGCCAGATACGTCGAGGAGTACGCCTCAACTGGAGACACGGTGAAGGAGACCATGCTACGGGATCTGATGTCCGCCTCCGAGGTGAACTACGAGAGGGACTTCAAGGTGTGTGCCGACCTCGGCGTCGAGCTGAGGCTCCCATACACGGACGGAGACCTCATAAGCCTTGGACTCTCTATGCCCACAAGCCTGAAGCTCCCCAAGAAGACCGATCAGCCAAGGAAAATCGTCCTGAGGGCCCTCGCGGAATGGCTTGGATTGTCGAGTGAGGTCGCGAACAGGCCTAAGAAAGCCATCCAATACTCTACGGGGGTGGCGAAGGCCTTGGAGAAACTCTCTAAGGTGGAAGGCCTCAGCGTCCCAGGTTACCTGAGGATGAGGTTCGAGAAATTACGGAACTCCTTGTAGGTTGGTAACCATGAGCGGATCGAAGAGGGTGGAAGGTATAATTAAAGCTCTGAAGGCCCAATATGTCTTCGAGGCGACCCAGAGAGGCGGTGAGAGCCCCTTCAGGGTGCTCATCGGCTGCATCCTCTCCCAGAGGACAAGAGACGCCAACTCCGAGAAGGCTGCAATGGCTCTCTTCCAGGTTGCCAACGACCCGGAATCCATTCTCAACTTGGACGGCGAGAGGCTGAGGCAGCTCATAAGGTGCTCCGGCTACTATAACCAGAAGGCAGACCGCATCCATCGTATATGCTCTGAGCTCCTGAGGAGGTTCGACGGAGAGGTCCCAGCCGACAGGGAGAAGCTTTTGAGCTTGCCCGGCGTCGGGCCGAAGACCGCCGACGTGGTCCTCAGCTACGCATTCCTTAAGCCGACGATAGCCGTCGACGTACACGTCCGTAGGACGGCGATGAGGTTAGGATTAGCGGAGAAATCCTCAGGGGTAGAAGGGGTCAAGAAGGATCTTGAGCACAGAATTAGGGAGGACGATAGGAGATTCATGGACAGCGCCCTCGTCCAGCTGGGCAAGGACTTCTGCAGACCAAGGAGCCCCCGATGCAGCGGATGCCCCGTCGAAAGTCTTTGTCCATCAAAAAGGGAAATGAACCTTTAATTTTGGGAAAAAGGTCTAGCGGAGACCGATGTGCCCTTTTGCGAGCTTGTCGCAGAACTCCGCGAGGTGCTCGAACTCGTAGGCGATGACCTCTTCGACCTGTGGGCTGAGGGACTTGACGCTGACTCCCTTCTCGGGTATTATCTGGGCAGAGGCGACGCTTGGCTCATTGATCGGGCGCCCTATCTGGCTCAGCAGCCAGACGTAGGTCTCCTTGACGCCACTCACCTGCTCCACGATGCGGTTCGCTATCTGGTAGCTGAGCAGGTTGTAGATCTTGCCGACGTGGCTGACAGGGTTCTTCCCCGCCGCAGCCTCAGATGACATAGGCCGTAGAAGGGCGATGACGCCGGCGACGTTGTTGCCGCGTCCGACCTGGCCGGAGTCCCCGGCCTCCGCCGAGGTGCCCAAGACAGTGAGGTAGCAGCCGTCTAAGCCGCGGCCCCTTTTATCCAACGCGTTGAGGCTGAGGTTCACCTTCTTGAATTTTGAGTTCTCCCTGATGTAGGTCTGCATGGCGTCGGTTATCTCCGCTCTCTTCTTGAAGTAGTCGTCCTCGCTACCGACGAACCTGTCGACGAAGGCCATGGCGACGGTGAGGTTGAGCTCCCCATTCTTCCTAAGCCCCATCAGCTTTATGTCCTCACCGGACTCGGGGTAGCTCTTCTTGAACTCCTTGGAGTTCAGGTGTCCTTCAAGCTCGAGGATCAGCTTCTCCATCGAGGTATACGGCGCGAAGCCGACTGCGGCCGATGTATCGTTGGCGCCGAGGAACTTTCCCTTACGCTCGAAGATGTCCTGGAGCGCCTGCGAGCCGGGCCTGATCTGGCTCTGATAGGTGACGTGGATGTCGGGGTCGACGAAGCGGAGGTTCTTCCTCATCCACGCCTTGGTGCTCATGATGGCTATTTCATTGACCGGTATTGCCTCTCCCTCGACCTCAAAGGTCGCCCTATCACCGTATACGATCAGGATCGGCTCAATCACCTCGCCGCCACCGAACTTCACGTGCGTCTCCCCGGCGGCGAGCAGCCCCTTGTCCAGATTATGGTGGAGGATCGTGCCGAAGCGCTTCAAGTACTCCTTCGAAAGTTCCACAGACACCTGGTTCATGATGGCGTCGCACATCGTGTCCGGGTGGCCGAGCCCCTTCCGCTCACATATCTCGAGGGGCCTCTCCTCCAACGGAACCTGTCCGAGTTCGGCTATGAAGACATTGTTCAAAACATTCACCTTGCACGTCCTTTAGGTTGCCAAATAATTCCCGATCCGACTTAAAACAGTTCTCCTTATTCTCCTAAGGTTAAAAGAAAAATATATCAAGGAATATCCTTGAAGGAATTTCCTCACGAAGGAAAGAATAAGTAAATAAGTTTCAGTAAGCTCCCTAAAACGCCTCATGTTTCATTAATACATGTACATAAAGGGAGAAAAGGCTAAAAACGGATGCCTCAGTTACCTATCAGAGAGGATACAGGGTTGAATGATAAGAGTTTAGGTTACACAATTATGATCGTGACTCTGGCTATCATGGTCGGCTACTTCGCGTGGGCCTTCGGCCCCTACTTTGGGTGGGTGCCTGTCTGGCTGGGGGAGTGGGCTTTCAAGCTCCCGATAGTGCTGGCGGTCTACCTTATGCTGTTCATCGTCCTTTGGATAGGCTACACGATGGCTACGACGCCGCCGCCGATACCGCTTGAGAACCCACTCGAACTCGAACGCGAACTGGAAGAGGACAAGGAAGAGGGAGAAAAGGAGAAGAAGGAGCCTTAGGGGCCAGCCTTTCCAGAGCACCCTGGTTTTTCTTATCAGAATCAGCTTACTGCGATGTCCAGGCACACCTTCCAGACCTTGGGACTGTACTGTGAGACCTTTACCTCATCCAAGATTTGCGTCGATCTGCCCCGGGCTGCCGCTGCCCCAGCGACCAGCCTCTCAGCCTCGACGAAGAGGGAGCTCGCCGGCGCCCAGTGGTAGAAATGGAGGACGCCGCCACCCTTGATGGAGGCAACGGCGACGTCGAGAAACTGGCGTGCTCCCTTCGGCAGAGGCATGAGTATCCTGTCGAACTTTTCGTCGAGCCTCGGGCAGACCTCCCTCACATCGCCGAGGATCGCCTTAACCCTACCATCGACCTTGTTGAGGCTTATGTTTTCGACGCACAGGTTGTGGGCGTAGGGGTTTAGCTCGACAGCCGTTATCGTCGCTCCCGGGTGGCGCCTCGCGATACGTATGGCGAATGGCCCTACGCCGCTGAACATCACGAGGACGTTTTCGCCGTCTTTCGCCTGCGCCGAGATGCGGTCCCTCTCCGTCGATTCCCTGGGCGAGAAGTAGGCCTTCATGGGGTCGACCTTGAAGACGCATCCCGACTCCCTATGGAGCACGACCGTGTCCGGGTCGCCGTAGATGATCCGCATCTCCCTGACCCTGTACTCGCCTGTCCTCTCTGAGCCCTTGGAGAGGACGCTGACGACGTTCCTGTGGACCCTCATGATGGCCTTGGCGAGCTCCACCTCGTACTGGGACAGCCCCTCAGGGACCTCGACTATAGCCACCGACCTGCCCCTTGAGCCTATCACGTCGAATGATCTGGGGACGAGGCGAATGAGGGGCTCAGGGATGATGCCGGCTAACTCGCTCCTGACGTCGTGTTTCATGTACGGTAAGAATAGGCTTATCGGGTATATTTGGCTGCGGTGGGGCGGCTAAAAGATTGTCCGGTCTCCTATCTTCTTCGCGAGCTTGCCCCGCGCCCTTATCTCCAGCACCTTGAAGTCC
>Ga0299915_10002320_pt1 | contig 13902 bp, 11 predicted proteins | sample RVTome_13_FD_200263 | JGI IMG/M metagenome (GOLD analysis project Ga0299915, IMG submission 200263) | Soil microbial communities from uranium-contaminated site in the Upper Colorado River Basin, Wyoming, United States - RVT92D227 (version 2) ...
TTTGATGTTCATCCGGGCGGTCCACTCTTCAGCGGCTCGACGCTGCCTGCGCAGGTTAAGGACGCCCGCCCGGCTATAGGGCCGGAAATGGCTCAAGGTCAAGTTGTCCGCCAAGGACTGATCCATGGCCAACCCTTCGACCTGGCGGTCCTCGCTGAGAAAACCCAACCCCTGTCGGATCCTAAGGGCTGGACCTCCCCGCCCGGCGATTCGGCCGAAAACTTCCCAGCGGCCGGCCTGCACGGCATCCAGTCCGAAAAGCGTGCGGAGCGTTTCGGTGCGTCCCGCCCCGACCAAGCCGGCCAAACCCAAGATTTCCCCCCGCCGAAGCTCAAAGCTTACCGGCCTTGACATCCGCCTCCCCTTGAGCGATTGGAGGGCCAGGACCGGCTGGCCCAGGGTGTGGTCCACTTTGGGAAAGAGTTGCCTCACCTCCTGTCCGACCATAAGGCGAATGAGGTCGTTCAGGGAGACCTGCTTCATACGCCCGAAGAATGTCCTCTGGCCGTCGCGCAGCACGGTTACGGAATCGGCCACCCGCTGGACTTCTTCCAGAAAATGGCTGATGTAGATAAGGCTCACTCCTTCGGCCGCCAACCGCCGGATGATCTGGAACAGCCTCTCCGTGTCCTCCAGGGACAGGCTGCTGGTCGGCTCGTCCATGACCAGGACCCGGGCCCGTTCCATCAGGGCTCGGGCGATCTCCGCCACTTGTCTGGCGCCGATGCTGAGCTCCTGGACGGGAACGTCGGCCTCGATCTCGGGATGATGGACCAGCTCCAGGACTTCCCGGACACGGCGCCGCATCTCGGCCCGCCGTAAGAATCCCAGGGTATGTTTTTCCCGTCCCAGCATCAGGTTCTGTTCAACGGTCAAATGGGGCGCCAGGTTGAGCTCTTGGTAGATCATGGCGATCCCCCGCCGTCGGCCGTCCAGCGGATTGGCCGGAGCATAGGAATCGCCCTCCAAAAACATCCGGCCGCCATCCGGCCGGATGGCTCCGCTGAGAATCTTCATCAGCGTGCTCTTGCCCGCGCCGTTCTCGCCCAGCAAGGCGTGGACCGTTCCCCCTTGCACCTCCAGGTCCACCCGGCGCAGAGCCGCCGTCGCGCCAAAATTCTTGGAAATGCCCCGCATCACCAGGCGCAGAGCGGAATAAGGGGGGGAGCCTCCTCCGCGATCAGTCATTGACCAGCACGGAGAAATCGGGCTCCAACAGGGCTCTGATGTGCGGTTCGTCCATGTTTTCCCGGGTGATGAGATAGACGCCTGTATCCACCCGCGCCTCAATCGCTTGGCCTCTCAGATGCCTGACCACCTGGACAACTCCCAGATAGCCCATTTTCACCGGATCCTGATGGACAAGGCCGTGCAGATGGCCGTCCCTCAGCGCCTGGACGAGCTTGGGACTGCTGTCGAAACCGACGAACTTGACCCTGCCCGCCAGGCCGGCTTCCTGCACCGCCCGCAACGTGCCGAACGTGGTGGATTCGTTGGAACAAAAGATTCCGTCCACGTCCGGAAAGCGCCCCAGGAGGTTCTCCGCCAACTGGTAAGCGGTTTCGGTGGTCGAGCCGCCATACAGGTCCTGGACCAGGAACCGCATTCCGGGAGATTCACGCCGCACAGTCTCCAAAAAACCCCGTTCCCGCTCCATGGTCGAGGCTGACCCCTCTTGACAGCGGATGAGGAAGATGTCTCCGCCCTCCGGCAGGAGTTCAGCCATTCGACGGGCGGCCAACACTCCTCCTTGATAGTTGTCGGTGGCCACGAAACTGATGTGGTCCTGACCCTGAAGACCGGAATCGATGATCACCACGGGAATGTTCTCGGCCACGGCATCCTGCACCGGCCGGCAGAGGGCCCGGTCGTCCATGGGGGCCAGGACGATGCCCGCTACGCCCCGGCTGATGAAGTCTTCCACCACCGTGATCTGCTGAGCCCGGTCGTCTTCCCGCTGCGGCCCTTTCCATAGAATGTTCACGCCCAATTCGCGTCCGGCCTTGACGGCGCCGGCGTGGATGGCTTTCCAAAATTCGTGGGTCATGCCTTTGGGAATGACGGCGATGTCGAGCCTTTTCCCTTGGGCGGAGGGGGGCTTCTCTGCCGGGCGGCAGGCGAAAGAGACGAGCAGGGCCAGGCTGAGAAGGAAGAGAAGAATCTTGAGGTTACGGTTCATGACCCCAGTATACGCGGAAAAACACATCTTCGCCAACGGCCCTTCCGGCCCACAGCCGCCCGGCCGTCTCGAAGCGAGGGCACTCCCGGAGATTATATTTTCTTCAGAATGGGCATCCCGGTCTTGGTCGTCTCCATGACCTTGTAGCCTTCGGGCAGGGCCTCCAGGGCGCCGGGCCGGATGTCCCGCGCGAAATAAAAGATTCTCTGCAGCCGTCCCCCACGCAAGCTGACCTCGCGGGAATGAAGGTAGTACTTCATGCCCTTTTGGTTGGTGTACTCGTAGGCCATAGCATTCACCTCCGCCTTGTTTTCTTGAAGCTTGTGACCGCCCTCTGTCGGCTCAATCGATTTTAAGTATCTTCAAAACGAGAGGGGCTGTCAAGAGAATGCACCGGGCTTCAATGGACGAACCCGACAGACGGCGGAGCTTCGGCCGGCGTGATTGGCCCGAAATTTTCCTCGTAGCGCTTGACGTTCGCCTCCAGGGCTTCCAGGAACCGCTTGACATGGGCCGGGCTGAGGATCAGGCGCGCCACCAGCTTGCCCATCGGCCCATCCGGGAAGAGGAAAGCGAAATCAAAGATGAATTCTTCCCTGGAATGACGGATGGCCGCCAGGTTGGAATACTGCCCCAGGCCCACGGCCTCGTCGACTTTGATCTCGATCTTTTTTTCTTCCATTCTTGCTCCTTGCTCCCTGCCCTATCTTAGCACGGGCCCGTTTGAAAAAAAAATTTGCGCCCCCCCCTTTACAAATCCATTTTTTGAGTTATAATGTCTTTGGCTTTCTTTCGCGGGCTGGAGAAAGTCCCCACCTTTTTGGTTCCCATCATCAACCCCCCTTTTGCTGACACAGCCCGCACCTCCCCCCAGGGGAGCTTCTTCATTTTGAGCCCGGCGGGAAGGGGGGCAGGCCTTAGGCGAAAACCTTGTCCAGGGCCCTGGGCAATCCCAGGAGAAAACCCTGAGCCAGGTCCACGCCCAGCTCGCGCAGAAGGTCGCGGGTATTTTCCTCATCCACCCCGGCCACCAGGGTTTTCAGGCCCAGGCTATGGGCCAGCTGGACGATGGCCTTGACCAGGTCCTGCTGAGGGCGGTGGACGCCAAGGTTCTGCACAAGGCTGTTGTCAATCTTCAGGACATCCAGGTTGAGCAGCCGGAGATGTTGGAGGGAAGCCAGCCCGGCGCCGAAGTCATCCAGGGCGCATTGGTAGCCGAGCTTGTCGAGATGGCTGAAGAACTGCTGAGCCCTAGGAAATTCGGAGACGGTGGCCTGCTCCGAGATCCCCACTATCAGCGATGAAGGATCCAGCCCTTCTCGCTCGTTTTCAAAAACAGCCGCCAGTTCCCGGTCGACCAGGGACCTGCCGGACAAGCTGATTTTCACGACCCTCTTCGGCCCGGATTTCCGCCCGCCAAGAAGCCGCATCGCCTGCCGGACCACCCAACGGTCGATGTCATTGACCAGGCTGAACCTGTGTCCAAGATTGAGCAAGGACTCGGCGGAGACGACCAGGCCGCTGTCGGTGATCCAGCGCAGGAGCAGATCATGATGACTGAGGCCGCCCCGGCCGAGCTCATAGACGGGTTGGGCATAGAGGAAGAACCGTTTTTCGTCGAAATCCCTGTCCACCAGCCAGGTCCACACCTGTCGGTATTCCTGAGCCTCCGTCCTCAGCTTGCTGGAAGACTCCAGGCTGAACCGGTCTCGTCCCTGCTCCTTGGCCCGGTACATGGCCAGGTCGGCATGGCCCAGCAGCTTGTCGACCGAATCCCCGTGTTCCGGATAAAGGGCAATGCCCATGCTGGCTGTGACGCGCACCGGCTGTTGTTCCAGGCGGAAGGAGTGCTCCCGGATGGCCTCCAGGATCCTGGCCGCGGCTGTTTCCGCCTCCCCGGCCTGGGTGTGGGGCATGAGGATGGCGAATTCGTCGCCGCCCAGCCGGGCCAGGATGTCCGCCTTGCGGACTCTGTCCTGGAGAAGCAGGGCGATCTCGACCAGCAGCTCATCTCCGGCCCGATGGCCCAGGCTGTCGTTGATGTTTTTGAACCGGTCCAGGTCCAGCCAGAGCAAGGCCAGCGCCTGCTGGTAGCGTTGGGTTTGATTGAGCTGTTGCTGCAGATCTTCATGAAAGCGGCGCCGGTTGAAGAGGTTGGTCAGGGAGTCACGGTTGGCCAGCCAGTGGAGCTGGTCCTCCAGCCGTTTCCTGTCGGTGATGTCGGACAGGGTGCCTTCATAGCAGAGAACCCGGCCATCCGGGTCGCGAAGGGCCCGGGCATTGTCCTGGACCACGATCAGGCTCCCATCCCGGCGTTTGAACACGGACTCGAAGTTTCGGATCTCGCCGTCGCGCGCCATCCGCTCGGTCCAGACCTGTCGTTGTTCGGGGTCGACATAGAACTCCCCGGCCTGGACAGCTCGCAGCTCTTCTTCGGAGTCAAAGCCCAGCAGTCGCGCCAGAGCCGGGTTGCCGGCCAGGATCCGGCCCTCCGGCGTGGTCTGATAGACGCCCTCGATCATATTCTCTACCAAACCGCGGAATCTCTCTTCGCTCCGCCTCAGCGCTTCTTCGGCCTTCTTGCGGGCGGTGATGTCGCGGGCCACCAGGACCACCGTATCCTCGGTCAGGGGACTTATGGTCGCGGCGAACCAGGCCACCTTCCGTTGAGGCCCCACCGGCAGGCTGTACTCCTGCTCCACGGACTTTTTTGTTTGGAGACTCTGACGGATAAAATCCAAAAAAATATCCGCCTGTTCCGGGGGAAAAATATCATGCAGCCGGCGGCCGACCAACTGTTCGGCCGGAAGGTAGAGCAGATCCGCGTTGGTGGGGGCCACCTTCAGGTAGCGGCCCTCTTGGTCCAGCTCCAGGATGACATCGCTCATGCCCGTGAACAAGGCGCGCAACTGGCGTTCCGAGGAGGCCAGCGAGGATCGGAACTGCTCGTTCTCGATCGCTCCGCCCAGGATGTTGGCCGCCGTCTTGAGAGCGTCGATCTCGGCCGCCGTCCATTCCCGCTCCCGGCGGCATTCGCTGAAACCGATCAGACCCCACAGCTCTTTTTGAAAAAAAATCGGAAAGGCAATAAGGGACTTGATGTCCATTGACTCCATCAGTTTTCGCTCGGCTGGGGGAAAATCCTTCACCCGGCCGCAGATGGGCTTGCCCTGGCTTAAGGCCTTCATCCACCGGCCAAAACCTCTGTCGAACGGGGAAAAGAATTTAAGGGCCGGATTGTTGATCTGGGAGGAAATACCGGGGGCATCCCATTCGCAGAGGACGTTGCCCAGAATCCGTCCTTCCGGGGATATTTCTTTTTTTAAAATATAAATCCGGCTGACGTCAGCCGCCCGGCCCAGCCGACGGATGACAGCCTGGATATTGGACTCCCAGGACACGGCCTTGACGAACTTTTCTGCGGCAAAGCTGACCGCCTCCAGGATGGCCTTGCGGCGATGAAGCCCTTTCCCGGCCGTCCCGGGCAAGGGCCCGCTTCGAGTTCTCAGGCCGCCGCCAGGCCGTCCCCCAGAGACAGGCTTTTTCATTTTTCCCCAACTGGCTCTGGGCCAATATTAGGCCTCCGGCCCGGAGAAATCAAGGTTTCCGCGGCTCGGGATCGCATCTCCATTTCCGTGATAGCCCCAAATTCGCGCGGGGGTGGCGCGGCTCAGGGCTCTCCGCCGGCCGAAGCTAGCCCGAGACGCCCTCGGGCTCTTTTAAAATTATTAAACCCCCCGTCCCCCTTGGGCAATCAAGGAGGAGTTCGAAGGCGTCTCGGGAGAGGCCGGAGGCCGGCGGGGATGAGCCGCGACAGGACCCCACACGGATCTGCCTGCCTTATCACGGAAAAGGAGATGGTTCCCGGCTCGGCGATATTGACTATGGCCCCTATTCGGAATAGAAGCGGATGACTCGGGCCACGGCCTGTTCACACACCCGGCACAACGCTTTCGTCCCCTTGGTGAACATCAAGCAGTCGACCATCGGCCGGTAAAGCCCGCGCGAAGTGTAGCCCGCCCCTTCGAAAGCGCCCACCTGGCCGGCGAACCGGCTGCGGGCCAAAAAGTCATCAACCTGGCGGGCGTGCTGCCGCGACAGGGTTTCCGCTTCCTGCTCGACTTTTTCAACCTGCTCCCGGGGAGCGCCTTCCCTTTTCAAGCGGGCCAGTCGTTCATTGACCTCAGCCCGGATTTTCTGGTTGGCGCCGTCCATGGCGTCATAAGCTTCTTTTTCCCAGGGCGTGGGCACCGGTGTGCCTGGAGTGAGGGCATCCTTCCATTTGAGCTGGGCCGGGTTGAGCAGAGCCGTGAGGTTGGGGTCGCGAGGCTCCACTCCCGGAGGATAGAAATCGTTGTAGGCCACAGAGGAGATGTAGTACTCGTCGCCCAGGCCGGCAAAGGAGTGGCCGAACTCATGGAGGATGAGGTACTCCTGCCATTGGTTGTCCGTGGTGAAGACGCAATAAAAGTTGTAGATGCCGCCTCCCCCATAGCGCCGGTGGTTGACCATCAGGAAGAGTGTGTCGTAGGGGACATGGCCGGCGATATCCCGCAGGGAACGGTTATCCTCGGTCAGCAGATAGCGCTCCAAGCCCAAGGAATCGAAGCTGGCCCCCAGGGCCGTGTTCTTGAACGAGCCATGGGACGGCTCATCGCAGCCGCTCTCCTGGGAGGGGCGCCATACGCCGCGGACGTTGAAGGCCTGTTTCTGGGAGCGGTAAGGCTCTTGGCTGAACAGGATGCGGACAAAACGCTCCAGGTCGGCTTTGAGCTTGTCCTCCTCGGCTAAAGTGTAGCCCTCGGCCAGGAAGGCGATGTCCACTTTGAGGTGAGGGTCGCCGCCGGTCAGGAGGTCGAAGACTTTGACGTCCCGGGACAGGGGCTCGCGGACGACAGAGGAAGAGGCCGGGTCGATCTCCTGACTGAAAATGGGCCGGGGTTGGTTCTGGCGGTCAAAGGCCTCGATAACCAACTTCACTTTGGCCTTGGGAAAGGGGATCAAGACGGATTCATGGTAGGTCCTCCTGATCCCCTGCTGGGCCGGGGCGGTGGTCCTGTACTCGCCGAAGTAGGAATCGAACCCCCGGGAAAAAATAAGCCGGTCCGAGACGGCGTCGAAGACCTTGGCCTGATAGCGGCCCCGGTCCAGGGTGTCGATGAGGTTGCGCAGAGGACCGGCCCAGGTCCCTTGCTCCAGGATGCGGTCCAGGGTGATAAATTCCTGCTGGGCGTGGCCGATGTGGTAATAGTCCAGGCGCATGGTCTTGTCCAGGAAATACCCGTCAAACTCGCTTGAGCTGGCCCCGGCTAAGGTCAGGGCGGCCAACCCCAGGATCAACCACATCCAACGCTGGGTCATAGGTGTCCTCCTTATCTTATCCGTCTTTCCTTCTCATGATTTCTTACGGCCCAGGACGACCTCGGCCGCTGTTTCCTTGACGATTTTGACCGCCGCCGCGGCGGTGATGCCCGACGGGTCGCGGGTGGGGTTGAGCTCGACCACATCCAGGCCGACGATTCTGGCCTTGAGGCGGTGAATGATGTCGAGGGCTTGACGGGTGGAGAGCCCCCCGGCCTCCTGGTGAGAGACACCCGGGGCGTAAGCCGGGTCCAGCGCGTCCAGGTCGAAGGAGACATAGAGGGGGTTGGCGAACTCCAGGGCCGGGATTCCGACAATGTCCTTCATCTCCATCATCCGCACGCCGTACTTAAGGGCGTTGGCCCGTTGGGGAGCGGAGGCCGCCCTGATTCCCACCTGGACCAGAGTGCGGGCCAGTCCGTCCTCCATGATCCGGGCAAAGGAGCAGGCGTGGGAATGAGGATCGCCGTAGAGCTCGTCGTAGAGGTCGGGATGGGAATCAAAGTGCAGGATGTCCAGGGCCTGGTAACGGCGGGCCAGGGCGCAGACCACCGGATAGGTGATAGAGTGGTCGCCGCCCAGGATAATGGGCACGGCCTGCTTGGCCAGGATGCGCCCCACCGCGCTCTCCACCCTGGCCGCCACTTGAGCATATTCTCCCGAAACGTCCACATCTCCCAAGTCCACCATCACCGTGTCCAGCTCCAGGTTGACGGCCTTTTCGGTGAACTCATTGATGGCCAGATCCGTGGAGGCGGCCCGAATGGCGGCCGGCCCTTGGGCGGCGCCGCGCAAATAGGAGGATTTGGCGTCGTAGGGGATGCCCAGCAGGGCGATCTCGAACTCCTCACTATGCCGGATGGCTCCTCCGAAATCCGTCATGCGAACCCTCCTAGATAAAAGCGATGGAGGCAAAGCTCACCGCCGAGCGGGTGGCCTCCTCGCGCCAAATGTCATAATCAATCGGCTGTCCCCCCGGCCAGTTCGGCGGGAGCGCCTCCAGCAGGCAGGCCAGGGAAGAGAAACCGCAGACGTTGTACGTGTCCTTGACCTGGCGGACCTCGAGCCAGAAGGCGGAGACATCCCGCCGGCACAGCGCCTCGATCAGACGCTCGTCGTGCCGCCGGGTCTCGGCCATCATGGACGCCGCGCTGCGGTCATGGCCGAACTTGGGCCCGACATGGGAAAAATCCACTCCGGCCACGGCTAAAACTTCGTCTCCCTCCTTGTTCAATAACTCCCCCAGAGAGTCAAGCATCGGCGCGACGGCCGGAATGTCCGAAGCCCGTCCGGCCTCGGCCAGATGATCCTGGAATGAACCGCATAAGACCGGGATCAGGCGAAAACCTGACCCGAAGATATGCTGGAGGAAGATTAATTGAATCTCCAAGGAGTGTTCGCCGCGGTGGCCGAAGTCGTTCGCCTCAGCCGCCCGGCCGGCTCGAGAAGCCAGGCATCGGACCGACTCACGGTCCGTTTTGACCAGGCCGAGCGGTGTCTCAAAATCCTTCTCGGTCAAGGAGAAATATTCCGGGCCCAGGCTGTGGCCCGTGCCCAACAGCAGCACGGTGCGCGGCGGGGGCGTTTCTCGCAGGAGTCCGTAGATCCGGCCGTAGGCCCGCTTCCCCGCCTGCAGGTCGATATGGGGAGCCACCAAAGCCCTCATCCGGCCGGGGGTCCGGCCCGGCGGAAGAGAATGGGTCAAGATCTGGTCCAGAAGCTTCTCCAGGGCCCGCCGGTCGGCCGGGTAGGACCGTCCGGCATGGGAAGCGGGCCGGACCTCAAGGGCAGCGTATTCTTGGACCAGACGCGCACGTTTGTGCTGAAGCTGCCCGCTCTCCAGGATAAAAGCCTTTTCCAGTTCGTCCAGGAGCCTGCTGATGGACTCGGCTGAAATGAAGAGCCCGTTCCGAAGGCGCATCATCCCGGCCTGGATCTCCTGAATCTCTCGCCGGCCGTCGATCAGGCCCAGCAATTCGACCGCTTCACCTTGAAGAAGGACCGGCTCTTTGATGATGTCCAGGGGGTCGCGGATCAAGAGGGCCCTCCGGCCTTGATAGGAGATGGGAATGTATTCCAGGTCAAGTCTGAGGCGCGGGAGGCGCGCTTCCTTCTGCTCGGACATGGTCCCCTTTTGTATAACGAAAGATTGGAAAAATGCAAATAGGAGGGAGATGGCCAGGACGGTCTTGCTCCCGGGAAGGTTTTTAACGCCGTTCCCTTCGCCAACTTCTCTGCGCCTGCGGAACTCCGACCTCTCCGAAGCCATCAACGAGCTCCCCCTTTATTCCCAAAGGGGGAGGGGGGGATTAAGAAAATATTGAAAAAATTTGAGGATGGCTTCGGCAGGCTCAGACATCCTCGGCGCCCCGCCAAGCGGGGTTCCTTCGAAGCCGGCTTGGGAAGGCTAAACCTTCCCTTATGGTCGCTTCAACCGCCCTGGCCATCTCCTTCATACCCATGGAAAGGAAGCATCCCTAAATATGTGATTTCAAAGAGGCGTCGGAATCGCCCCTAGGCCCCCCTAGCGGAGGGGGGCCCCGTCGGCTTCACGACGGGGGGAACCGACGGGACTGGTTCCCCAGGGGGCCGGTGGCGAATCCGGCGCCGATAGTTAATCACGCAAACGGATGCTTTCTAAGGGAAGAGCAAACTTCCTTTTTCAGGCGCAACCCGATATAATCCACTACGCTTGGGAGGAAACATGGAGCCGTTAAAACACATCGACAATGAGGGGGGGGTTCTTGAGCTCCTGACCGAGTCCCTGAAGCATGAATGGGCGGTCTCCCTGGAATACATCATCCATGCCTATTCCATGCCCAAGGGTAAATATCTCTACTCCGACCCGGTGGTGGCCGCCGTTTTGGACATGCGGGCTCAGACCATCCAGATCGGGATCGACGAGATGTATCACGCCCTCCAAATGGGATTGGTCGTCCGGCAGATGGGCGCCTTCCCCACCTTCCAGACCGACGAGGTCATCCGCTTTCCCCGCATCATGGACAACCTGGCGCGCAACCAAAGGACCGAAGACATGGTGATCGCCCTCTATCAGAAATCTAAGATCCGGGAGGGCGCCTTTCCCAAGGTCCAGAACATGTTCTGGAATATTTCTTATGATGAGGTCCGGCACTCCCGGCAGTTCCAGGCCATGGTCGAGACATTAAAGAGGTCCGGGCAGGCGGAGGCGATCTGCCTCCAGCCCGACCCTCAAGCGGAGGGCAAAGAGGAAGTCAGCCTGCTCCAGGTCATCACCCGCTTGGAGAACGAGCTGATGCACCGCTACCTCTATTATGTCCTGCTCTTCAACGAGCACCAGGACCTTAACTGGAGGCTGTTCAAAAATTCGATCGATCACATGAGACACTGGGACAAGAACTCGGGACTCCTCATCAAGCTGGGCAGCCTGGTGCAGATGGAAAACGCCGAGCGGCGGCCGGACGGCAGTGAGCGCAGCCTCAAGCCCATGCCGGACATCTATCCTGGAACGGACCGCCTGTCTGCCCTCCAAACTCTATTCCCGGCCGAGGAACAGCTCATCGCCCGCTACGAAAACATCATCCGCCTCTTCCCCGAGGGCGAGGTCAAAGAGCAGCTCAAATTCCATTTGATGCAAAACCGGGAGCACCTCTTCACCCAGGAGTGGCTGCTCAAGAACGCCCGCCAGGTGAAGGGGCTGGTCTAGGCCGGCCCGGATGATTATAATAAGATGACATTGCCATGGACGCCGTTTTAAAGATCGAGCGCCTGCGCAAATCCTACTCTACCGGTTTTATCCCCAAGAAGAAAGAGATTCTCCGCGACGTCTCCTTGGAGGTCGAGCCGGGAGAAATCTTCGGCTACCTGGGGCCCAACGGCGCCGGCAAGACAACCACCCTCAAATGCCTGCTGGGCATCGTCTTCCCCGACGGCGGAACGATCTCTCTGTTCGGGCAACCGCATTTGGCCCTTAAACCCAAGGAGCGGATCGGCTTTCTGCCGGAAAGCCCTTATTTTTACGACCACCTGACCGCCGCCGAATTCCTGGATTTTTACGGCCGGCTCTTCGCCCTGGGCCGGGCCGAACGGGCCGAACGCATCGCCGGCCTGCTGCGGCTGGTCGGCCTGGAGAAGGCGGCCAAGGTCCGGTTGCGTAAATTCTCGCGCGGCATGCTGCAGCGCATCGGACTGGCCCAGGCTTTGATCAACTCCCCCGACCTTCTGTTCCTGGATGAACCCCTGGGCGGGCTGGACCCCGTCGGCCGCAAGGAGTTAAGGGACATCATCCTCCGGCTCAAGCAGGAAGGCCGGACCGTGTTCTTATGTTCGCACATCCTCCAGGACATCGAGATGATCTGCGACCGGGTGGCCATCCTGGTGGAGGGCCGAATAGTAAAAATGGGAAGGCTGGGCGATCTCATCTCCGAGAAGGTCCTCTTCACCGAGTTGGAGGTGGGGGGCCTGGACCCCAGGGAGCTGGAGAAGTACGGCCCATGCCTGGCCGGCCGTGACGGTCGATTTCTCCTCAAGGTCTTCGACCAGGAGCAGGTGTCCGAAGTCTTGGACCTGGTGCGAGACCGGGGGGGCCGTCTCCATTCGCTCCTGCCCCGGACCCAAACCCTGGAGGATTTATTTATGGGAATGGTCAAGCAGCCGTGAAACGCATCCTGGTCATCGCCGGCAACACCTACCGGGAGGCGGTCCGCGATAGGGTGTTGTACCTTCTCCTCTTTTTCGCCGGTTCGACCATCATCCTGTCGCGGCTGCTGGCGCTTCTGGCCGTGGGCGACCGGGTCAAGATCATCATGGACGTCGGTTTGGCATCTCTGTCCCTGTTCGGGGCGCTGGTGGCCATCCTGGTCGGGACGAGCCTGGTTTACAGGGAGATCGACAAAAAGACCATCATCACCCTGGTGGCCAAGCCCATCCACCGCCATGAATTCCTGCTGGGCAAGTTCTTCGGCCTGGTTTTCACCCAGTTGGTCATCCTGCTCTTGATGACGCTCTTCTTCCAGGCCTTTCTGTTCATCCACACCCTACGCCTGGATGGCCCTATATTCCTGGCCGCCCTGTACATCTTCCTCGAGCTCATCCTGCTGACCGCGGTGGCCATTCTCTTTTCCAGTTTCTCGACGCCCATCCTGGCCTCCCTGTTCTCCCTGTCCTTCTACGTCATCGGGCATTTCTCCCGCGGCCTCCTGACCTTGATTCGCAAGGTGCCGGTCGGCGCGGGACGGTCGATCCTGCGTTTCATCTATTTTCTTCTGCCCGACCTTGAAAATTTCAATTTTAAAACAGAGGTCGTCCACCACTTGCCCATCCCCGGCACTCTCCTGGTGAAGTCGGCCATCTACGGGCTTTTCTACGCGCTGTTCATCTTGGTCCTGACCGTCCTGGTCTTCCGGCGAAGGGATTTCCAATGACCGGCCGGCCGGCCCGGGACAGAGGGCTCAGCACTCTTTTCCTGGCCTTCCTGTTAATCGTCTCGGGCTCCGGAGTGGTGGCCCTCAAGATGGAAAACCAGGGAACAGCCCGCCTCCAGGTTCCCGGCTCTTCGGTCCAGTATCTGCCCTCGGGAAAATATCTGAAATACGCTACGCTGGGGTATTCCTCGCTCCTGGCCGACATCATCTACGTCTGGGCCATCCAATACTATTCCAGCCCGAACATCAGCGACCGGTTCGACCATCTGGACCACATCTTCGGCATCATCGCCGAGCTCGACCCCGAATATTCCGAGCCCTATCTCATCGGCGCCATGATCGCGGCCTACGAAGCCGGCAACCCCCGGCTGGCCATCAAGCTCCTGGAGCGGGCCATGGACAAGAAACCGGACGACTGGATTTTCCCATTGGAGGCCGGCCATTACGCCCAGATACTCATCAAGGACTTCCAGACAGCCCGGCACTATTACAAACGCGCCATGGAGATCAAAGACGCGCCGGATTTTGCCAAAAGGCTCTATGCCAATGCCGCCTTTCGCTCCGACGATTATGAAACGGCATTGAAGACCTGGCTGGAAGTTTATCAGACCGCTCCCGACGATCGCGTTCGGAAAATTGCCTCCAACCATCTCTACCAAGTCAAGGCCGGCCTGGACATCAAACGCCTCAAGGAAGCTATCGCCCAATTCCAGGAGCGTTTCCGCCGCCGGCCCATGAACCTCCAGCAGCTCGTCCGGGCCGGCCTGCTCAAATCCCTCCCCCGCGACATCGACGGGAATGAGTATGTCTATGACCCGCAGACCGGAGAAGTGACCACGGCCGTCATCCCATGGAAGCGATAAACCTCGTCTTCGTGGTTCTCTTCGGGCTCATATGGGGCAGTTTCCTCAACGTCGTCATCTACCGGCTGCCGGCCGACAAAAGCCTGCTCCGGCCGCG
>Ga0299915_10002321_pt1 | contig 13900 bp, 12 predicted proteins | sample RVTome_13_FD_200263 | JGI IMG/M metagenome (GOLD analysis project Ga0299915, IMG submission 200263) | Soil microbial communities from uranium-contaminated site in the Upper Colorado River Basin, Wyoming, United States - RVT92D227 (version 2) ...
TCCTATCTTCTCCCCTTTCATTGAAGAATGGAAATAAATCTTTTCATCCAAATAGAGAAAATTAACAGGTTTGATGACTGGGAAACCTTTCTGATTGACAGTGGCAATCCTCCCCACCAGTGATTGTTCCAATAGGGTAATCATCGTTTCTCTATTTTTCAATTCCCTCTCTCGGCGTCGTAGCATTCTCACTCCTCAATCCCGGTAAGCGGATAGCTTATGGCTGATAGCTAATAGCAATAATTTGAAATCTGCATACTGCAATCTGCCTTCTGCATTCAATAGTTCCTGATCACTCCACCCTTGAATTCGGGAACGATGTCAGTGATATCGATCTGAGCACAGTAAGCGAGGTCTTCTCCAAAACCTCGGTTAATTAATTCTTTTCCGTGATTTGAAAGATGAAAGGCTTCTAATAAATTGTCTTTAAATCTTTGGTAAAGGATTTGGGCGCAGCGGGAGGCATCGGTCAAAACAACGGGTTTTCTCTCTTTTTTTGTAATCAGTTCGATCAACATTCCTCCGCAGATCGTATCTTCCAGAGAAAAATTCCCTTCATCTCCTGAAGGAAAAATAAAGAGGTCCCTGTCCAATTCAAAACATCTCTTTGTTGTTGCTCCGATGTTAAAAAAACTTCCAACTAAAATTTCTTTCCCTGAGGAAACCAAATGAAACGCTTTTGTCCCATTGGTAGTCGTCAGGATTAATTTCTTCCCTTTCACTCTTTCTGCCACATACTCTTTGGGAGAATTCCCTAAATCAAACCCTGGAATCTTTTTGCTTTCCCTCTCCCCGCCCAAAATGATAGAACCTCGTGGAAAAACCTTAGCCATTTGAAAGGCTCCTTCCACCGTGGCTACAGGAATAATCTCCAAGGCTCCCTGTGACATCGCATGGACCATTACAGAAGTTGCCCTGAGAACATCGATGACCACAACCGCTCGATCAGAGAGAAGGAGGGGGTTGGGGACAGATGGGAAAAATTGGATATCAATTTGCATGGTGAAAAATTACCACACCCACTATCCCATTGCAAGTTGCTTTAAAAATAGGACTCATACCCATCCCTTATTTCTATACAATATAAAGAGATAGGTTCCTCCCTTCTTCTCTATCACACCATTAGTAAACCCCGTTAGAAAGGCCGGGGCTTTGAATCCCACCCTCAATAAGGAATGAACATTTTTTTCTTCATCCCCACCATAAATGGTGGGGCTTTCTACGGGGTAAAGCGTGGTAATTGGATCTATTGCGAAGACCAAATCCTAAAGATCTGTTCCAACAACTCCTTTTTCTTTCTCAGCATCTCTTGTTTTGACCTACAACGGGCTGTACCTGCAGCTGCCCCTGGATGCCCATCCCCAATGTTAAGGGTTCGCATGATCTCACCGATATTTTTACTCTGGTCTTGTCTATTCCCATTGATGGAAAGAGACATGGAGAGACCGAGATGATTACTCTTCACCCCTTGGTGGTCCATCAGGTTATAGACCTCCAAAACCCCGAGAGCCTCGGGATAAACCAGAAAGGCAAGGTTTTTGATGAGATGGGGCCTCCTTTGATAAGGAGTGAGATCGATCACGACCACCTCTTTCTTTTCATCCTGCTCAATGAAATAAGAAGCATCCCGAACGATTCGAAGCATTCTCCCCTCTTCTTCTCGATATCGTTCTAACCGTTTCTGGACGAAGTCGAGATGGGATACCTCTTCGATGGAGCGGTCTCGAATTTGTTGAACTAAGTTTTTCATGTAGCTTGCTTGATCCTCCGCCGATTGAAAAGGTGCCTTTAGAGTTAAATCGATTATCTTTCCAGGGGTCTCTCTCCTCCAATCTTCTACCAAAGCATAAGAAAAACTGTCAATGACATCCGCTTCCTCTACCGCCTTCAAGAAATGGAAAGGAAGTTCTGTCCTTTCGGAGAAATATTCATAAACCACCCGGCTGCAACTCGGTTTTGAATCAAATCGGCCAGGGATTGATTTGGGATCGATCTTGCGGTAGGACAACTCCTGAAGATTTCCTTCATGATGATCGAACCAGAGTCCACATTGAAGGGGATAGGGCAAATCACAGACCACGTCTCTCTCTGTGATCGTGATTTGAGAATGGGTAATGGTAAGGGGGCCCGCAAAGATCACTTTTTGAATTTTCAAAACCCATGCACAGAGGGAGGCGCTGACAATGCCATCGAAGTCATTGTGGGTGACGATCTTATCGTATCCTTCCAAATTTAGGTTCCCGGGAGGAGTCATCGGCCCTATTCGTTCCATGGGAAAATATTAACAGAGAGTAAAGGCAAGGTCAATTTGACTTCCCCGCCCCCAGTTTTTTAAATCACCGAGGAGTGCAAAAGTTGCAACGACACAGGCAGACAAGTTTCCAAAACTTTAGAATGCGGTCGTAATTGAATGTTATGGGTGACCCTCACTGGCATCGGAATCAAACCTGAAAAAGGGCTTGGGACTCATGAGCTTAATTCGGCATCAAAGGTTTCCGCTCTAAAGCTTTTACAACCTGCCTGCCTGTGTCTGGGTCTATTCAGGGTGCTGAGAAAGTCTGGCCTGGGCGAACCCTTCGGAAAGGCTTCATTGGCCAATACCGCTTTTGGGTTGGGCAGATTCATTTCCACGAGAGACAGGAGTTCCTGGACTGGGGAGGGTGGGTACCGTTATCCATCTGAAGTCTGGCCTGATGAAGCCTTGGAGAGGGGTTTGCCCAGGCCCTTGGCGAAGAGAGGGAAAAACTGGGGGAGGGCAAGGTCAATTTCAGCATTGACAAATTGGATGGGGTCGGTTAAAATGAAATTGAAATTCAATTTCATAATGAGGGTGCCCCATGAAAACCAATTTCTTTAAGACCCGGGTTTCTCAAGAAGGACTGAAGGCGACCAGACAACGGGAAGAAATCCTCAGCATCTTCCTAAATTCGTCCGGGCATAAGAACCTCGCTCAAATTTATGCCCAAGTTGCCAAAACCAATCCTAAAATCGGCTACACGACCGTTTATCGCACCCTGAAGCTCCTCACCCGTCTCGGTTTGGCTACCCAACGAAAATTTGCTGATGGAGAGACCCGATATGAACCCGCTTCGGAAGGGACCCATCATGATCATTTGATATGTCTCGATTGCGGAAAGATTATTGAATTCGAGGACCAAACGCTTGAAGCCCTTCAAAATGGGATTGCCCAACGTCACCGATTTAAGATCTTCCATCATCGCATGGAGCTCTATGGTCGATGCGAGGAATGTAACCGAAAGAAAAGAACGGGTAGGAGAAAAAGTTAAAGGATGAAATCTTGCAGTAGAACCGAAGCAAAGCAGACCGATGTTTCCAGAGAAAAAGTGATTCTCATTGGGAATCCGAACGTAGGGAAATCGGTCATCTTCAATTACCTCACTGGTAAATATGTCACTGTCTCAAACTATCCGGGGACTACTGTGGAAGTTTCCACTGGAGCCCTGTCAACCCATGGAAAGAAGTTCCAAGTGCTGGATACCCCTGGCGTCAACTCCCTCATTCCGATGTCAGAAGATGAGAAAGTCACCCGGGACATCCTTCTCAAAGAACCAAAAAGTTATTTGATCCAGGTCGTGGATACAAAAAACATTCGTCGGGGTCTTCTCATTTCCCTTCAACTGCTAGAGATGGGGCTTCCTTTTATCCTCCTCTTGAATATGTGGGATGAGGCAAAGAGCAGAGGCATTGAAATTAAAATCCAGGCCTTATCCGAGATCTTAGGCGCTCCAATCCTGAAAACAGTGGCCACGAGAAAGAAAGGTTTGGAGAAGATCAAAGAAAATCTCCAGGATCGACCTCCTTCTTCGATCCCGATCAACTATCCAGAGGCCGTTGAAAGGGGTATCTCAAGAATAACCCCTCTCCTTCCTGAAGCTTCTATCTCCAGGCGTTCTCTGGCATTGATGCTGCTCTCCGGGGATGAGAGTCTTGCCAAATGGCTCCACAATAACCTTTCAGAAAATGATATTCTACAAATTGAAAAAATCCGGCATGAGACTCAGATTCATCTTGCCGAACCGATCGGCTACTTGATCAATCAGGCTAGGCTCCGAAAGGTAGATGAACTTTTATTGCAAGTGATGGGGCTAAGAGGAGAAGCACCTAAATCTATCTCCTCATTTCTAGGAAACCTTTCTATTCACCCCTTCTGGGGGATCCCTATCCTTTTGTTTATCCTCTGGATCACTTATGAATTTGTCGGAGTCTTCGGAGCACAAACCAGTGTCAAATTTTTAGAGGAAACCCTTTTCCGAAAATGGCTTCTTCCACCCATCACCTACCTCATTCAGCATCTCATCCCTATCCCCTTTCTTCAAGAATTTCTCATCGGCCCATATGGAGTCATCACCATTGCTCTCACTTATGCCATTGCGATTGTTCTCCCCATCGTCGGCTGTTTCTTTCTGGTCTTTGGACTCATGGAAGATTCTGGATATTTGCCCCGACTGGCCGTGATGACCAATCAAATCTTCAAAAAGATGGGACTAAACGGTAAGGCTGTTTTGCCAATGGTCCTGGGGTTGGGATGTGACACCATGGCCACCATGACTACACGGATTCTGGAGACGGAAAAAGATCGAACCATCGTCACACTCCTGTTAGCCCTTGGAGTTCCCTGCTCTGCCCAATTGGGTGTCATCCTCGGAATGTTTGCAGGCCTTCCTGCTTTCTATCTCCTCATCTGGGTTTCTATCATGGCTGCCATTCTCATCGTGGTAGGGTATTTAGCCGCCCGAATCATTCCTGGTGAAGCCTCTGATTTCATCTTAGAGATTCCCCCTTTAAGGATTCCCCTACTCTCCAATGTAGTGGTTAAAACCCTGGCTCGAATTGAATGGTACCTGAAAGAAGCTGTTCCTCTTTTCATTCTGGGCACCATGATTCTCTTTGCCCTTCACAAAACAAAAATATTGATCTTCTTAGAATGGGCCGCTACTCCGTTGATCGTCAATTTCCTAGACCTTCCCCCCAAGGTCACCGAAGCATTCCTCATCGGATTTCTTCGAAGAGACTACGGAGCAGCAGGCCTATTCGTTTTGGCCAAGGAGGGACAACTCAATCCCCATCAAATCCTGGTGAGTTTGGTGACCATCACGCTATTCATTCCTTGCATTGCCCAGTTTTTTATGATGGCTAAAGAGAGAGGTTTAAGAAAAGCCCTCTGGATGTCGGCGGTGATCATCCCCCTTGCTTTTGGAGTCGGGGGGATGGTAAACATTTTATTAAAGTTTCTGGGAGTTTGATATGCAGAAACCTACCTCTTACCGGTGTCCCCTCTGTGGAAAACAATTCTCTCATGGGGAGATGAGATGCCACTCGGGATGCCTCTTTTCAAAAAACTGCAATCTCCTTTGCTGTCCTCATTGTGGATATAGCTATAAGGAACAATCCGCCATAGTCGATTTTTTAAAATCCTTATGGCGAAGAAAGGCGAAACCATGACGAAAGAATCTGAACCTAAAAGAGGTCTCCACCCAAGGATGGGTGCATCCATTGACGGAGTCGAAGAGGACCGGATCGATGAACTCCTTGAGCTCATCTGGACATTAGGAGAAGAAGGGGTTGCTGATATGGACCACCTTCTTGAGACGACCCACGACATTGAAGCAAACTCCATTCTCCGTAAGATGATCAAGGATGATCTTTTTCAAATAGAAGGGACCCGAATGATCCTCAAAGAACGCGGGGAGGAGAAGGCGAGAGAGATCGTTCGACGTCACCGTTTGACAGAGAGGCTCCTTTTTGAAATTTTTGAGATGTCTGAAGAGGAAGTAGAAGAAGAGGCTTGCAAACTCGAACACATCCTAAGCCCTGGGGTGACAGAAAGTGTCTGCACCTTTCTCGGCCACCCACCGACTTGCATCCATGGGAAGCCCATTCCAAGAGGGGAATGTTGTACCAAATTTAAAAAGGAGATGAAACCTCTCGTCATTCCTCTTGAGGAATTAGGATTGGGGGAGGAGGGCCGAATCGTCTTTATCGCACCCAAATCACACCAAAGACTTGACCGGTTGAGCACCCTGGGAATCGTTCCAGGAAGTATCCTCAGAATGCACCAGAAAAACCCTTCCTATGTTTTACAGATTGGAGAGACGACGCTTGCGTTGGATAGGGATATTGTGAAGAATATCTATGTCAAAAGGGTTTAAGGCAAGAGCTCAATGGTCAATGATCAATTATCAATAATCAATGATCAGTGAGCATTGATAATTGAACAATGGGAATTGATCATTGCTCATTGATTGGGTCAAGCGTCTTCTTTTTTGACGGGCAATCCCCCACCTCGTTTTTCCATCTCCTCCTGAATCAATTCTCCCAGACTGTGAGAAGTGGAACCTTGGTTAGAGATATATTTTTCGATCTCTGCCTTCTCGGCCTTCTCCTTTAGCCCTTTGATGCTGAGGCCAATCCTCCGATCATGGGGGTCGATGTGAAGGACTACAGCAGATAGGGTATCCCCAACCTTCAGGACATCTGAGGGTTTCTCCACTTTCTCTCGGCTGATCTCAGAAACATGGATCAACCCCTCAATCCCCTCCTCCAGTTCCACAAAGGCACCGAAATCGGTCACATTAGTAACCTTCCCTACGACCACCTCTCCTTTTCGATATCGTCGGGCAACATCCTTCCATGGATCAGGGGTCAATTGTTTAATGCCTAATGAGAAGCGTTCATTTCTACGATCAATATTTAAGACCACTGCCTCCACTTCTTGGCCCTTCTTATAAAGTTCACTGGGGTGTTTGATCTTTTTTGTCCATGACATCTCGGAGACATGGACGAGTCCATCCACACCTTCATCGAATCCGATGAAAATGCCAAAGTCGGTCACGGTTTTCACCCTCCCCACCACTTTGGTCCCCACCGGATATTTTTCTTCAATCAGAGCCCATGGATTGGGTTCGATCTGTTTCATCCCTAAAGAAATTCGCCGTTTTGTCGGGTCGCAATCGAGGACCATGACCTCCACCGTGCCCCCGATATGGACGATCTTGGAAGGGTGTTTCATTTTCTTGCTCCAAGTCAACTCTGAGATGTGGACGAGCCCTTCAACTCCTTCTTCCAACTCAACGAAAACTCCATAATCTGTCACATTGACGACTTTTCCTTTGAGGCGGGATCCCACTGGATATTTACGGGGCAAGGACTCCCATGGATCGGGCAGGGCCTGCTTTAACCCCAACGAAACCTTTTCTTTCTCCCGGTCAAAGTGAAGGATCTTCACCTTGATCCGGTCTCCGACGGAGAGTTTCTCAGAAGGATGCCCGATTCTACCCCAGGAGATATCTGTGATATGGAGAAGACCGTCCATTCCACCTAGATCGATGAATGCACCATAGTCGGTGAGATTCTTTATCGTCCCTTCTAAAACGTCCCCTTCTTTGAGATTTTTTAAGGTTTCCTCTCTCAACTGTTTCCGCTCCTCATCGAGAAGAACCCGTCGTGAAAGGACAATATTGTTTCGTTTTCGATTGAACTTGATCACTTTAAACTTTAATCGTTGACCGATCAAAGCATCCAGATTTCGAATCGGCTTTAAATCAATTTGAGAGCCAGGTAAAAAAGCTTGAATCCGGCCAATATCTACGGAGAGTCCCCCTTTCACTTTCCCAACAATCTCCCCTTCTATGACCTCCCCTTCCCGGCAGGATCGGCTGATATCCTTCCATACCTTTATCTTATCTGCTTTTTCCTTCGAGAGAGTCAATAATCCTTCCTCGCTCTCCTTCCTCTCCAAAAGTACATCGATCCGGTCTCCGACCTTCACATCGACTTTTCTATCCCTCTTCAAAAACTCCTGCATGGGGATCTGCCCTTCGGACTTATATCCCACATCCACCGTGACATGATCCGGAGTAATGTCAACGACTATCCCCCTAAGGATCTGACCTTCCTCCAAGGTCTTTAGGCTCTCCTCATAGAGCGTCTGAAAGTCTTCGGGTTCATCCCTGCGAGGAAGTTCTTTCCCCTCTCTCTTTTCCTCTTCTCCTTCAAGAGAGGTATGTTTTGTCTCTTCCTCTGCAGAAACCAATTCTTCCTTCCCCATTCAAAAACCCCCTTATTACGATAATTTGAAGATATATACCACACCGGTATAAAAATTACAAATCTTTTAACCTGTAAGCATTTCTTTTCTCGTGATAGATCTCGTGAAGCATATCAAAGCACAGGAAGCAGACAGGGCGGCTGAGAAAGTTTTAGGGCGGAACCTCTAAAGGATTTGATTCGTACGTCGAGAATTCCCTGATAAGTCAATATGTTAATGCATACGAAAGTTACCTCTAACATTACCAATGATCGCAATCCTAAAACTTTCGAAGTTGGTCTGTCTGCTTCCGCTAATTTCACGAAATTGGAAATGCTTCCTTTTAACCCCTGAGGCTTTTCAGGCGTCGAGCCTTCAGCTCGACCTCCTTGATGATCCAGGAGGGAGTCGAAGCTCCAGCTGTGAGGCCGATTTTCTCTCTCCTGGCTAACCATCTCGGATGGAGTTCTTGGGCTGTCTCGATGTGATAGGTATGAGGCTGGATGTCTCTGCATATCGCAGCCAACCTTTGAGTATTTCCGCTATTGTAACCGCCGATCACAATCATACAATCCACTTTCTTGGCGATCTCAACAGCCTCCATTTGCCGAATCGTTGTGGCATGACAAATCGTATTAAACACCCTCAACTCCTTCGCCCTCTCCAAACAGACCGTGACCACTTCTTTAAAAAGGCTGAAAGATTGGGTGGTTTGGGCGATGATCCCCAATTTCTCCCACGGACCCAACCCTTGGGCTGCCTCCACATCTTCTACCACATCCACCCCTTCTGGGATATAGCTTCGAATCGCCTCCACCTCTGGATGTTGAGCATCCCCAACAATCAACAAGTCGTATCCATGCCGGTGAAGGTATTTCGCATAGAGTTTTGCCCTTTTGACGATAGGACAGGTTGCATCGATGATTCGTAACCCCTTCTTCCTAGCCTTCATCAAATCTTTTAAAGAGACTCCATGGGATCGGAAGATCACTGTCCCTCTAGGGATATGTTCTATTCTGTCTTTCCCCTTAACCCCTAATTTATCAAGGAATTCTACAGCTTGGGGGTTATGGATTAAGGGACCTAAGGTGTAGAGGTCTTTGGGATACTCTTTAGCCGCTTTCCGGGCGATGTCCATGGCCCGTTTGACACCAAAACAAACCCCAGCCGATTTGGCAATAATCAGTCTCACTTTCTCCTCAGAAAAAACGTGACCGTGACCGTGTCTCGTGATCCTTAATTCTCAACTCATAATTCATAACTTTTAATTCCCTCTTTGGCGATGCGGACCATCTCTTCCACGACCTCTTCCACAGACCGATGGGTTGAGTCAATGAACACGGCATCCTCTGCCTTTTTAAGAGGAGAGTGATCCCGATGCATATCATTATGATCCCTTTGCCTCAATTCTTCCTGAGTCTCCTTGAAATCTACTCGCACTCCCTTTTCCACCATCTCATGATATCTTCTTCTTATTCTTTCTCCCCCCTCGGCATCGAGATAAAATTTGACATCCGCATCAGGAAAGACGACTGTTCCAATATCCCTTCCCTCCAAAATGACGCCCCCTTCCTTTCCCATCTCTCTCTGCATTTGAACCAAAGCTTCTCTTAACCCCTTTTGTTTCGAAATAGTCGAGGCGAGACGGCTGATTTCGGGTGTACGGATGGCTTCCGTAACATCATTCCCATCACAGAGAACATTAGTTTGTTCCTCTTTGGTGACGAAGGTGATATGGAGGGAGGAAGCCAATTGGTTGAGCGCAAAATCATCCTCCGAAGAGATGCCCTTCTCTTTAACTCTGAGCGCCACAGACCGATACATTGCTCCTGTGTCAATATAGACATAACCTAATCGTTTGGCTAAAGACTTCGCCACGGTGCTCTTCCCAGCACCAGAAGGACCGTCAATAGCAATGATTAGCTTATTCCTCTTAGAAGTTTTCGCCATTCCAACACCTACCCCTACCTTTTCTAACGGGGTTTACCATATCGGGAAGGAATTTTCAATGCTTTCAATCATCCCAGTAAGCATCTTTTTTCCCGTGACAGAGATCCATGGAGATGCCAGATCCAAGGAGCAGGTGGGCGAGCTGAGAAAGATTTAGGGCGGCACCGCATATGGATTGGCTCCCGACGCCCCAAGACCAAGAAAAACTAATTTTCATTGATTAGGAAAGTTTCCCCTAATATTATAATGATCCGCAATCCTAAAGCTTTCGAAGCCTGGCCCATTTGCTCCTGTTGGGCTCACTCTGTCATCACGGGATTGGGGATGCTTCCAATCATCACCTTCGTGCCAATATTCTCTTCCCAAAAATGGGGTGATATGTTATGAGTATTTTTCAATCAATCAAGAATAGATAATTCTATGCACTATGCTCTATGCGATTTTCATTACGGTGGCGGAGGTAAAAGATGAGCGGAAAGAGATTTGATGCTGAAAAACTGGATGAAGGATCTCTTAAAAGGCTATCCGAGCTGGCGAGATTGGCCAGAGGCGATATATTGAAAATGACTACCCTCGCTGGATCAGGACATCCTGGAGGGTCTATGTCGTCTATTGATTTCTACCTGATTCTCTACTCCTATACGAATGTTGATCCCAAGTCCCCCTCCGCCCTGAACAGGGATCGGATTGTAATCAGCCATGGTCATACCTCTCCTGGAGTTTATGCAGCCCTCGGCCGGATTGGTTTCTTTCCCACTGAAGCAGCCATCGCCACCTTTCGTAAGGCAGGAAGCCCATTCGAAGGACATGTAGAGAAAGGAGTCCCTGGTGTGGAGTGGAATACTGGTAATTTGGGACAGGGATTGTCAGCCGGTTGTGGATTTGCTTTGGGATCCAAAATATTAAAAAAAGGATTTCATGTTTTTGTCACCATGGGTTGTGGAGAACAGCAGAAAGGCCAGATCTCTGAGGCACGTCGGTTTGCCATAAAATATGGTCTCGATAACCTTACTGTGATCATTGACTACAACTTAAGACAGATCAGCGGAGTCACGCCAGAGATCATGCCCCAGAATATCTCAAAAAATTTCGAATCGGATGGATGGCGGGTGATCGAAGTAAATGGTCATCAATTTCAAGAGATCTATACCGCATTTCGGGAGGCGACACTTTCTAAACACCCAACAGCGATCATTGCCCACACTACAATGGGAAAAGGGGTCTCTTTCATGGAAGGAAAAGAAGAATTCCATGGAAGAGCCCTCAATCTTGATGAATATAAGAAGGCGGTTCAGGAATTAGGAGTCGAAGATGATTTAGATCGATACCGCCAAATTCGGGAGAAAGGAACCCTCCCATTCACTGGAAGAAAATATCCTATGGAACCCCCTTCGATTCAAACAGGGGGTCCAAGAAATTATGAAAAAGATCAAAAGTTGGACAATCGAAGTGCTTTTGGAAATGCTTTGCTCGATATTGCCAAAGTCACCGTTCGAGAGGATTCCCCTCTCCCCATGGCGGTCTTCGATTGTGATTTAGCCTCCTCTGTGAAAACGGCAGGATTCGCCAAACAGTTTCCTAATCATTTCTTCCAAGGAGGAATCCAAGAGCATAATACCGCTACCATCGCCGGAGCAATTTCCACCCTCGGCCTTCTCTCTTTCTTTGCCGACTTCGGCGTCTTTGGTGTGGATGAGACCTATAACCAGCATCGTCTCAATGATATTAATGGGACGAACCTCAAACTCATCTGCACTCATAATGGTCTGGATGTGGGAGAAGATGGAAAAACTCATCAGTGTATTGACTACGTCGGAGTAATGCAGAATCTCTTTGGATATAAAATCGTTATCCCGGCAGACCCAAACCAAACCGATCGTGTCATTCGATATGTGGCAAAAACTCATGGAAATTTCCTTGTCGCCATGGGGCGTTCTCCCATTCCCATCCTTCTCACGGAAGAAGGAACCCCTCTTTTTGGCGCCCCTTATGAGTTTCGATATGGTCATGCCGATCTGGTACGGAATGGAAAGGATGCGGCGATCATCACCACTGGAGGAATGGTTTATCGGGCTTTGCAAGCATGGGAGAAATTGAAGGGAAAAGGGGTAGAGGTTCAGATTCTCAACGTCTCTTGCCTGAGCGACTTAGATATTGAAGCCATTCTTAAAGCTGCCCGAACAGGGACGGTAGTCACCTATGAAGACCATCATATCCAAACGGGTCTAGGAAACCTCATTGCGAATGTTTTAGCAGAGCATAGTCTTCCCATTCGCTTTCGAAAAATGGGAATTACTCAATATGGAAGTTCTGGAAAACCCGATGACCTTTTACGAATGGAAGGATTAGATACAGAAAGTCTTGTACAAGTGGTGTTGAATGAAATACAAGGGATTTAAGAACTTCCCCAATCTGGATTTAATCATTTTTGATATGGATGGGGTTCTGATTGATGTCTCTAAGTCTTATCGTAAAACCATTCAACGAACCATCCAAATTTATCTGGAAACTTGCCTGGGGTTTGAAAGAAAAAGAGGGGGTTGGGTTACCAATGAGGAAATTTCTCTCTTTAAATCAGCAGGTGGTTTCAACAGTGATTGGGATGTGACCTCTGGATTCCTCCTCTACCTTCTTTCTATTTCAGGTATCCATCCTCTTCAAAAAAGAAAAAGATTTTATTCCCTTCAGGAGATCATCCTTTATCTCAAAATGAAATCCTCCGTGGCCCAAAGGAAAACCCCCGCAGTAAACAAGAACCACCTTCTTTCCTTCTTAGAAAAGGTGACATTATCAGGAGGAGGGTTGAGAGGAATTCGTCGGGTATTGGGAAGCTCCTGGGAAGGTTGGGTCTATCAAACCGGGGACCTTGGTCAAGAAAACTTGGTTGAACGGATTTTCCAGGAGATTTATTTGGGAAGACAGTTCGCTTCTCATTACCATCTTCCCCGCCTCTTTTGCAAGGGAGAAGGATTATATCTCCAGGAAAAACTTCTGATTCCAAGAAAAATTCTCTCCTCTCTTCGGAAGAAGCTGCAGATGGGAATCGCAAGCGGTCGGCTGAGATTTGAAGCCGAAGTTGCTTTGGAACGGTTCCGCCTCCGTCCGTATTTCGATACTCTCGTGACACTTGATGAATGTGAGGAAGAGGAGAAACGAATCTTTCGTTCAACAGGAAAGAAAATACAATGTTCAAAACCTCAGCCCTACTCCATTCTAAGGGTCGTCCGAGAAATCGGTATTCCCAACCCCCGGTGCGGATATGTAGGAGATGTGGTGGATGATATGTTGGCTGCTAAAGCCGCTAAAAAAGAGTTAGATATAAAGGCTATTGGTTTTATCAGTAGTCCAGCAAATCGAAAGGTAATGGAAAAGGCTCTCATTAAGGCCGGTGCCGATCTCATCATCGAAAACCCCAAACAACTCCTCCAATTAATCGATTGACCCGTTCCACGCTCTATATATTTGATTGAAAGAAATGTAATCCCTCAGTTATGGGTTCAAGTAATACAAATTTACCCTTATACCCCTCTTTGGAAAAGAGGGGCAAGGGGAGATTTTCTCAGGGATAATTTTAAAATCCCCCTTTATCCCCCTTTGCCAAAGGGGGATAAAAACACCTGTAACTGAGGGAATACAAAGAAATCCCAATATATCTTGACAATTTCATTATTCCCGATTATAATACAACTAAAATACACACTCGGAGGGGACAATGAATTCCATTCGCATCAATATCAGCCTTCCTAAGGATATCTATAGGGAAATTTCGGACAGCATCGAACCGAGGAAAAGAAGCCGATTTATTGCTGAGGCTGTTAAGAATCGCCTTAAAGAACAAAGGGTCCAAAGACTCACAGCAGAATATGAAGAAGCCTCGGCAGAAATTAAAAGGATCAACCAGGA
>Ga0299915_10002322_pt1 | contig 13898 bp, 10 predicted proteins | sample RVTome_13_FD_200263 | JGI IMG/M metagenome (GOLD analysis project Ga0299915, IMG submission 200263) | Soil microbial communities from uranium-contaminated site in the Upper Colorado River Basin, Wyoming, United States - RVT92D227 (version 2) ...
TTCTCTTGTAGCCATAATGGCAACAATCACAAAAGTCCTTTAAAGTTAGCTAAAGTAAAAACCAATAACATAAATTGGATCCAATTTTCTCAAAAAGCAACATAAAAACGTTACGCTACCAATTTTTATACTCAAATCATAAACATCTAGCTATAAAACTTAAGATTTATCGACAACGTTTCGATAAATATAATAGAGGCTTGATCGGCAGGATCAGTGTGCAGAAATAGTTCAATAGGTGTGGACGATTTTAAACGGTAAACCAATCAGTCGGCTGTCTTCTGTATTAAGAAATAATTAAATATCTTAGCCCTAAGGACCCAGCCGTACTTTAAAGTCTGGTTGAGCTTCCGAGCAGGATTCAAACTTATGTCTTCTGCAAAAATACTGGTGGTGGATGATGAGCTTTTTGTACGGGAATTATTATTGGAGTTTTTGAGCATACAGGGTTATGAAGTGTCCTTGGCTGAATCCGGAGAAAAAGCAATAGAATTGATCTATACCCAACCCGCCGATGTCGTCCTCTTGGATCTGAAGATGTCGGGAATGGACGGCATTGAGACATTAAAGCAGATAAGAAAAACTTCGCCCAATACTTTAGCGATAATCATGACCGGCTATCCGACTATTGAGAGTTCCATTGATGCACTGCGTCACGGAGCCTGTGATTACGTGATAAAACCTTTTAAGTTAAACGACCTAAAATCGTCCATCGAGAACGCATTAAGGGAGCATGAGCTGAAATCTGAGATAGGTCAACTCAAAGACAGGATAGTAGAACTGGAAGCAGAGTTGGAGAAAGTCACCTATCTTCAGAAAAGGATTTAAGAAGCTTCTGGATTAATACCTCCTTTCATATTTTCCTCAAATTGTCCCTCTATGACCGAAACAGGAATGTTGGAACAGTACATAATCTTATTAAGGGAATATGACCGGATTTTGAGCATTTCCAAAATGATTCTGGAAAAACTGGAAAAACAGGATGAAGACAATCATATAATAGACCTTCTGGAACAAAAACAGATCATAGCTGAGAATATTGTCGATCTAACCCGTAAGATATTTGTAACCGAAATAAAAGACAGAAAAGATACGAATCTTCAAAACCTGTCTAAGGTTAAAGCACTTCTTTCTCAAATAGCTGAAAAGACAGAACAAATTCAGAAAACAGAAGAAAAGATACAAAGTCTCCTCTAGCCGGATTACTCCAATTGACCGTTTGTCTTTTCATTTCCACGTCACTAAATTTCGTCGGATACTTCAAAGGTTGCCAAAGATTTCACCGGATTAAAACAGATTATCTAAACCCGTCTCTTTATCAATTTTATATGTAAAGACTTAAAAAAGTGTTGCCAACTGGGGAAATCTGGATTAAATTAAAACATCAGAGAAAGCCAACGCTCTTGGAAGGAAGGATTAAGATGGAAAAAAAACCTCAATTAAATATTTCACGGGAGGAAATGGATGAATTGGTTTCTTCTTTTTCCTCCTTCAACCAGGTGACCCAGAAATTGTATTTAGCTTACCGGGAGATGGAGGGGAGATTCGGTGATTTAACTCTCGAGTTAAAGGAGACCAACGATAAGCTAAAGCATATGGAACAAGAGATGATGCGGGTTAAGACGCTGGCCGCATTAGGAGAGATGGCGGCGGTGGTGGCACATGAGGTAAAAAATCCTCTGGGGGGTATTCGGGGTTTTGCCGAACTTCTCGACAGAGACTTAACCCCCGGCGATCCGCGCAAAAGATTGGTTAAAAAAATAATGGAGGGAGTGGAAACCTTGGATCGAATCGTCCTCAGTCTGCTGGACTATACCAAACCTATCAAGCTGAATCCCCATAGAGTGGAGATGGAAAAATTCATAGATGAGGTGATCAATTTTTTTGAAATGGATAACTCCCGGAAAAAGACCGGCATCCGCATAAAGAAAGAGTACCCCCCAGACGAGATCAGGTTTTATGTGGACAAGGAACAATTTCGTCAGGTGCTGTTGAATCTTCTGCACAATGCAGTACAGGCAATGCCGCAGGGAGGAGAGATTACGGTGGCATTAAATCGGGAAGCAGAATCCTCTGATCTCTATCCTAACAGAAAGAATATGTTGGTTTTGGATGTGTCTGATATGGGAATGGGTATGAGCAAGACAACGCAGGAAAAACTGTTTACCCCGTTTTTTACCACCAAGGAACAGGGCACTGGTTTGGGATTATCCACCGTTAAAAAAATCGTAGAAGCACATCAGGGGGATATTCGGGTGAAAAGCGAGCCAGGGAAGGGGACCAGCGTGCGAATAAGATTACCCATGAGCTAATAGGTTGAATCGTGTGACGCAACCATATATAATACCGGGTGAATGCAGTTTAGGCCTGGTAGATATAAGTGACAAAGGGAATAATAATATGACAGAGGAGCTGAAAATTACATCCCTGGGGGGAAATATCCTGGTGGTAGATGACGATTCGTTAATGCGAGATTACTTGAGCGAAACCCTGTACCGGGGCGGTTTTAATGTGGAGCTGGCTGGTACCGGAGAAGAGGCATTGGAGAAGATCAGGAAGACGGAATACGATATAATCCTCTCGGACATCCGTATGCCCAATGTGGGGGGAATGGAGCTTTTGCAGGCGGTGAAGCAGTATCTCCCCAACGCTAAGGTGGTGATGATGACGGCTTACGGTACGGTGCAGAATGCAGTGGAGGCTATGAAATTGGGGGCTTTTGAGTACGTGATGAAACCATTTTCCATAGACGAGATTGAGTTGGTTGTAAGAAGAGCACTGGACCAAAAGAAGTTGGAGTTGGAAAATCAATTGCTGCGTTCGGAGGTAATAGGAAGATATGGCTTTGATAACATCATCGGGAAGGCGCCACAGATGCAAAAGATCTTTGAGATGGTGGAGGGAGTGGCAGACACCAAAGCCACAGTGCTGATCACCGGAGAATCGGGAACTGGCAAGGAACTTATCGCCAAAGCTATACATTACCATAGCTCCCGCCGAGAGGGTTCTTTCATCCGGATCAACTGTGCCGCATTGCCCGCGGGTTTAGTGGAAAGTGAGTTGTTTGGACACGAAAAGGGGTCTTTCACCGGAGCCATAAAACAGTCCCGGGGAAGATTCGAACTGGCGGATGGAGGGACTCTGCTTCTAGATGAAATAAGCGAGATATCGTTACACCTTCAAGCCAAGCTTTTAAGGGTACTGCAAGAGAGAGAATTCGAGCGAGTAGGATCAGGTATACCAATCCAGGTCGACGTTCGTATCGTTGCTACTACCAACCGCGATTTAAAGGAACTTATTGATCAGGGTAAGTTCAGAGAGGATTTATTTTACCGGTTGAATGTGGTTCCAATTCACATTCCTCCGTTGAGGGAAAGGAAGGAGGACATCCCCGCTTTAGCCCAGCATTTCTTGAAAAAGAGCAACCAGGAGAACAATAGGCAGATAGAGGGGATATCACAGAAAGTATATGAGCTGTTCATGGAGTATCCCTGGCCCGGAAATGTCCGGGAATTGGAGAATTATATCGAAAGAGCGGTGGTCACAGCCCAGGGAAAGATCCTTACTCCCCGGGATTTCTCCAAGGAGTTATGCTTAGGTAAGTTCCAAGCTACTTCAGGGAGAATAGACGTGGGCACCACCATCGAGGAGGCGGAACGGAAATTGATCTTGCGAACATTGAAGGCACATGGAGGGAATCGTACCAAAGCTGCAGAGATCTTGGGTATCTCGACACGCACTCTGCGAAATAAATTACATGAATACGGTTTGAAGGAAACAGAATCCGACTAAAACCTATCGGGTACGGTTAATGCTTGTAGTGTTTTAATATCTTTCCTCTTATTCGATATGAAAACCACGAGCATAAAACAGTTGATCTGTAATATCCCCGGCGAAGAAAGAAGAAGGGACGATTATAGAGAGATCCCCTGTAAGGATATGGATTGGGACTGCTTTGCCCTGGACGGAAAAATCCCCTTTGGCAATTATCAAAAATGCTATCAATATGCTCCGGAGTTGGGAAAATGTATTTTTTACGAGTGGCAGAAGGAATCGCCTGATCAGTAAGACAATTAAGCGAATTCACCTTTTTTGTTTGGGGGTATCATGCCAAACGAGGATCAGATCAGAATATTTATTCGTATAATCTATTGAAACACTGATAACTGGTTCCATGTTTTAGTAAAAACCAGAGCTTGAGTTAAATCAAGTTCTGGTTTTTTTATATGAAACAACGAGAGCCCTCCACACCACCACCTACTCGCTCGTTTAATTCCTTGTATAACCGCAAGTTACCTTAAACAGGTGAAAGTGAAAAAAAGGAGCAAGTCTTGTCTCTCTAAATATTCGGATAGAATTGCAAATCTTTGCAGAGTTGTTCAACTCGGCTCTTTTTATGCCGATTTAAAAAATGTAAGGTGAAATATATTCAAACGATATTCATTTGAATTCTGATATGGGCGATGTTGGCATACATTATTTTACAACCAACTAGCTTCAAGGTCACAACTACAGTGTCATTAAGTAAATATATAGGAAGCGACATTTTTAAAATAGTCTGAAGATAATCTTACTTTCATTATGTCAAATCCACATAGTTCCTTTAATCAAACCGACTCTTCCGATCCCGGCATAGAGAAAAATATCCGGGAATCGGTGGATATTTTGAAGAACGTGATGGAGAGCCGGTTTAATCGTCTGTCTCAAGCCAACCGGAGATTGAAACGCAAGATATTTGACCTCTATACCATTTTCGAGCTTTCCCGTAGGCTGAATTCGGTTCTGGATTTGGAGGTTCTTTTAAGCGGGATGCTCTCTGCATTGATGGAAGAATTAAAAATAGAGAATATATCCGTGTTCCTCCGGCGGGATCATCAGCAGGACGAACTAAGCTGCTTTAAACTGAAAAATAAGGAACCGGATAATTCGGATCCAAATGCAGCGGTTCAAACCTGTAATAATATTGAAGAGTATAGAATCAGCCTAACCGGTAGATTATCCCGTCTTCTGCTCTCCGAGAAAGAGCCCTTATTCTTAAAGGAGATTCAAAACCATCTGCCAGAAAACGACGATGAGATAAAAACCCTGCACAAACTGGATTGCAAGCTTGTGGTCCCGTTGATCAGCAGGGATAAGCTGGTAGGTATCCTGAGTTTTGGCCCAAAGAGGATGGATCAAAGGATCACGGACGGCGATCTGGAATTCATTTCGGTTCTGGCCGGTCAGCTTACCGTGTCAGTGGAGAACGCTCTTTTATATGAGAATCAAAAGAGGATAAACTCAGAGCTGAGAGACACCCAAAAACAGCTTATTCAATCGGAAAAACTCGCAGCTACAGGTCAGTTCTCCGCCTCTTTGGCTCATGAGATCAATAACCCACTGGGGATTATCAAAAACTATCTGCAGATTCTTTCGGAGAGCATTGAGGGGAATAGTGCCAATCAATATAATCTGGGTGCCATAAAGGAAGAGGTGGATCGGATTGCCCGGATTGTAAAAAGCTTTTTGGATTTTTCTCGCCCAGCCAAAGAAGAGATGTCTTTCTTGAATTTGATCGAAATAATCAAACAGGTGATTTTCTTGGTTAACCAGGAGTTTCTGAGCCGAGATATAAAGATTACTGCAGATCTGTCGGAAAGTTTACCACGAGTTTTAGGATCAGAAGACCAGTTGAAACAGGTTTTCTTAAATCTTTTGGTCAATTCCCGGGATTTCATGCCCTACGGAGGGGAGATCAGTATCCGTGCGCGAGAAGTTAAGGATAAGGTGGAAATCGAGTTTTCGGATACCGGATGTGGAATACCGGAAGATAACCTCAACCGTATTTTTGACCCGTTTTTTACCACCAAGACTGATGGGAGAGGAACCGGACTGGGTCTCTGGATATGTTATGGAATAATACAAAGACATGGCGGATCCATTCAAGCAAAAAGAAAAAAGCAGGGAACCAGTTTTACCCTCTCTTTACCGAAAGGATAGATTATTTAACCGGTGCTGATTAAGAACCAAAATATGTAAAGTCATGGGAGAGCAAGCATAATCATGATTAATGATTCAGCCAAAATTCTAGTGGTGGATGACGAAAAGCGCATGTGCGAAAGCCTTCAGACCCTGCTTTCTAAAGCCGGTTACAATGTCACCACGGTGGAAAAAGGTGAAGAGGCTTTAAGGCGGATAAACAAGAGTGATTTCGATCTGGTGATCACCGACATAAAGATGCCGCAGGTGGACGGGCTGGACATTCTCAAAGCGGCACGGACCAAGGATGAAGACGCTTTGGTGATTTTGATGACCGGTTATGCCTCCCTGGAGTCTGCCATCAGCGCCATCAACCAGGGGGCTTATGATTACCTGATGAAACCGATTGAGTTTGCCGATTTGAAGTTGACCATCCAACGGGCACTGGAAAAAAGGAGAGCCGACAAGGATCGAACCAATCTGTTGATGGAATTACAGGAGAAAAATACCGAGCTTAAGAAGAAAGTTGAGGAGCTGGATGCGTTATACAAAGCGGGTTTGTCTTTAAGCACTACGGAAGATCTTAAAGAGCTTCTCAGCCGGATTGTCGCTTTAGCCACGTCAGTGATCGATGCCAAATCTGGATCGATTATGCTTATTCAGAAACCGGAAGGCATACTAACCATAGAAGCTGCCATCGGTCTGGATGAAGAGATCATCCAGCAAACCAGACTCGAATTGGGTTCCAGCATCGCCGGTTATATAGCACAGAAGGGGGAACCGGTGATGGTGGAAAACATAGAAAAGGATGCACGCTTCAAGCATTTCAGCAAGAAACATTATGCCACTCATTCACTTCTATGCGTCCCCTTGAAGGTTAAAGACAAGATACTGGGAGTGATCAACCTAAGCGATAAGAAGACCGGTGTTCCATTCACCGGTGACGATCTGAGGCTTTTGACCACCTTCGCCGCTCAAGCCGCCATTGCCATCGATGATGCAGAACAGTTCAGCCAGAATATAGAGAAGATCAGAGAATTGGAGGTTCTGTATGATATCTCCAGGCAGCTTTCCCATATGGAACGTTTTGAGGATATTTGCAGTTTCGTATTTCAGAAGGTAAAAACCATAATGCCGGTTGAATTTGCCCTGTGGTATGAATGGAGCGAGAAATCGAATCAGCTGGTTTTAAGTCTTTGCCTGGGATGCGAAAATGCAAAGAGAAATCTAACTGCTTCATTCACCAAAGAGGAAATCACCAACCCAGAGAAGGTCGACCTTAAGCTAAAAGAAGGCTTAAAAACGGAGCCGGAATTCTCGAGATATTTGGATTCTATCGTCTCCCTTCCCATTATAGCAGAAAAGAACATTCATGGCGTGCTTTCCGTGGGAAATAGACAGGAAATGAGATTGTCCGGAGAGCAAATTCGACTGCTTTCCATAATCACATCCCAATTGGCATCTGTCTTTGAGAGACAGAAATCCCTGCTTAACATCACCCGTCTGGTAACCATGGGCAATTTAGTCTCGGAGATCACTCACGACGTGAAAAAACCGTTGACCAACATCCGGGGAACCTTACAGGTGTTGAGAGGAAAACTACCGGACAGTAAAAACGAAGACAAATACTTCAATCTGGTGGAGGAGGAGATATTTCGTCTGGACGGGCTGTTGAAAGAGATCGTCAATTTTTCCAATCCATACAAGTTTGAGATGGAGAAAAGGGACATAGCATCCATTCTGGACCGAACGCTGAAATTGGTAGAACAGGACCTTTCGTCCGGGAAGATAACCCTGAAGAAGGAATACCGGGAGGATTACACCGTATTGGCGGATAAAAATCAGATAATGGAGGTTTTTCTTAACATAATACTCAATGCCATAGAAGCTATGCCCAATGGCGGCGAGTTGAAAGTTAAAGCCAATAGACATACCGACGAGAAAAGCGGAAAAGAATATGTAAATATAATGATCACCGACACCGGTTGCGGGATTCCGCCCGAGAGTATAAACCAAATTTTTGAACGTTACTTCACTACCAAAAAAGAGGGGACTGGTTTAGGATTAGCAGTAGTGGAAAGGGTAGTGAAAGCACACGGCGGTTTCGTGTCGGTAACAAGCGAGCCGGGAAAGGGAACTAGTTTTTCGATAAACTTGCCGGCGGCTTAAGAATAATAAATTCAAGGGGCGAAACCCAATGGCTTTGCCGATGAGCTTTTTGAGAGCTTTTTCTGAAAAAGTGCAAAATAGTGCCGATAATAGAGAAAGTAATGACCAATCGAATTATCTAAACGAAACAATTCATTAAAAAACCATGGAAGACGACAAGGTAAAAATACTGGTTATAGATGATGATCCCAAAGTTTCCTGGATTTTAAGTGAGGGACTGGGGGATAACTATCACATCCTTTCAGCCAAGGACGGGCTGGAAGGTCTGCAGATGGTTACCAAAGTCCACCCCAATCTGATTCTTCTGGATATCAAGATGCCGGGGATGGAGGGGCTCGAGGTTCTGGACAGGATTAAATCGATGGATCAGATCACCGAGGTGATCATACTCTCCGGACACGGAGAGACCAAGAACGTGGTGGAGTCGATCAAAAGGGGCGCTTCCGAGTTTATCAACAAGCCGTTCGACGTTAAAGAGGTGGAAATTCACATCCAGAGTGTGCTGGAGAAAAACCGTTTGAGGCAGGAACTGGACCATCTGAAAACGGAATTGAAGACCAAATCTCAGTACGACAAACTTATCGGGGACAGCCCCAGCATGATGCAGATCAAAGCGGTGATCGAGCAGGTGGCGGACAGCGAGCTGACCATTCTGATCCGGGGTGAATCCGGCACGGGCAAGGAGATAGTAGCCCGGATGCTGCACACCCTTTCCAGTCGAAGGAATGGTCCTTTCGTCAAGGTAAACTGCGCTGCCATACCGCATGAGCTTCTGGAGGCAGAGCTGTTCGGTTACGAAAAAGGAGCTTTCACCGGAGCACACAAGACCAAGCTGGGGAGGTTTGAGGTGGCTAATAAAGGGACCATATTTTTGGATGAGATCGGTGACATGCCTTTGGAATTACAGTCCAAGCTCCTTCAGGTTTTGGAACAATATGAGTTCGTGCGGGTGGGCGGAATAAAGACCATTAAGGTGGATACCAGGATAGTCTGCGCTACCAACAGAGATCTGGAAAAGGCACTAAAAGACGGAACCATCCGAGAGGATCTGTTCTATCGTTTGAATGAGGTCACCTTGAATCTGCCGCCTTTAAGAGAAAGGAGGGAGGATATTGTCCTTTTGATCGAACATTTTCTGCAGAAATATTATGCCATGTACAATAAGCAGTATCGCCCGCTCTCTCCGACTACCATAGAGTTTTTGCAAAACTTCGATTGGCCCGGGAATGTCAGGCAGATGGAAAATTTGATCAAACAGATCGTGGTCCGGGAAGATGAAAATGTGGTCCGGGACAGCATCAAACCCCATACAAGCGAAAATTCTCCGGTGACTCCGTCGACTTATACGGTTGCTAACCAGAAAGGTTTCTCGTTGAAAGAAAGGGTGGGGGCAGCGGTGGCGTCAGAGGAAAAGGTGCTGATAGCTCAGGCGCTCAATAAGACTAATTGGAACAGGAGAAAAGCAGCGCAGCTTTTGGAGATCAGCTACCGGTCTCTGTTATATAAAATAAAGGAATACGAAATCGGACAATAGAAGAGAAAATATCCATTGATCTTTTTTAATATGGCAGGGATGTATTCCCTGCTTTTTTATTTCCGCTTCCAAAAGTTTAATCAATCAGGAGAAAGAAGCTTTATCTAATCATCCTGAATTCATATGAGCATGAATCGGGAGAAAACTTCTATAATACAGGAGGTGGTCCGCTTTTGAACAGATAATTAATCAAATACAAAACATCCCCGATCTCAATGCTTCCATTATGATTGGCATCTCCAGCTTCCGGTGGATTCGGAGCACCGCTTCCGAAAAAAAGATAATTGATGATATAGACAATGTCGCTGATGGTAATATCCCCATCGCCATTGGCATCACCCCGCAGGAAGTAAACAACATAATGGAAATTACCGCTATGTCTTAGATCGTGTCTAAACATGGGCCAACCGGGACCGGTGCCGTTTCCGGCAGTAAGTGCGTAAGCCCGCCCATGGTTCAGGGTGGGTTGAGATGAGGTACCATAGCCACCAACGACGAAAATATCGAGTTTTCCGTCGTTATTGAAATCCGCAATCACCGGAGCATTATCCATCTCAAACGTTCGTCCATAATGAGCTTGCAGATTATAGGTCCATACCACCGAACCATTGTCCCCCCGAAGCACCCGAAGAATACCGTCATCCGCACCGAAGGCAACGTCCAGAACACCATTACTGTCGACATCGGCTATGGCAGCTCCGCGGAACGACCCACCGCCGGCAGAATAAGTCCACAGCATTCCTCCGGTGTAGGTTAAGGCTCGGATGATGTTGTGGGATGCAATGACTGTCTCCAGATGATTGTCGTTGTTTAAGTCGGCAATGGAGGTGGGTGCCCCAACGTAATAGGGGGTAGGGTATTGCCAGCGGAGACTTCCATCCTCACCGTTCAAAACATAAACGTGGTTGTCGTAACAGCCGATGGCTATCTCCGGTTTGCCATCCTCGTCAATATCCGCAAACGAGCCACCGTGATACATGTCATTGTTAGGAAGATCGGAATACCAAAGTGTGGAGCCGTTATGCCCTCTCAAGACATAAACCCTGTTATCCCCCGCCCATTGAGCCACTACCACGTCCAACTGCCCATCGCTGTTAACGTCCACAATGGCTGGATCGGATTGGATATAACTATTAGTTCCCAGGTTTATGCGCCAACATTGACTTCCATTTTCTCCATTAAGGCAATAGACATACCCGTAGAAAGTGCCGAATATGACTTCCGGTTTACCATCATTATCCACATCTGCTACTGCCGGAGGAGAGTCGATGGAATTGGAACCGGTGGGAATAGACCATTTTACCCCTCCGGTGGCTCCATTAAAGCAGTAAATCCGGCAGGGGGATGAAGCAGGTACAATTACCTCCAATGTCCCGTCCAGATCGACGTCGGCAATGGCGGGGGAGGCGTCGTTACAGCCTCCGGTATCGTATATCCAGAGAAGGGTGCCGCTATCGGCATTCAAGGCGTAGATGTGCTCATCGTTGAAATACGTCCCGAAGACGATCTCCAGTTTACCGTCTCCATCTATATCGCCAACCGCAGAAGATCCGAAAGAAGGGGCAGTGAGGTTGTACCACCAGAGTATCTGTGGGGTGGTCTCCGCTTCTGCTAAGATTATGGGTAGATAGATGAAACTCATGGCAACAGTCACAAAGACTACACCTATTATGATTATCAAACTACGCATCGGATTCAGTGTTTTTGAAAGGTAACAGTTTTCAACTACGGTTCGCAAGGGGGAAGGCCGTTTTTGAACATATAATTAATCAGATAAACTACATCACCAATATCTACTACTCCACTGGTGTTGACATCTCCGGCTTGCCAGGGATTTGGAGCCGAACCGTTCTTATAGAGATAATTAATAAGATAGATGACATCACCTATGTCTATGTTTTCATCATCATTGCAATCACCGCAGATATATGGAGAAATTCCCTCTCTTACCAGCGCTGGGTCACCATAGAGACAGAAGTCAAGCATATTCGCCTGGGGGGTCCAATCCGGATCATTCAGCGACCAGAACAGATAGTTGTAATAGTGAATTCTGGCAGAAAAAAGAGCATCCCCGACTTTTTCTCCCTGATGGATCAGATAGTAGAAGAAATAATAATCCATGGATGCATTTCCGCCCGACAACTCGTCTTCCCAGTTTTCATTATACCAGGATATTCTGGTGGCTCCGACAATACCGGCAGATCCGTTTTTCAATAATGTTTTAGCCAGATTTATCCGTTCAGGCCAGGCATTATTGCACGAACAGGAGAAGATGATGGCTGGATGATTGTCGTCCAGGGAGGAAACATCGGAATTTTGAATGAAAGTATCCCAATACATCTCCCCACCATCCGGTATATCGTTGTCGTTGTAATCCCCTGCCCACCACTTTCTCCAGGCTGCATCATAGCTGCCATGCGCCCACCAGTTGACCACACCGTAGTCGTTAGCTGACCAGTTGCTGACGACATTAGTCCAGTTGAGAGGGTAATCGCATGAATAGGTGCTTGAGTCAAGCCCTTCCTTTTCATACATGGTTGTATGACTCCAGCCGGTTAGCATGTCGGAAATCATCTCTTCCATCAAAACAGCTCCATCGGTGCGGGGCAATCCGGTATCATCCTCGTTAGCAAAGTTGCTTATGGCACCAAGAAGCAGGGCATTATTCTTCCATGAGGAACTATCTTTTTCGAAATTTATTAGTTTTCGGCAAATATATGCCACCGAAGCTGAATCGCTAAAAGGGATACGGCCGACCGATAATTCAGGAACGAAATCAATGCTGTCTTGCCCATATTCGCCATAGAATCCATCACCGTCTGAATCCCAGTTGCTGGTTAACTCGGCGTAGTAATAGTCGGTAGGGGGGGAGTATTCCGAGCCGGAACTGTGATCGGAGGGATTGGGGTAACAGCGCCTCATGGGAATGGAGTTGTTGTCCCCCACCAAAAGGAGATACTCTATTTGCCAATCCAGGTACTTGTCAATCAGAAAGTTCCTGATCTTTTGCTGTAAATCTATTCCGGTGTAATTGCTCTGTATCCAGGTGGTAGTCACCACATTAACAGTATAACCAATCGAGTCTTTCCAGTCGACCAGAGGGGTTGCCGCATTCAATAAGGCATCCGTTGTGATAATCAAGTAGTCATAAGATTGTTTGGGAGCTTCCAGTTTATGCTTCGGAAGATACCATTCCTGCGCTTGCTGGTAATTGAGCAGTAACTGAGAAACACGTTGATCTCCTTTAGTATCGGACATGCATCTATCAAACCTCTGGTTAAAGGAGGGAGTTAAACTGTAATCAATGGAAACCGTAAGGTAAGGAGTGAAAAACAACCTGCCGGATTGAGGTCGGTAGGAGAAAGGAAAGTATGCCACCCGGACAAAGTCGTATTTCCTCAATCCTCCTGTTCCTTGATATCTCCCCGCGTACCCCGGATAGGCAGCATCAGATGAATAGGTGGCTTCGTAATTACGCTGCCATTTAAGACGACTTTCCCTGATTATATCCTCGCGCTCATTCGAAGGGAGAACAGCCGATGCCGGTTTAATGAGGTATCGTCCCAGGATCGGAATAGCTTTGGCACCACTGATAGCAACAGATAGGATTCTAGCACCTGGTGGAATGGCAATCACAAAAGTTCTTGCCGGTAACATTGGTTCACCCGGGACTAATAGATTACCGAAGTCTTCCAGCTTTATCTTTTGCTCACCTTTTCCCGTGTCGAGTATCTGATATTCACCAGCACTGAGAGTCAAAGTCAAATTTTCCGCTCTAATATTGCCATCCGCACTCATTCCGATAAATGTTAGCAAGAAAAGGAGTACTAAAATTACCCAAAGAGTTTTACGATATCTTGATTCAAACATTTCATTAAACCTCATAACTAATTGTTAATAGTATTGTTATGGTGGTTTTATATTGTAGTGCTTTAAATGGTTGGTGTCGGAGGATTGAAGAAAATTCAGTGCTCAGGAAATAAATTTTAAGTTTGTTTCTCATATCAAGAGAGTACTTTAGGAATATGTCTATGTATAATATATGAACTCTTTATGAATAAGCAAGGAAATTTTTGGACTTTTAGGCTTACAAAACAAAAGAAGGACAACTGGAAGGGAAAGTTATTTGGATTAATTGAAAATCCAGTTTGATCAAAGCGGAATTACAAATGCAGTCAAGAAGAGGATAAATATCGTGGTATATACTATAAAAATGCGGAAGGCGGGATTTGAACCC
>Ga0299915_10002323_pt1 | contig 13897 bp, 11 predicted proteins | sample RVTome_13_FD_200263 | JGI IMG/M metagenome (GOLD analysis project Ga0299915, IMG submission 200263) | Soil microbial communities from uranium-contaminated site in the Upper Colorado River Basin, Wyoming, United States - RVT92D227 (version 2) ...
GCCGGTTTTTGGGTTGTGAGCAAACTGAATGTTCGTGCCACCGATAACCTGAATAGCTTCAACAATGTCATATGAGTATTTCTGGAGGCGTTCCTGGAGCTTGGTGTCAATCGTAAGCATGGGTGCCGTACAAAAGGAATCACCGGTATGGATTCCCATCGCATCTACATTTTCTATAAAACAGACGGTTATGCGCTGATTCCTGGCATCGCGTACCACTTCAAGCTCGAGTTCTTCCCATCCAAGGACAGATTCCTCTATGAGTATCTGTCCGATAAGGCTTGCAGAGATTCCCCGGCTTGCGACTGTTCGCAATTCTTCAACATTATAGACCAACCCACCGCCGGTTCCTCCGAGCGTATAAGCAGGACGGATTACAACAGGATATCCGAGTTTTGATGCTATTGCTTCGGCCTCCTCAACACTGAAGGCAGGTTCACTCTCCGGCATTTCGATTCCCAGTTGATTCATGGTCTTTTTGAAGGCAATGCGGTCCTCACCTCTCTCAATGGCATCTGCTTCTACTCCAATGATCCTGACACCGTGCGTCTCAAGAAAGCCGCTTTTGGCTAATTCGGCAGTGAGATTGAGGCCTGTCTGGCCACCAAGATTCGGCAGGATCGCATCGGGGCGCTCTTTTTCTATGATCTTTTTCATGTATTCAATAGTAAGTGGCTCCAGATAGGTTACATCCGCTGTGCCGGGATCTGTCATGATGGTTGCTGGATTGGAATTCACCAGGACTATCTCGTACCCTAATTTCCGAAGCGCCTTGCATGCCTGGGTTCCTGAGTAATCAAATTCGCACGCCTGACCAATGATAATGGGCCCTGAACCGATAATCATCACCTTCTTGATATCATTACGTCTCGGCATATCTTTTCACCTTTCCGCCTTCGTTTTTTAGTAATACTGAATTAAATGGCTAATAACCTCTCGAAAAAACAAATAGATTAATAAATACTTATTTTAACCCCAGAGTATACTAGGATTACAAAATTAGAGTCAAGGGAATAAGCTGATCCATTCTTTGTAGAGACGTGTAAGCATCCTTTCATTCATAGAAGAAGGATAGAGTATTTGAGCGGATTTATCCCGATATTTATCGGGATACCCCGGAGTCCCGACGAAAGGCGGGACGAGAATGAGAGAAAATACTACATCCTCATGTCTGCTTTAAATGGATTAGATACAAGGCAGATGACATCACAAATTGACCTGCAATCCTTTATTTCTTAAATAGTCCTTTACATCCCTTATGTTTAAGATACGATAATGAAAAACAGAAGCAGCTAATAATATCTCTGCACCTCCCTGAACAACAGCCTCATAAAAATGATCCAGTTTCCCGGCACCCCCTGAAGCAACTACAGGCAGGTCAACAGCATCTGCAATTGCCCTTGTGAATTCCAGATCATAACCAGCCTGAGTTCCGTCGCCATCCATACTTGTCGGAAGTATCACCCCGGCTCCCAGTTCCTGACATTGTCTTGCCCAGGCAATAGCATCCTTGCCTACAGGCCTTGTACCACCTGAAACAACAAGCTCAAAGCCAGAGGGCATTTCTTTATTCCTTCTGGCATCTATTGCTATCGTTATCTTCTCTGAACCGAATGTTTTTGCTGATTGCCTTATCAAATCTGGATTCTTGACAGCAGCACTGTTCATTGAAATTTTGTCTGCACCAGCCTCAAATACAAGTTCAATGTCCTCAAGCGTGGCAATACCTCCGCCCACTGTCAAAGGTATGTCTATTACTGATGAGACATTTTTTACCCATTCTAACCTCGTCTTTCGATTTTCCACCGTCGCTGCGATATCCAGCATTGCTAACTCATCAGCTCCTTCTGCTTGATAAAATGCTGCATTTTCAACAGGATCGCCGGCATCTTTCAAATTTACAAAATGTATACCCTTAACAACTCTTCCTTCTTTCATATCGAGACAAGGCATAATTTTTATGATATTCATATTATCTCCTTTCTATTATGAATATACGATGACTATGTAATTACTTACTAAAGAGTTCATAAGTAAGACCACATCATATGCGAATGTTGTCATTATCCGGCTTGACCGGATAATCCAGTCTTCTTCTGGATTCCCCGATCGAGTCGGGGAATGACAATTATGTGGCTTTACTTATGGTCTTATTAGTAAGAATCTAATCAAAAAGCTTGGCTAAATGCAATACTTTGTTCCATGAACGTATAAAGGCATAAGTTTTATGTAATCCGAAGCAATTGGTTCTCCATCACTTTATTTCAGCTGTGCAATGAGGACAACGTACTGCCTTGACAGGAATCACGGATATACAATAAGGACATTCTTTTGTTGTTGGAGCAGCCGGTGGAGCTTCCTCTTTTCTCTTGAGCCTGTTTACATTCCGGATGACTAAAAATACTGCAAAGGCAACGATGAGGAAACTTATTATTGAATTGAAAAATACTCCATAATTTAAGGTAACCGCTCCTGCTGTTTTTGCAGCAGCAACTGTTTCATAAGGTCCGGTAACCTTTCCTTCTTTGAGTACCATGAACAGATTGGAAAAATCAACGTTGCCTAAAAGCAGACCAACGGGCGGCATAATGATATCGGCAACGAATGAACTGACGATGGTACCGAATGCCGCACCGATTATGATACCGACAGCCATATCAATGACATTTCCTCGCATGGCAAATTCCTTAAATTCCTTCAGCATGTCTGTCCTCCTTCCAGGTTTTGTTATAAAGATATTGTTCTAAAACATCTTTAATTTATTCACTATCATGGATTACCTATACCACATAATCCCCTTCCAGTCAAATATATAAACCTTGTTATTTACGAAAACATAATATGACTGGAGAAATTGAGATAGAGCTCTCTCAGCGCCTTGTAAAATAACTACCTGAGATGGTATTCTTAATCTGTGCAGTTCTCCTTATTACAGAAACCGAGCCGGTATATCAATAGAGAGATTAATGTCGTTTACAAGGATGCTCCTGTAAAGGTTGCTCTCGCTTTTCCTGATATATATGAAATAGGGATGTCTCATCTGGGGCTTAAAATCCTTTATAAAATAATCAATGATCTTCCGTTCGCTTCTGCCGAGAGGGTTTTTTCTCCATGGACTGACCTGGAAGCCATTCTGAAGGCAAACGGAATGCCCCTGTCATCTCTGGAATCAAACCGCCCTTTAAGGGATTTTGACATTGTTGGATTCAGCCTTCAGTACGAGCTTTCTTATACGACCGTCCTTAACATGCTCCATCTTGGCGGAATCCCTGTCAGGACAGAAAACAGGCTGAGCTCATCATCGTGTCACACCTATCCGCTTGTAATTGCCGGGGGTCCGTGCACTGTTAACCCGTTACCCATGTCTCCTTTTATTGATGCATTCCTGATCGGCGATGGCGAGGAAGCCATAGAGGAGATACTGGATACCTTTTATCGATGGAAAACCGGTGGAGACGGAAAAAAGGACTCTCTGCTTCGTGCTCTTTCCCGGATTGAAGGAATATATGTCCCTTTGATTCAGCGATCAGCAGTCAGCGATCAGCCATGTGATAATCATACTTTATCCTCCAGCCTCCAGCCTTCATTCCTGGTGAGAAGGCGGGTGTTAAACTTTCTCGATGATGCACCGTATCCGGATACACCGATAGTCCCTTTTACATCGATCATCCATGACAGGATAAACATAGAGGTTTCAAGGGGTTGTTCTATGGGCTGCAGGTTCTGCCAGGCGGGTATGATCTACAGGCCGGTCCGTGAGAGAAGCCCTGAAAAGGCAATAGAGCTTGCAGGAAAATCACTAAAAAGTACGGGCTATGAGGAGGTTTCCTTCACATCTCTGAGTGCCGGCGACTATAGCTGTCTTTTGCAGCTCGTAAAGGATTTCAACAAAAGATTTTCAAAAGACAGAATCGCCCTTTCATTACCGTCTCTCAGGGTGGCTTCATTAAACCACGACCTCTTAAAAGAGATGCGTTCCGTAAGGAAAACAGGTTTTACCATAGCACCTGAGGCAGGAACTGAAAGGCTCAGAAAAGTTATCAATAAGGACTTCTCCGAGGAGGATTATGAACAGGCCCTCCGGATATTGTTCGAAGAGGGCTGGCTGAATCTCAAATTATATTTTATGATCGGGCTGCCTACAGAAACCGATGAGGATATCGAGGCAATTCCCAGGATGGCTATGAAGGCTCTGAGAACTGCTAAACAATATACAAAAAGGTTTGTCAATATCAATATTGGCGTGTCCCCCTTTGTCCCCAAAGCACATACACCATTTCAGTGGTACGGACAAAGCCCGCCAGAAGAGCTCAAAAGGAAAAAACTCTATATCAAAAACCTGCTGACAAAAAAACGGCTAAATATCAAAGGGCATGATATAGAAATGAGCCTTCTGGAAGCAGCCTTTTCCCGGGGCGACCAAAGACTCGCTTTGCTGGTTGAGAAGGCGTGGTCTCTCGGGTGCCGGCTCGACGGCTGGTCAGAGGTTTTTGATTTCGATAAATGGAAAACAGCAATGGACCTCACCGGGATAGATGCTTCAATTTTTGCAGCGAAGACCTTCGATGGTTCGGATTTCCTCCCATGGGAGACAATAGATATCGGTGTAACGAAAGACTTTCTCTGGAAAGAATATCAGAAGGCACTTGCATTGGATATCACAACTGATTGCAGAAAAGTCTGCCATAATTGCGGAATCGGATGCAAAAACACGGTCAGCAGTGAGCAACCAGCAGGAAACAGTCAGTCTCCGAATAACTACGGAACATATGTCGGCTATAAACCGGGCAAACAGTTTAAGCCGGTGAGAATAAGGGTTGAATTTGCAAAGACAAACAGATTGAAATACCTCTCACACCTTGAACTCGTCACTTTACTTCACAGGGCTATGCGAAGGGCCGGAGTCCCCCTTGAATATTCAAAGGGTTTTCATCCCTCTCCTAAGATGTCCTTCGGTCCCCCGCTCGGCGTGGGAATTTCCGGTCTAAGCGAATATTTTGATATGGAAGTCTCTCCGCCTTTCGATTTAGTGATGAATAAGATAAAGTTGAACAACCTGCTGCCCGAAGGTGTGCGCATACATGATATGTCAGCTATACCGGCAGGGGGAGAATCCCTGAACAGTTTTGTAACCAGATATAAGTATGAAATAAAAGGCGGTGATTTATCCGGTGTCCGTGGATTTTTGTCGGAAAAAGAGATACCCGTTAAAAGGGAAAAATGTGTTATAGATATCAGGAGTATGGTGGAAGAAGCAAGGTTCATTGACGAAGAAACAACAAACTTGATTTTGGTGGATCAGGGAGATAAAAAGGTAAGACTTGGCGAGCTTCTTCCCGTAATATTTAATACCCCTCTGGAAAAACTCGATATCACGAGGGTTGCTCTTTACGGATGGAAGAGCGGCTGGGTAAAACCACTTGAGCGGAGTTTACAATGGACAGCGAAATACTAATTAATGTGACACGGGATGAAATCAGGGTCGGTCTCCTTGAAGGAGGTCAGGTAGTTGAGTTCTATATTGAGAGGAAACGCGATGCAAGCCTCGTTGGAAACATTTATAAGAGCAAAGTCGTAAAGATCCTGCCGGGGATGCAGTCCGCCTTTGTGGACATAGGACTTGAAAAGGCTGCTTTCCTGTATGTTACTGACATCCATGCGGGCCTTGAAGAGTTTGCGCCGTTTCTTGAAGAAGAAGAGAAGGTCAACTCTATCGAACTTGTTTCGAAAAGAGGGAGACCTGATCTCACCATAGAAGAACTCATACAGGAAGGACAGGAAATCCTTGTACAGGTCTCTAAAGACCCGATCGGCAGTAAAGGTGCAAGAGTCACCTCATATGTGACAATGCCCGGAAGGTATCTCGTGCTCATGCCGAACGTCGAGCATGTAGGAATATCGAGGAGGATATCTGACGAAGCTGAAAGGAACAGACTCCGCACAACCGTCGAGAATATAAAACCTAAGGGTTTCGGTTTAATAATAAGGACAGCAAGCGAGGGCTCAGGTGAAGAAGATCTCCAGAAAGATCTCGAATTTCTTCTCCTTCTATGGGACAACGTCCAGAAGAAAAAGGACAGGGTGTCTGCGCCAACCATGCTATACAGTGACCTCGACCTGGTTTTCAGAAGCGTAAGAGACCTCATGGTACAGGATGTAAGGCGGCTCGTAGTCGACTCAGCTGAAGAATATGAGCGAATCAAAGATTTTGTGAAGACATATTTTGAAAAGCTTTCAGGGAATATAGAGCTTTATGAGGGCACAGAGCCGATGTTCGATGCATTTGGCATTGAATTCGATATATCGAGGGCCCTCGGCAGAAAAGTCTGGTTGAAATCCGGCGGGTATATCGTAATTGACCAGACTGAAGCTATGACAGTAATAGATGTTAATACAGGGAAGTTCGTCGGTAAAGAGGAGCTCGAGGATACAATTCTGAAGACAAATCTTGAGGCAGTCAAGGAGATCGCTTACCAGATCAGGCTCAGGAACCTCGGAGGGATTATCATAGTAGATTTCATTGATATGGAGAAATACGAAAACAGGGACCGGGTTTTCGTCGCATTTGTTGAAGCGATGAAAAAAGACAGGGCCAAAAATACCATATCCCATATCTCTGAGCTCGGACTGATCCAGATGACGCGAAAACGGGTCAGGGAGAGCCTCGGCAGAACACTCTGCGAGACCTGTCCGTATTGTGAAGGCAAGGGTTTTGTGAAATCGCCCAGAACCATATGTTTTGAAATATTCAGAAAGATTACGAGACTCGCAAGACATGGTGGCGAAAGGATAATTGTTACGGCTCACCCTTCGGTTGCGGAGCTGCTTTCAGATGAAGAGCGCGCAGGTGTTGAGGATATAGAAAACAGACATAATGTGAAGGTTACGATAAGGGAAAGCCGGAATTTTCACCAGGAAAATTATGAGGTAACCGTGTTGTAATGCGGTCTTCAGTAAAGTATAACCCGTCCCTTATCCCGCATCAGCTATAGAGGAGCTACAAATAGACAGAGTTTTAAAAAGGAGTATGAATTCCCCGGTATCTGCTGAATGTAGGTAGATCGATGAGATCAAAAACCGGCAAAAAATATCCGGAATACCATGTCAGAAAATAAGCTGATCAGGCTCATAGAAATTCTGAAAGATATGGAAAATGCTGTGCTCGCTTATTCCGGTGGGGTAGACAGTTCTTTTCTCCTCAAAGCGCTGAAACTCTCAGGCATAAGAGTTCTCGCTGTTACAGCAGCTTCGGAAATAACTCCTCCCAACGACGTATTGCTTGCAAAATCAATGGCAGAAGAACTCGGTATTGAGCACAGGATTATTCAAACACAGGAACTCTTGATGGAGGATTTCGTCAGGAACACACCGGAGAGATGTTTTTTCTGCAAGGAAGAACGGTTTAAAAAAATAACTGATTTAGCCTCCGCCGAGCAATACCAGTTTGTCCTGGACGGAAGCAATGTTGACGATGCCGAGGATTACAGACCGGGGAAAAAGGCTGCTGCAAAGTACCTTGTCAGGAGCCCCCTGGAAGAAGTTCGTTGTTCAAAAAAAGAGATCAGGGAATTTTCAAGACAGCTCGGTCTTTCAACGTGGAACAGACCTTCTTCTCCCTGCCTTGCCACCAGGTTCCCATATGGCCGGAGCATTACAAGAAAGGCATTAAAAAGGGTAGAACAGGCAGAAGAATTTCTTAGGAACTTTGGATTCAATGAAATACGGGTGAGAGACCATGGTGACATGGCAAGGATAGAAATTCATGAGGACAAGATTGAACTACTGCTGGTGCCGGAGAAAAGGAAAGTCATTACAGAAAAATTAAGGAACATCGGTTATATGTTTATATCCCTTGACCTCGAAGGGTACAGAAGCGGCAGCATGAACAGGGTTTTAAGAAACGGCTGAAGTGGAAAGAAAGGCGGATGCAAAGTTATAATGCATAAATGGACAGTGCAAAGTACTTAAGCGAACTTTCGAAATGTGTTCGCTGCGGAAGCTGTAAAGCCCTCTGCCCTACCTATGATGAAGATTCCTCAGAGACAATGGTTGCCAGGGGGAGGCTTGCTCTCCTCTCGGCGTTCTCTTCAGGGCAGCTCCGGTCGTCTCAGATCTTAAACGACCGCATCTTCAGTTGCACGTTGTGCGGTGCATGCACTGGTCTCTGTCCCCCCGGAGTTGATATCAAAGAAGTCATGTATCACGGCAGAAGCCTTCTGAAAAAGACTGACAAAAAGAGAAAGTATTTAAGGTTCTTCACGAATTTCTGGACAAAACAGCCAAAACTCAGTTTTAAACTGCTGAACATGACTCAAAATCTTTTATTCCCTTATCTTTTCAAAAAGGGGGTTCTTCCCTTTAACCCTGAATTCCCTGAACGCCAATTGAAAGAAGCCCTTCATGTCATTACTGTTTCCAAAAAGAAAGGCAGGGTTGCAGTCTTTACTGGATGTACGGTTAATTTTCTCTACCCATACCTGGGAGAGTCTCTCATTAATGTACTGCATGGACTAGGTTTTGAGGTGATCCTGCCGGCTGGTGAGGTATGCTGTGGAGCCCCCTTAAGGACACTTGGGCTTGAAGAACAGGCCAGAGAACTTGCCGAGAAAAATGTCGGCATATTCAGCAAGCTTAATGTCGAGGCTGTTTTGAGTCTCTGCCCGACATGTACACTGACTCTGAAGACAGATTACCCGAAGCTCATTGGCCGGGGGGTTGACAAGGCAATGGATATCTCTACTTTTTTTATTGATAAAATGGATTTTTCTCAACTCATATCTCCATACAAGAGTGCGGTTTACCATGATCCCTGCCATCTGAAATACGGGCTGGGCATTGTTAAGGAGCCCAGGAAGATAATAGCTAGCATGGGTACAGATTTGATACAGACACACGGAGAGAGATGCTGTGGTTTCGCAGGTATTTTCTGCTTCACGAACAAGGAGCTCTCTCAGGGGCTTCTCGACAAGTGTACCAGTGACTACGCAGCAGCAGGATCAGAGGCGATTATCACATCATGCCCGGGCTGCATCATTCAGCTGTCAAAGGAAATCAAGGATAAACCGGTATTGCATCTCGTCGAAGTGATTGAGGAGTCTCTGCTTCCTCAACCCTGACCTGTTCAGACTTCCCTGTATCTCCGGAGATTCTTCATGCTTTCATGCGCTGCCACTTTCATAAAACCGACAAGCGGTACTGCCAGGAGCATCCCGAGTATGCCGAACAGCTTGCCGCCGATAAGAACGGAAAGCAATACGGTCAGCGGATGCATATGAACACTCTTTGCAACGACTACAGGCTGGATTATAGCATCATCAATCAGCTTGATGATCGTAAAAGCAACAATCACATAAAAGGCCCTTTCAAAATTTCCTGTCTGTAATACCGATATAATAACGGCAAGTGCTGCACCGGTAATTGGGCCGAAATACGGTACGAGGTTTGCAAGGCCCGCAAATACTCCGATCATGAGAAAATATTTAACACCGATCAGCCACATTGCAAACGTCGACAATACACCCACAAGAGTTGCATCGATCACCTGGCCGCGCAGATAATTGCCGACCTGGTTATTCAATTTATGAAATAAATAGAGGGTAAATTCAAAGTATCTGTTGGGCATAAGGCTGACAAACGACCTTTTAAATTCACGTCCATCTTTCATGAGGAAAAAGACGATAAAGGGTATGAGTATCATGCTTGTGATGATAGAAGCGGCATCTAGAAAATGACTGAAAATCCAGTCTCCAACCCTGACCATGCTGTTCTCCATTTTGTTCACAAGGTTTAATTCCTTGACGCCGAGGAACGCCAGATTCGAGACAAGGAAATCCTCGAGACCGGATATCATCAACCCTGCTTTTTCAGGATTAAGACCGCTCTGCAGGGATTTTATTTCTGCAGACAAGAGGGGTAAAAAGACTGTATATGAAAAACCTGTAAGCGCGAAAATGCAAAAAAAGATGGTGACCGTTGCTGATGTCCGGCTCATTCCGCGCGATTCGAAAAAGTTAGCAAGGGGATCCAGGATATACGCCAGCAGAGCAGAGACTATCACCAGTTTAACGATATGAGAAACTGCGGCAAGGAATGCTGTGGCTATTATGACAATAACCGAGACAATTGCAAGTTTGATGAATTGACCGGTTCTGTTTTCCATGTTTTTCGATCATCTATTTTGCATGTTCCGCTGAGTGAGGCATTTCAGTTCTCTTACCTGTTCATTGGTCTTCTTCAAACGTTCTCCGATTGTCCAGGCAAGTTTAAAAAGGATTTTTGACCCGAGCTTAGGGTTGCGTTCAATAAGGTCGAGGAGTTCCGGCTTGAAGAAACATAAAATCCTGCACGGTGTTTGGGCAACTGCAGTTGCGCTTCTCGGTGAATCATCGAGAAGTGCAAGTTCCCCGAAAAAATCTCCTTCACTGAGTTCAGCCAGTGTATGTCTTTCTGGTTCACACACGATCTCAACACACCCTTCCACAATGATGTACATACCAAGTCCGACATCGCCCTGATTAAAGATTGTCTCCTTTGACTTATATTCCCTTTGATGCAGGATGCGTTTGATCGTCCTCAGTTCCCGGTTATGGACACCCTGAAAAATCGGGATTTTGTTGAGGATATCATCTATCCTGTCAACCCGTTTTTGACCTTTAAAAATATTTTCCCAGAACTTGCTCATGTCAGGTCTCCTGCCTTTGACATTATTAATATGTCCTTAAATTTTCTAATGCTGACAGGACCGCTCTCTTTATATACAGGTCGTTGTCCGTATCAGCGACCTGTTTGAGAAAAGGGATTGCCTGAGAATTGCCAATGTTCTCAAGCGCTTTTATTGTACTGAATCTTATTGCAAAGTTTTTGTCCTTCAGTTCCGGAATGAGAAATGGTACAGCCCTTGAATCACCTATTTTTCCGAGTGACTGAATAACAGCCTCCCGTATCAGAAGATTGTCATAATTGAGCGCTTCAATAAGGGAATCTACTGCCCTTGACCCCCTATTAAAATGCTGTCCAAGGGCTATTGCAGTATTCCATTTCATCGCAGGGCACTCTTCGTTCAGGAAAGGGTCGTTAAAAATGGTAACCAGCTTATCCGATATTTTCTGATCGGGAATTTCACCGAGCAACCGTATAGCCTTTATTTTAATCTTCCAGTTTTCTGCCTTTACAAAAACGAATTTCAGCAAGGCATCTACTGCTCTCTGATCTTCAATCCCGCCCAATGCCTCCACTGCTGAGAGCTGTACTAGATAATCTTTGCTTCGGAGGCTCGTGATCAGATCGTCAAGGGTTTCGGCAAATGACTTTTCAGCAGGTACAGATAAAGATAACAGTAACAGTATTACCGATACAGAAAATTTCCTGAATATATTCGCTAGTTCCATATATTCTTTTTTCCTCTCCGGACTCTTCTCATATAGTATAATGAAATTTATAAAACTTTATGAATCATTTCAATTAATTTTTATAAGGGGGCGTTATGAAATTCTTCATAGACACAGCAAATATTGACGAGATCAGGAAGGCCTGGGAATGCGGTCTCATTGACGGTGTAACAACAAACCCCTCTCTGATTTCAAAAGAGGGTACAGATCCTGTCTCCCTGCTGAGGGAAATCTGCAGTATTGTCGATGGGCCTGTCAGTGCTGAGGCTGTAAGTATGCAAGCTGATGAAATGGTTAAGGAGGCAGAAACTCTGTCCGGGATTCATAAGAACATAGTTGTAAAAATCCCGATGATCGAGGAAGGGCTCAAGGCAGTGAAAAGGCTGTCAGGAATAGGTATCAAGACAAATGTCACGCTCGTCTTTTCTCCGAGTCAGGCTCTTCTCGCTGCAAAAGCAGGAGCGACTTATGTCAGTCCCTTTGTTGGGAGGCTGGATGATATCAGCCATGTCGGTATGGAAATCGTCAGTGATATGATGGTGATATACGAGAACTATATGTTCGAAACCGAGGTGATCGTTGCGAGTATAAGGAACCCGCTTCACGTTGTAGAGGCTGCAAGAATAGGCGCTCATATCGCTACAATCCCCTATTCTGTTATAATACAGCTTATAAAGCACCCCCTCACGGATATTGGTATCCAGAAGTTCTTGAAGGACTGGGAGAAAGTGCCGAAACGAGTTAAATAATTTTTTGAATAATATCTGCTTTACGCGATTCATCAATTAAGAGGAGTTCAACGATGCCGATATATGAATATAAATGCTGCAGCTGCAACGAAGACTTTGAGAAGCTTGTCTTTGGCAATCAGGAAGTCAGCTGTCCCAAATGCAGCTCTCAAGAGGTAAAAAAGAAATTCTCTGTGTTCTGTTCGGCTGGCACGGAAAGACCCCTTGCCGGTACCGCATCAGGCTGCACATCCTGCAGCAAGACTTCCTGCAGTTCCTGTAAATAGAAGCAGTCAGTGACAGTCGTCGTTACTCAGGCTGGCTGAACGGATTTGACCTCTGTATCTGGGAGAGTTTTAGAGGTTTTCCTTCGAGCACAAAAACGGCTATACCCCTGTCTTCCTTCTCTTTTCCCCCGACTCTCCATGTTCCTCTCCACGAAACAGTCAGGTAAACCACAGAATCCTCTATCTGAAGCCAGGTAGGTGTAAAGATGAGTTCAGCGCTGTCAAAACTCTTCATGGCACCAAGAAGCTCTCTGTAACCGTCAAGGGTAGAATTCTCCTCGAGAGTTTTACGGTCATTCCTGAGATAGGCTTTTTTCAGGGTCTCTGAAAGTTCAAAGGCCTCCTGTGCTAATTTCGACTCCTCCGAGACTGGTTTGACTTCCTTCTTTCCGCAAGACGTTAAAAGAAATCCACCAGTTACAAAGAGCAGGAAGATTCCTATAAGTGCAAGTAAGTTTTGCCTCAAGAAGTTGAGGGGTATCAAGTCTGTCATTCCGGATAGCTTTTGGTTCTTATATATCAATGTTTCTCGCCTCAAGAGCATGTTTGGTAATGAATTCCTTTCTGGGTTCAACCTGGTCGCCCATCAGTACGGTGAAAATATCGTCCGCCTCGACAGAGTCCTGTACGGTAACCTGGAGGAGCGTCCTTTTGTCGGGATCCATTGTCGTTTCCCAGAGCTGCTGGGGGTTCATCTCTCCAAGGCCTTTGTACCGCTGGATGCTGAGTCCCTTCTTGGCTGTTGCAAGGACAAACTCAAGCAGTTCCTGGCTGTTTCCCATCTCCTTTATCCCGTCCTTTGTCTGTACTCTGTAAGGTAATTCCCCGAGTTCTCTTATGATGCTGAAGAAATTTTCGAGTTCCCTGAACTCCGGGGACGTGATGAAGTTGGTATCAAGATTGAGTTTGTAATTCTGCCTCCTGATTTCAACTCCATATGTCTGATGTTCCTCATCAAGCTGGATATCTCCGATAATCATGTCCTGATCTCTTACCCTTATTTTTTCGAGGATTGCTTCAAACCCTTTCCTGTCTTTCAACGTCTCTTTATTCATTCCTGACGAGAGAATAAACAGCAGGAGATCAGGATCTCTTCTCCTCCGTTCAAACCACTCGGTTAACCGTTCGAATCTATACAGCCTCTTCAGATGAGGGATAATCGCCTTTCCCTTTACTGTCTGCCCTTTGACAGACATCTCGATTTCATCTGCTGCGAGTTCGAAGAGCATGTTCAGCATTTCCGATTCATTCTGTATGTATTTCTCAGTCCTGCCTTTTTTCACCTTGAAGAGGGGCGGCTGGGCAACGTAGAGATATCCTTTTTCGATCACCTGAGGCATCTGCCTGTAGAAAAAGGTCAGAAGCAGAGTCCTTATATGTGCGCCGTCAACATCGGCATCTGTCATGAGGATGACCTTGTGATACCGTATTTTTGTGATATCAAAATCTTCAGGCCCTATGCTCGTACCCAGGGCTGTAATGAGGATCCTTATTT
>Ga0299915_10002324_pt1 | contig 13894 bp, 15 predicted proteins | sample RVTome_13_FD_200263 | JGI IMG/M metagenome (GOLD analysis project Ga0299915, IMG submission 200263) | Soil microbial communities from uranium-contaminated site in the Upper Colorado River Basin, Wyoming, United States - RVT92D227 (version 2) ...
TATTTTTTCTAGTTTCATTATTTAATATAAATCAATTTTTCCAAATGTCAATACTTTTTCATACTTTTTTTGCGTGTCACCGAAAAGTGACTCAACAAATTGTGGCGGTCGGTCGTCGAAATGCGCCCAGCAATTTTCGTGCCATGAATTCGACGGAACAAGCTGTAGAACACTAATCCGAGTTCGCGGTGGTGATCGTCGCCGCCGAGCGGGCCGAGTCCAAGTAGACAGCTGCGCCGTCCGAGAGGCCAAACCAGTGCTCAGCGCGTGCTTGACGGCTCGGGGTTCGGAGCCAGTTTGACCAGCAGAAGATGGGTCTTGCCGGCGTGCAGCACTTTGTTGGAAACGCTGCCGAAGACCCACTCCCGCAGGCCGGATTTTCCGTGGGATGACATCGCGACCAGACGCACGCCGGCCGCCTTGGCATATTTGATGATCTCCTCGGCGGCATGGCCCGACTTCAATTCCACGCGCGCCTCGATTCCGCGGTCGCGGAATCTCTTGGCCGCGCTGTCGAGGTAGGCTGACAGATTCTGTTCCATCTTCTGGACCTGCTGCTCCGGGAACCGGATGTAGTCCAGCCCTCCGATCGTGTGAACGCGCTGGCCGGATTCGACGACGGAAAACAGAATCACCTCCGATTTTAGCCGGGCGGCGATCTCCAGGACGTAGGGCAATGCCGTCTCTCCGGCCGCCGACCCATCCAGAGGCAGGAGCACCTTCGAGAAGATGCTTTTCTGAGGACCCTTTTTTTTGACCGCCGCCGCCCGCAAAAGAAGAACGGGGACGGGCGCTCCATGGACGATCTTGTTGGCCGTGCTGCCCATCGTCCAAGGCATGATGCCGGTGTGTCCGTGGGAGACGGCGATAATCAGGTCCACCCGCTCCTGCAGGGCGTACTCGTTGATCCGGCTCGCCGGCTCGCCGTCAAGGACGACTGCCTTGATGCTCAAGGGCTTCCCGGAGTCATGACGGCGCACGTCCTCGGCCGTTTTTTCCAGGTAAGCCTGCATCAGCCGGCGGTGCTTCTCATCAGGCCCATCACAGATACCGAGAAGATGAAGTTTGGAATCGAACGGCCGCGCCAGTTCCTCGCCGTGGCCAAGCGCGGCCTCGCTCAGCTTCGACCCGTCCAGCGGGATCAGGATCTTTTCTAGCATGCCCTCCCCCCCTCAGGTGAATTTAACCACGAGCAGGATCCAGCAGATGCCGACGACCAGAATCATAGCCGGCAGCGCGTACTTGCAGAACCGCCCCCAGGAGACGGGATAGCCTTCCTTCTCGGCGATGGCTGTCCCCACCACGTTGGCTGACGCGCCGATGGGAGTCCCGTTGCCCCCGATGTCCGTCCCCAGGGCCAGGGCCCAGGCGAGTGGCGGAAGCGGCATTCCCGCCGCGGCCAGGCTACGGATTACCGGGATCATCGTGGCGGCGAAGGGGATGTTGTCGACGATAGCCGAGGAGAAGGCGGACACCCAAATGATGATGGTCATGACAATGACAAAGCTCCCGCCGGAGACGCGGCCGATGAAATCCGCCAGGGCTTTGAGGGCTCCTGTATGCTCCAGCCCGCCAACGCAGACGAACAATCCGATAAAGAAGAGCAGCGTTCGCCAGTCCACCCTCGCCATGGTGTGAGCGGCGTTTTTGTACCCGAAGGCCAGGGTCAGGGCGGCGGCGATACAGCCGATCGACGCCACCGAGATCCCGGTCTGGGCGTGAGTGATCAGAAGGATGATCGTCAGGATAAAAACCCCGATGTAGACCTTGAACAGTCGCGGGTCGTCGATGGCCTCCTTCGGCCGGGGATAGAGGTTCGGGTCGAGCGGGATCCCCTTCTGAGACGCGCGCAGTCCCTTCCGAAAAAGAAAATAGAAAAACACCAGGGTCACGATCATTCCCACCCAGGCGATGAGGCCGGTATTTTTCAGGAAATCCATAAACGAATAACCCAGCGCCGTGCCGATGATGATGTTCGGCGGGTCGCCGCTCATCGTGGCGCTGCCGCCGACGTTCGAGGCGAAGATTTCGGCGATGATGACCGGCACGGGGTCGAATTTCAGCATCCTAGCTAGTTCGATTGTGACCGTCGCCAGGAAAAGCAGGACCGTGATGCTGTCGATGAACATTGCCAGGAACCCGGACAGAAGGGTGAAGGCCACCAGGATAGACACCGCCTTGTATTTCGCGAGCCTGGCGACATAGAGACAGAGCCAGCGGAAGAATCCCGCTTTGCCCAGCCCCTCCACCATCACCATCATCCCGCCGATGAAGATGATGGTCTGCCAGTTGACGCCGGACGACTCGAGCGGCTCATGTCCGGGAATCCAGAACGCCGGCTGGACGATCTGCCCGACATTCAGGACACCGAGGACGGCGGCAGGGCTCTTCATGATCAAGAGGAATACGACCACGATGGTCAATCCGCCTCCGACCAGGGCAGGAATGTAGCGGGGGACCTTGTTCAGGATGATGACAATGAACATCGAGAAGAAGATGAGGACGGCAAAAACTTGACTCAAGCTGTGCATTTCACGGAAGGAAGTCTGGGTAAAGGTAGCAGGCGCGTCTATCCAGCGTCCGCTTCCGGGCCCGGCGTTCCAGGGCTCGGAAAGCCGACCGACGGTCGGCGGGAGGGGTCTTGAAAAGGACGAAAGCTCCAGCCTCAAGCAAGTCGTGCAAAGTCTCGACCGTCAGCCCCTTTTCCAGGTGGATGACGAGGCCGGAACCGGAGGCCGCGGTCTTCACGGCGATGTCTGCGAGGAGCGCTCCCTGCTCGCCGGCCGGGAGGTTCAGGTCGGAGAGGTGGATCCAGCCCCCGGACCGGGCTAAGTCTCCGAGGCCGGCGTCCAGCGAGCCATGATGGTAATAGACCAGCCGGCTCCCCGCTCTCCTGCAGACGCGGGCGATCTCAGCCAACCCGGCCAGATCACGCGCCCTCTCCCGGTTCGAGAGATGGACATCCACTCCGTCCCGGCCGGCCTCCGCCAGAAAACCCGGCGAGGTCGGAATTTCTTCCGAATCTCCCGATAGAATCCCATGGTGAAAATAGGCGATGACGGCATCTCCCCTGACGCAAGCCTTGGCCAGGAGGCCCAGCTCGGCTCTGTTCGGCCGCGCTTCATCCGAAGTGTAAAGGTCGGCTCCTGCCTCGGCCAGCCACTCAAGCTCGAACGGGCCGAACCTCCCGGTGTCCACCAAGCGCAGGCGGCCGCCGCTCCTCCGGGCCACTCTCGCCGCGTCCAGGAAAGCGGTGAAGTCGTTCTGGTCGTCCCGTGTCGTGATCACCAGGCCTTGTTCGGCCCGGGAGAGAAGGTCGTAGGTTCTCTCTTCAGCGGCCGGACGTTTTTCTTCATCCATCATAATGTTCCTGAGACACTCTCCAAAGCACCATTTTTATCAGGGACGGGCCGGGGAATGCTCCCCGGAGAGTCATCTAGTATGGCAAAAAGGGGAGGCCAAGTAAAGCGCCCGGCTAGATGTGATAGCATCTCCGTTTCCGTGATTTGAATGATGATCAAGGGAGGGGTGGCACGGCGCCAGTCCCCGCAACGCCCGCAGCGGAAGGGGTTCCCCACGGGGGGATGGGTGGAGCGAGGACGGACGGGGACGCGCCGTGACAGGACCCCATTCCCTATCGATGTCATTACGGAACCGGAGATGCTTCCGCTAGATGTTGATCCGGATGGGCAGGATGATGGTCATAATCCCCTTCCAACGGAGCTCCTGCTGGATAGCGAAGGCTGTTTCGTTGTGCAGGAGCCGGTGGAAAACGCCCGGCTGCCGGAAGACGGCCTGGCCGGCGAAGACCGCTGATTTGGGGAACTCTTTGGCCACAGTCTCACAGAGCCGGCTCGCGGTCTGAACGATATCCGTCCCCATGTCAGAGCGACAATCCGCAGCGAACCCCAGCTTGCGGGCCAGGTCGGCGTAATTTTTGAGCATTCTCGCCGTCGAGACGGACAGCTTTTCGATCGCCTCGGACCCTTTGAACGAACCCACATCAACCTCGGCGACGGAGACGAAGATGAAATTTTTATACAGCCCGGGAAAGCTGCGGACGATCGACAAGAAGGTATGGATGCCGAACCCGTTGTAGCCGTTGACCAGCTGGATGGCGGTCATGTCCTTCCGGTTGACGGGATCCGTGTTCGGCGGGCCGCTGACGGGGAAGCTGGTCAGCAAGTCATCCAGCTCCCGCACACCCTTCTTCACGTTGTTGTAGTGTCTCCGCGTCAGAAAACAGAGCCCGATAACCCCGGAGGTGATGAGCAGAGTCAGCCAGCCGCCGTGGCTGAACTTCTCCAGCGTCGTGATGACCAGGATCGTAAGACAGAGCGTCAGCCCGGTCAGGTGCACGGGAAGATGCTTTTTCCAGAGCGGGTCTGTCTTGCGGTGCTTGATGAAGAACCGGGACATCCCGAACTCGGACAGGGAGAAGGTCAGGAAGACGTTGATCGAGTACATGACGACCAAGGTTGAAATGCGACCGCGAGAATAGAACAATAGAAGCGCTGCCGCTCCGCCCATGAGCAGGACGCCGTTCTGGATCGTGAAGCGGTCGGAGAGCGAGGCAAACCGGTGGGGAAACCAATAGTCCACGGCCATGTTGGCCATGACGCGGGGGCCGTCGACAAATCCGGTTTGCGCCGCCACAAGCAGCAGAGCGCCTTCGGAAAAGATCGTGATCAGGGCAAGCGCCCCGCCGATCTTCCAGCCTCCGAACACCCCGTCGGCCAGGACCGCGTTTAGAGTTCGCCCCGCCGTCGGCTGGACGCCAATCAAGAGATAACAGAGCAGGATGCCGCCCGCTGTGAAGGCCAGGGAAGTGGACATATACACCATGGTCCTCTTCCCCGTTTGAACCCGCGGCTCACGGAGAATTTGAAGACCGTTGGAGACGGCCTCGATGCCGGTGTAAGTGCCACCGCCCATAGAGAAGGCCCTCAGAAACAGGAGAAGCATCCCGGTCCCGCCAAGGCTCACGAGTCCGGCCTTGAAATCGGTCTGGATCTCATGGGAAACAGCCCCGATCTGGGGGATATGGGAAAAAACGCCGTAGCCGATGAGCAGGATATGAGTGACGATAAAGGCCATGAAGATCGGCGCTAGAAAGGTCACGGATTCCTTGACCCCGCGGAGGTTGAGCACGATGAGGAGAAGGATGGCCGCCAGGTCGAAGGGGATCTTGAACTGCTGAAAAGAGGCCGGGAAGAAGCTGAAAAGGGCATCGCCGCAGGCGACTACGGACACCGTGACCGTCAGCATGTAGTCGACAAGGAGCGCCGACCCGGAGACGACGCCGAACTTTTCCCCGAGTGTATGAGTGGCGACGATATACCCCCCGCCGCCCGAGGGGAAGTATTCGATGATCCTAGAGTAGGCATAGGAGATGATGAAGACGGTCAGGGCAGTGGCCAGGGCGAGAAAGACAGCCAAATAGGTGTGCCGGCCGAGCGTCTTGAACGCCTCCTCCGGGCCGTAGGAGGCTGAGGACAGCCCGTCCCCACCCAGCCCGATCCAGGCCAGAAGGGGGATCAGGGCCAGTTTGTGAAAAAGGGAAGGGTCTTTGATATTCCGCGGCGGACCGATGATGCTGTGAAGGATCTTCTGCTGGAGCGGTTCTTCATTCTTATCCATGGCGGACGTCAACGTCCTTTAGGCGAGCGCCCGAATTCGCGCCAAGATCATCGGCCGTTCCCTTGAACAGGGCCTACGCTCCTTCCTCCTTTTTGGCCTTCGGGTCAACGCCAAGGTTCAGCCCCTCCCCCCATTTTCTATGGATCAGCCGGTGAAGGTTCTTGCGGGCCGGCTCATAGGTGGGGTCAAGAGCCAGAGCCGCCCGGTATTGCTCTTGCGCTTCGGGCTGGTGATGACGGATTTCCATCAAGACACCGAGCAGGTTGAACGCCTCCGGACGGGTCGGGTTTAAAGACACGGCTCTGCGGACGTGCTCCACGGCCGCGTCGAAAAGCCGCAGTCCGATGCTGCGCTTGGCCAGCTCGATATACGTGGCGTAGTCGGCGGCCTTCTTTTCGTCCAGCAGGTCCCGGTCCATGACCTTGGCCACCAATTCCCTGATCTCGGCCACGGCGAACGGCTTCTGGATGAAGTCCACGGCTCCGAGCTTCATGGCTTCGACGGCGGAATCGACCGTCCCGTAGGCGCTGATCATGATGACATGGATATCGGGGCGTGTTTCCCGTACCCGCCGGAGCACTTCGATCCCGTCCATCCCGCCCGGAAGCTTGAGGTCCAGGATGATGACACCGTAGTCTTTTTCCTTGATCCGGGACAGGGCTTCCTCGCCGCTTCCCGCCTCCCCGATATCGACGCCGAAAGCCTCCATCGCCTTGGCAACGGTCAGACGGATGTTCTTCTCGTCATCGACGATGAGAATGGGCTTTGTTCTGGCCATCGAGATCCTCCTCTTATATCATAGCGCCACCGGGATAGTGAAGGTGAACGTGCTCCCTTCCTGGGGCGTCGAATCCACCCAAATCGTACCCCCGTGGGCCCGGATGATCTCCCGGCATATCGCCAGGCCGAGCCCGCTCGTCGCGCCCCCCTTCTGATCTCCCACCTGGACGAACTTATCGAAGATCCGGGATTGATACTCGATGGGGATTCCGGCGCCGTTGTCTTTGACGGAGACATAGGCCAGGGACCCGATCCGCTCGGCCGAAAGCCGGATATATCCGCCGGCCGCCGTGAAGTTGAGGGCGTTGGCCACGAGGTTGGTCAGGACCCAGGCGATCTTATGGGCATCGGCCTTGACCGGGGGGAGCGATTCGGGGGCCTGCCAGCTCAGCTCGACGGCCTTGCGCTCGGCTTGGATTCGCATATCCGCGACGACCTTATCGAACAGCGCCGGCAGGGATGTTCGCTCGAACTCCATCTCGATCCTCCCCGACTCGATCTTGGAGAGGGTGAGCAGGTCGTTAACCAAAGATTTCAGCCTTTGGATCTCTTCATGGGCAGCCCCGAGCAATCTTTGCTCCTCCGGGCTGAGCTTCCCGGCGGCACTCTCTCGGAGGAGCTCGATCCCCATCCCGATGCTGGTCAGCGGCGTCCGGAGCTCGTGCGAGGCCGTCATGACAAACTCGCTCTTGAGCCTGTCCAGTTCCTTGAGCCGGGTGACATCACGGAGATGCAGGACAACCCCGAGCATGGCGTTCGTTTCGGAGTAGATCGGAGAGATCCGGTACTGGAAATGGCTCGACGCCTCTCCCTGGGTGATGGTGATGAAGTCCTGTCCCTCCTCGACGCCCGGTGCCTTTCCGGATTCGGCGGACTGCCTGATCAGCTGAAACAGCCGTTCGTCCTTGACCACCTCCAGGAAGTGCCTGCCCCTGGCGGCCTCGACGCCCGAACCAATAGCCCGGGCTCCGGCCGGGTTGACGTCGAGGACCCGGAAATCGGCGTCCACGACCAGGATTCCATCATCGATGCCGTGGATAATCGCCTCGCTCTTCTTTTTTTCCGCCAGGAGCTTCCCGATGTTCAAGTCATGATAGCCCTTGAGCTTCCTGGCCATGTCGTTGAATTCATCGGCCAGGCGTCCCAGCTCATCGGAGGATTCGTCGGCGATCTCGACGTCATAGTTGCCGCCGGCGATGTCCTTCGCTCCCTTGACCAGGTGGCGCAGGGGCCGGGTGAGGAAGTTGGACAGCATAAAGCTGAACACCAACCCGAGTCCCAGCGCCGTCAGCCCGACGACCAGCATCGAGATAACCGCCCTGTGGGCCACCGATTTGGCGTTGTTGCTCATCCTGAACATCGCCGTCTCGTTGACTTGCTTCAGGCTGAAGCAAGCGTCTCTCACCGCCTCGCCGGCCGGAAACAGGGTCTCGTGATAGAATCCAGCCGCCTTGTCTTTCTCGCTCCCGCTCAGGAGCCTGAGCTGGGCGAATTTCTCCAGGTATAAGGTAAAGGCGCCCTCGATCGCCTCGAGGATCTCCCGCTCGCCTTTTTCGGTGATGTTGTCTTTGGCCCGGCTGAACCACTGCAGGAACTTGGCCTCCATCTGGCTGAACTGTGTCCAGCCCTCGGATTGATACCCGAGCAGCAGGAGGAGCGAGCTGTGGTCCTGCCGTTCGAGGGAGGCGATCATGTTCTCGGCTGCCAGGATACTATTGTAGTTCTTCTTCAGGATCGCTTCGCTGGCCCGGCCCAGGTGCATGATGTTGTAGAAAGCCCAGCCCAGGACGATGAAGATGAGCAGTATGGCGACGCTGTAGCCGAGAATGATCTTTTTTCTTAGAGTCCAGCGCATAGGGTATTCTTCGATGTTGGGACCTTTCTTGAAGCTTGGCCAAAGTCTAGACCCTTTCGGCCCCGATGTCAAATCGCCCGGCCGCCTTGAAAAAAGCCGGTTTCTCCTCTAATATCAAGCTCGTAATGCATCAGAGCCGAAAAGCCCTCGTCCTCTTTTCCGGCGGGATCGACTCCACGACTGCGCTTTACTGGGCGCAAGGCAGGTACGCCGAGGTCTCAGCGCTGAGCTTCGATTACGGCCAGCGCCACAGGGTCGAGCTGGCCCTGGCTCGCTGCCTGGCCCGCCGCCTCCGCCTACCGCACCGAGTGCTCAAATTCGACTTGCGGCAGGTCGGCGGCTCGGCTTTGACTGACCTGTCTGTCTCTGTCCCGCGAATTGTGCACCAAGAGGACATCGGACCGGGCGTCCCGCCGACCTATGTCCCGTTTCGAAACGGGATTTTTCTGGCTTTGGCCGCCGCCTGGGCCGAGGCCAAGGGCATAAACGACATGGTCTGCGGGTTTAACACCATCGATTCGCCCAACTACCCGGACACGCGCGCTTCCTTCGTCAGGGCCATGCAGAGAGCGGTCGACCTCGGGACGGGGGCCGGTTCAAGAGGCCACCGCCTCCGGATCGTCGCGCCTTTTATCCGGATGAAGAAGTCGGAGATCATCCGCCTGGGGCTCTCCCTGGGCGCGGATTATTCGTTCTCTATCTCTTGCTATAGCGGAGGAGAGGTCCCTTGCCGCCGATGTTCCTCTTGCCTGCTCCGGAAGCGGGCCTGGGAAGAGGCCGGGACAAAAGACCACCTTTTCACGAGACTCAGAAAGGAAGGGAAAATATGAGCTGGCGACTCCGGGTCAAGGACAAATTCCAGGCGGCCCACTTCCTCAAGGAATATCAAGGGAAGTGCGAGAAGGTCCACGGCCATACCTTCCAGGTCGAGGTCGTCGTCGAGGTGGCCGAGCTCGACCGGATCGGGATCGGGATCGACTTCACGCGGATCAAGGCCAAGCTGGCCGAGGTCCTGCCCGACCACACGCTCTTGAACGACGTCTATCCGTTCAACCCCTCGGCCGAAAACCTCGCCCGCGAGTTCTTCAACCGGCTGAAAAAAGACTTCCCCGTCATCGAAGTGACGGTCTGGGAATCCGAGGATGCCTGCGCCACCTACTCTGAAGATCATTGAGATATTCCCCTCCATCCAGGGCGAAGGGATGCGCCAGGGCGAGCCGACGATCTTTGTCCGCCTCGCCGGCTGCGACCGGAGGTGTTCCTTCTGTGACACGAAATACGCCTGGGAGGGCGGCGGGGAGTATACCGTTGACAGGATCCTCGAAAACGTCCACAGGATCAGGCGGCGTTTTCCCGCCCGCTGGGTCTGCCTGACGGGCGGCGAGCCGTTCATGCAGGATGTGCGCCTCCTGGTCAGGCTTCTCAAGAGAGACAACTGCCGGGTGCAGGTGGAAACCAACGGCACCCGGTACTATGCCACAGCGGCCGACTGGCTCACCGTTTCGCCAAAACCGAAAGAATACCTCGTCCGGCCGGAGTTCCAGCGGCTGGCCAAAGAGGTGAAGCTCGTCGTGACCAGAGAATTGGATTTGGCCGTTATCCGCAGGATCCGGGCCGCCTTTCAGGGCCGAATTCCCGTCCTCCTCCAGCCCGAGTCCAACCGGCGCTGGAGCCAAAAAAGGGCTCTCCGTCTGCTCCAAAAGGCCACAGCCGCCGACCTGGACAATATCCGCTTCTCCGTCCAACTCCACAAGATTATCGGCCTCCGCTGAGGATCTTACTTTCTAAACCATCTGTGGCCGAAACGGGTGAGGTAAAATCCCACGATGATGACAAGAGCTCCGATGACCTTGGTGAGGCCGATGCGCTCCCCGAGAAAAAGCTGGGCGAAAAAGACGGTGAGAACGGGCGTGATGTTGCTGTAGATTCCCGTCTTGGTGTTGCCCACGCGCTTTACCGAAGAGTACCAGACGACATAACTTATGGCGATGGCGAATACGGCCGAAAAGGCGAGGGCGGCCCAGCTCCGCGCTGAGAGCGAACCCCAGTCGAGCGCGGCGATTTCTCTGGCGGTCAGCGGGAGATAGAAGAGCGTGCCGAAGGAAAGCGTCAGGGTGGCCAGGCGGAGCGCCGACATCCTCTCCAGCAGGGGCTTTGAAAAAACAGTGTAGATCGCCCAGAACAGGTTCCCGACGAGGATCATCAAGTTCCCGCTCAGGACCTTCTCTCCGAGGGAAATCCCGGCCGAATTCTCGAACACGACGAAATAGAGCCCGAAAAAGGAGGTCAGTATCCCGAGCCATCCGACCCAGTGGATCCTTTCCCGGATGAATAGGGCGCTGAGCAGAGCGATCAAGATAGGGGTCATGGTCAGGATGAGGGACGTGGTTGAAGCCGACGTCCGGTGGATCCCGTTGATGAAGAGGAACTGATAGAAGGTGTTGCCGACGACCCCGAGGACGAGGAGCCTTAGGAAGTCGCCGCGGGGCGGCGCGACGCTTCCCTCCTTGAGCCGGAGGAAAAGAAGCAGCAGGAGCGAGGCGATGGTCAGCCGCGGGCCGTTAAAGCTCCCGGGCGTGAACTCCTTGAGAGCGATCTTGACAACCGAGAAGTTGAACGCCCAGATCAGGACGGCCAGGAGCATGAAGAGGTCGGTGGCGCCCAGCCGGGAGGAGTTTTCGTTATTCCGCGGGTTGACCGGAACGGGGGTAGCGGGCTTCGACAACGGACTTGATTCCTCCTCTTGGGTTGAACTCCCCCGTGACCGCGGCCCGGACCGGACAGCAGGCCTTGACGACATCCTCGAGGATGCGGTTGACCACATTCTCGTAGAATATGCCCAGGTTCCGGTAGGCCAGGATGTAATCCTTCAGGGACTTGAGCTCCAGGCAGGAATCCTTGGGGACATAGCGGATGGTGATCAGGCCGAAATCGGGCAGGCCCGTCTTGGGGCAGACGGAGGTGAACTCCGGGATCTCGATCTTGATTTCATAGTCGGGGAACTGGTTGGGAAACGTCTCGAGGCGCGGCAGGCGGGCCTTCAGCCCGGCTCTGGCTTCCTTCTCTCCGTAGGTTTTCCGTCGATCGTCTTTCATGCGCACCATCGCGATTTCTCAAGTAGTATATACCATCCCCAACCTGAAGACAAACCGACAGGCTCAGGGGAGTCCCTGCGAAAGACGCTTCGGGAACGCTAAACCCGAGAGTTCGCTTCTCCACCCCCGAACCACTGACGACGATCCAAAGAATCAACCTTGCCTTTTAGCTGGTGCTAATCTATCCTTAGTCCTCGAGTTACCTATTCAAAACCGGAGGCGATTCCGATGGACAAGTGCCGCCAGGATAAGAACCTCGCCCGGTGCAACTGTTCGTACGAGCCGTGCAGCCGCAAGGGCGTCTGTTGCGAATGCCTGGCCTACCACTGGAGCCACCAGGAGCTCCCCGCCTGCTTATTCCCCGCCGCGGCCGAGAGGACCTACGACCGGTCGCTCCGTAAGTTCATCTCCGTATATAAAGATAAATGCTGAAAGACCCGGAAGCGGCCTCTCATATCTACGGCCCGGTCCCTTCGCGGAGGCTCGGCTTCTCGCTGGGAGTGGATATCCTCCCCTACAAGACCTGCTCCTTCGACTGCGTCTACTGCCAGCTCGGACGGACGGGCCGCAAGTCCGGCCGCCGGGGACGTTACTTCTCCTCCCGAGACATCCTGCGGCAAATCAAAGAGGCCATCGATAAAAACCCGCGGGTCGACCACATCACCTTCTCCGGTTCGGGCGAGCCGACGCTCCACACCGAGATCGGAAACCTCATCCGGAAGATCAAGAAGATGACCGATATCCCGGTTGTCGTCCTGACCAACAGCTCCCTACTCACCCGCAAACCGGTCCGGCGGGCCCTTATGGCGGCGGACATCGTCGTCCCCTCCCTCGATGCCGCTACGGCCGCCTCTTTCCGCCGCGTCAACCGGCCCCTCCCCTCTGTTCGGGTAGAGGATATCATCGGGGCCCTGGCCCTTTTCCGCCGCGAGTTCAAAGGCCGCATCTGGCTCGAAGTCATGCTGGTCAAAGGGATCAACGATTCTCCGTCCGACATCAAAGCTCTAAAAAAGGCTATCGACCGGATCCGTCCGGACAAGGTTCAACTCAATACGGTGGTCCGGCCGCCGGCCGAAAAATGGGCCCAGCCGCTCTCCCGGAGCGCGCTCGATAAGATAAAGAAAGATTTGGGCGGCCGGGCGGAAGTGGTGGTCGATTTTCGAAGACGGCCGGGCTCTCCGGCTGTCCCGGACATCAGGAGAACGATTCTCGCCATGGCCGAGAGGCGCCCCGTCACCCTCGAGGACATCACCTCCTCCCTGGGCCGGAAAGAGCAGGAGGTCCGGCCACACCTCGAGACGCTGTTGCGCTGGCAAAGGATCCGCCGGCAAAAGCACGAGGGCGCTGTTTACTTCGCTCCGCCGAAGTCGGCCCTGAAGAGAAAGAACAGCCCGGTGCGGGAAGCCGGCCGAGCCCGGAAAAATCCATGACAGAGATCAAAGAGATCACCGCTTTTTCCAAGGACAAGCTCATCGAGCTGCTGCGGGACGCGGCTCTCAACTGGCTGGCCCACGACGGCCTCTGGTTCCGGGCCGTCGAGGACAGGTTCGGGCTCGAGGCTGCCATGGAGCTCGACGGGAAAGCCTGGGAGAAATTCACCGTGCTCGAGGCCAAACGGATCATGAAGCGGCTCAGCCTCGCCGAAGGCGGTGGCATCCCAGCCCTCGTTCAAGCCTTGAAGCTCCGGCTTTACGCCCATATCAACGTCCAGGAAACGAGCGAGGTCACGGCGGACCGGCTGGTCTTCCGGATGCGGAGCTGCCGCGTCCAGGAGGCCCGGGAACGACAGGGCCTGACTGCGTTTCCGTGCAAACCGATCGGAATCGTCGAATACGGAGGGTTTGCCCGGACGATCGACCCACGGATCGAGACGATCTGTCTCTCCTGCCCGCCCGACCCGAGGGCCGAAAACACCTGGTGCGCCTGGGAGTTCAGCCTAAAAAAATAGGAGATAAGAGCCGGGTTTTTTTGATAGAATCGTATAAAAATTACGAACCCAACAGGAGGGACAGACATGACGATCACGAGGAAAGATTTCTTGAAGATGATCGGGGCCGGGGCGCTGAGCGCCCATCTCCCGGCAGGAAGAGCCTTGGCCTCCTCAAGAATGGAGACAGCTAGAGCCGACGCCGGGAAGCTGAAGATTCAGGACGTGGAGATCTACTACTTCGACATCGCCTTGAAAGAACCTTTCACGATCACGCTGGGGACGATCACCACTTCGAGCGGGGTGCTGATCAGGGTCGTGACCGACGCCGGGATCACCGGAATCGGCGAATCCAGCCCCTACCAGCCGGTCACGGGCGACACCCAGGAGACCAATGTCGCGGCCGCCCGGAGCCTCCGGGAGATGCTCAAAGGCAAAGACCCTCTGGCTATCGAGAGCAGCCAGAAGCTCTTCGGCGGCTTCTTCCACAGCAACCCCAGCGTCATCGCCGCCTTCGACATGGCCCTTTATGATATTCTCGGGAAAGCGGCAGGCCTGCCCGTTTTTCGTCTTCTCGGCGGGGACAAGACCACCTTT